>Ga0208694_1003204_pt1 | contig 16087 bp, 23 predicted proteins | sample AD_UKC078_MetaG_FD_184442 | JGI IMG/M metagenome (GOLD analysis project Ga0208694, IMG submission 184442) | Active sludge microbial communities of municipal wastewater-treating anaerobic digesters from USA - AD_UKC078_MetaG (SPAdes) (version 2) | ecosystem: Engineered > Bioreactor > Anaerobic >...
GAGGGTGATGGAATAGATATATCATCTTGTATGCAATATCATAGAGGTAATGTACAAAAAGATATGTGCCAAACAATAATGACAAGTGGTGGTAATGATCGTGGTGTAGTAATAAAGAATGAGATAGACTTATCTTGTTTGGATTGAGGAGTGTAAATTTAATGATTGATATTTATAATAAAGATTGTCAAGATATTTTACCACGTATATTGGAAAATATTGATAGAGAAAAAGTTATTTTTGTAAGTGATCCACCTTTTAATATAGGGTATCATTATAATTATTATAAGGATAATTTAAAGGAAGAGGAATAATTATGAAATTAGAAACAGGGGTTTAATAAAAAGGAGTGATTATATGGAATTATGGATAAGAAGCCAAGATAGAAATAACTTAAAAAAAGTAAATAATATTTATGTAGAAGAAATAACAAAAGATTATGATAGTTGGGTTGGAAATATTTATAGTCAACCTTATGTTATAACATCAGATAATGGAAATTTAGGATTTTATGGAACGAAAGATAGAGCATTAGAAGTATTAGATGATATAGAAGATAAATTAATAAATTGTACTTTTGCTAAAAAACAAAATGGTCTAGGTGAAGTATTAGATTTTATGCCAAACCCAACATATATTTATGAAATGCCAAAATAGTATAAATGGTCTAAGAAGATACAAAACGAGCCTAGAAAGGCAAATAAACAGGGAATAAAGAGAGATTATGAAACTTTTATTATAATAAATTCAGATTTGATTATTTTACTATTTCATGATATAATATAAGTGTTGAGTAGCAGAAGAGAATTTGTATGAATACATTGGTTGCTACTCAACATATCGCCAATATATTCATACAAGTTCTCTTTTGTTTTACTCCGAAAGGAGATTATGTTATGGAAAATGAAATTTGGAAAGATATTTATTTTGAAGATAAAGGCAAAATATATGATTATAGGGGATTATATCAAGTTAGTAATTTGGGTAGAGTAAAAAGATTAGAAACTTATGTAAAAGATGCTAATAGAAATAGATACCAAAAGATTAAAGGACACTTTTTAAAAAATAGTTTTAGTAAAGCTGATGGTTATTTTGTTGTTAATTTACATAAAAATGGAAAATTAAAAAGAATGAAAGTTCATAGATTGATCGCCTTTGCTTTTATAAAAAATGAAAATAATTATCCAATTATTAATCATATTGATGGCAACAAATTAAATAATGATTTAGAAAATTTAGAGTGGTGTACTTATAAACATAATACACAAGAAGCAATAAAAAACGGATTATCTAAACCACCAAAAACCTATTTTGGAGTTAAAAGTTCACATCATACTCCTATAAATCAATATGATAAAAATGGTAATTTTATAAAAAAATGGGATTTAGTTAAGGAAGCAAGCGAAAGTTTAAATATTTCAAGAGGTAGTATTTGGAAAGTTTGCACTAATAAAAGAAAGTCAGCAGGGGGGTTTAAATGGAGGTATATAAATGAATGATAATATTTTACTTATTGATAGCAGAGAAAGAAAATTTAAACATATAACTGATTATTTTGATAAAATTAATCAAGAATATATCATAACTAAATTAGAAACTGCTGATTATATGTTTTATAAAAATTATAATGTAGTTATTGATAGAAAAATGGGTTTAATTGAAGTTGCTTCGAATTTATGCAATAGTGTATCTCATTTAAGAGTTGTTAGAGAAATAGAAAGAGCGAAAGAATTAAATGTAAAAAGATTTATATTTTTGATAGAAGAACCAAAAATAACTTGTATTGATGATGTTGAAAATTGGTCTAGTAAATATTCTAAAGTGAAAGGTTCGACATTAAAAAAAGTATTACTTACTATGAGCGAAAAATACAAAATTGAATTCTTATTTTGCCCTAAAAAAGAAGTGGCAAAAACAATATTAGAATTATTAAACAACAGCAATTAGCAATTTGCAAAAATAAATTAGTAGTGCTATAATATTTCTAGGTGCTTATAAAAAAGTACCAATTGTGTATATGACACAGCAACCCCTTTTTATTCTTTGATAAGACAGGTTTTTTCACACATTCACCTCCTGTCTTTTTTCTTGCTTTTTTATCAATTCTATGATAGTATTATTCAAAGGTAGGGATATTTATGATTTATGTTAATCCAAATTGGACGTACAGGGAATCGGTTGAACATATTAAGGCATTAAAAGACGAGTATCAAGGGATATTATCGTCTTTTTCTATGTGGGAAAGAGGCAAATGGGCAGATTTTATCGTTCAAACAAAAGCAATGTTTTACAAATTAAAACTTTTGGAGTGGCAAAAAGACAACTTATGGAAATTTATGAACGGATATATGCCATTTTATAAGCTAAAACACTCTTGCAGAAGGTACAAATAGACAATTATTAGAATAAATGATATAATTTTGTTAAATTTAAAAAGAAAGTGGGTGGTATTTTGTCACGAAGAGCTTTTGAAAACGAAGATACATTTAAAAACAAATTTAATGAATACATAGAATATTGTAACGAAAAGAAAAGGCTACCAAATATAGCAGGGTTTTGTGTTTATTGTGATATAAACAGAGATACTTATTATGCACAAAACGATTATTACTCCGGCACCTTTAAAAAACTCAATGATATTCTTGAAGATGAAGCACTTAATAATAAATATACGAGTGATACTTTAAAAATATTTTATATGAAAAACAAATGTGGGTATAAAGACAAACAAGAGATAGAAAATAACAACAAAAATAAGATAACAATAGTAAATTCTTTACCAAAGGATGATGACTAATGAATATTGATATAAAAGATATAATATCCCCATCATTTTGGAATATATTTAATTCAAAAAAATCATATATAATTCTTGAAGGGGGAAGAGGAAGCACAAAATCTTCATTTAGTTCTTTAAAATTAGTTTATCATTGCATATCGGAAGAGAATTGTAGTGCAATAGTATTAAGAAAATATCAAAATACATTAAGAAACAGTGTTTTTAAAGAAATAAAAAAAGCAAGTGGAAGATTAGGGCTACAAGAAGGATATGATTATATTGCTAGTGTAAGCCCTATGAAGATCACTTTTTTTAATAATAATTCAATATATTTTGCTGGAACTGATGATGTAGAAAAATTAAAAGGTTTTATTGATGAATCAAGGCCAATAAAAATATTATGGATAGAAGAAGCAAGTGAGTTTGACAATGATGATGATTTCCAACAAGCAATAGCAACATTTTCAAGGGGAAACAACGATTATTTTATATCTATGTTTTCATACAACCCACCAAAAAATAAATATTCTTTTATAAACCAATGGGCTGACAAAATGAGAAAAAGAGAAGATGTATTATATTCGCATACTGATTATAGAACAGTACCTGAAAAATGGCTTGGAAGAAAGTTTATAGAAGAAGCCGAAAGGTTAAAGAAATATGACTTTAAAAGATATGAGTGGATTTATTTAGGTAAAGTTATAGGAATTGAAGGTCTTATATATAACCCTGATTTATTTATTATAGAAAATGCAAATTACATAGAAGAAAACAAGTTAAGAATATTGTATGTAGACTTTGCAATAGATAGTGGTCATCAAACAAGTGCAACAAGTTGTGGAGCTTATGGATATGCAACTGATGGAAGATGGTATAGATTAGACACTTACTATTATTCCCCACACGAAAAGCCAAGAAAGAAAGCACCAAGCGAATTAGCACAAGATATATTTGACTTTAGAACTAAAATATGTGTGAAATACCATACACAAGTAGATACCGAAACAATAGATAGTGCAGAAGGAGCATTAAGAAATCAATATTTTGCAATGTTTAGTATTAACTTGCAGCCTGTAAATAAAGGAAAAGATAAGGAAGAATTAATAGAATATTCCCAAGATTTTATAGATACGGGAAAATATGTTATACTTAACACAAGTAATAATTGGATTCACATAAAAGAGTTAAGCAATTATATGTGGAAGAAAGATAGTGTAGAAAAAGGTAAACCAATTCCTGATAAAGAAGAAAAAGAATTGACTGAAGAAACATATTACAATAGTTACACTAACGATTATTCTTATTATTATGCCGACCATAGTTGTGATGAATTCCAATATTATGTAAAAGCAAATCTTCAAAAATTAGGTTTGGAGTTCTAAAAGGAGGAGAGGTATGACAATATATGAAGATTTAAAAAACCAACTTCATACAAAAGGTGTAGATATAATTGATACTAATTACTACGACTTAATAGATGTATGGAAAAGTTGGTATTCAGGTTCGGTTGAAAACTTTCATTTTTACAATGTAAAGTATGCCGATGGTTCAGAAGGACAAGTTGAGAAAAAAACAATGTCGATGGCAAAAAAAGGTGCTGAAGATATGATGAAACTTAACTGGTCTAATAAGTGTGATATTAAATTAGCAACTGAAGAGAAAACAAAGAGATTATGGAAAATATTAGATAGTAAACAAAACAACTTTACAATAATGTTCCCACAAATGTTAGAGTTAGCATTTGCATTAGGAACAACTGCAATGACTGAATACAAAGATGCATTAGGAAGAACAAGAATTGAATATATAAATGATGCATCAATGATAATTCCTTATGCATACGATAACTTTAATATAACAGGGTTTATGGTGTTAGACCAATTTCAAGAAGTAGAAAAAAGAACAACATTCTACTATACACATTTAACATATCACGAATTTAGAATAAGCAAGAACGAAAAAGATGAGTTTGTTCAAGAATATATAAAATTACACGAGCTTTATAAATCAAAAGATGCTAATCAATTAGGAAAACAAATACCATTTGAAGATAAGTTTCCAAATGTAGAAGAACAAGTAATATACAATACTGATACACCACATTTTCAAATTATTAAGCCACCATTAGCAAATAACATTGATATAAAAACACCAATGGGGTTAAGTATATACGCAAATAGTATAGACAAATTAAAGGCAATTGATGATAAATACGATAGTTTTGATAATGAATTTATTGATGGTAAAAGAAAAATATTAGTTGATAAGACTGCTTTAAAATCAGCACCACAAGTAAATGATGATGGAACAATATCACAACAATTGTTCTTTGATAGAAACGATAGAACTTATGTAGCAATGAATGGTATGAAAGACCAACCTGTTAAAGATATAAGTTTTTCTTTAAGATACCAAGAACATATAGATTCAATCAATAGTGAATTAAATTGGTATTCAAGTGCTTTAGGATTTGGAGAAGATCATTATAGAATTGATGGAAAAGGAGTTGCAACTGCTACTGAAATATTAAGTGAAAATGATGATGCATTTAGAACAAAAGAGGTTTATGCAACAGTTATAAAAGATGTTATCATTGATTTAGTAAAATCAGTATGTTATTTAGAAGATATAGAATTAAGTGAAGATGAAATACAAGTAGAACTTGATTATAGTAGATTTGAAAATCAAGAAAAGACACAACAAAGGATTGAAAGAGAAGTAGATAAAGGAATAACAAGCAAAGTTGAATATAGAATGAAAGTTTATAATGAAACCGAAGAGGTAGCAAAAGAAAAGATTGAAGCTATAAAAAAAGAAAACCCAAGTATTAATGATTTAGTTGGGGGTGATGAATAATGAAAATAAGAGTAAATCCACATAATGTAGAGATAATAAGAGAAGAAACCGAGCCTATTAATGAATTAGAGGTAAAAGTAAGTAAATGTGAGTTTGAATTTGCAGAAGAAATAACAAATGAATTCGTAAAAGAGGCTTATTTTACATTAAATGGTAGTACATATAAGCAAATAATAGTAAATAACGAGTGTGATTATCCTAACGAGGTTTTAACTGAAAAAGGAACATTAGAAATAGGTGTAGTTGCTTATAAGGTTGAAAATGAAGAAGAAATAATAAGATACAACCCAAGCCCTGATTATTATGATACTTGGGTAGGAAGTTTAAAAGATGCAGAAAATACTGAACCAATAACACCAAGTGAAATGGAGCAATTTGAACAAGAATTGCAAGATGGTTTAAATGAACTAGAAGAAGCAGTAGGAAAAGCCGAAAATGTTGATATAAACATTGAAAAACAAGATGGAAAAACAACAGTCACTATTACTAATCGAGATGGAGAAGAAAAAAGTGAAGATATTTTAGATGGTGAAAAAGGCGACAAAGGAGATAAAGGAGAACAAGGTATTCAAGGTGAGCAAGGAATACAAGGAGAAAAAGGTGATACAGGTGAGCGAGGACCACAAGGTGTTCCAGGTTATACTCCACAAAAAGGAATTGATTATTTTACTGCCAGTGAAATAAATGATATAAAAAATGATGTAGAAACAAGTGTAAAAACTGATTTAGACTTTGATAATACGATAAGTGAAATAAATCAAGATATAACTGATTTACAAAATAATAAAGTAGATAAAGTTCAAGGAAAAGGATTGTCAACAAATGATTATACAACTGAAGAAAAAAACAAGTTAGCAAGTTTAGAAAACTATGATGACACCGAAGTAAAAACTGACATAAACAATCTAAAAACAAATAAAGCCGATAAAAGCGAAATACCTGAAAAGACAAGTGAATTAACAAACGATAGTGGTTATATAACAAATGCAGTCGATAACTTGTTAAATTACTATAAAAAGAATGAAACATTTACAAAACAAGAGGTAAATGACTTAATAAGTGCGATAACAACAATGGATTTGAGAGTAGTAGAAGAGTTACCAACACAAGACATATCGACAACAACAATATATTTAGTACCAAAAAATCCAAGTGAAACAAATAATGCTTATGATGAGTATATATATGTATCTAATAATTGGGAATTCATAGGAAGTACGGAAGTAGATTTAACCGATTATGTAAAGAATACTGATTATGCCAGTTCTAGTAAGGGTGGAGTTATAAAAGCTAACGAAAGTCAATTCGGAACAAAGGTATCGTCAACAACAGGAACTTTGTATGGAGAAGCCATAACATATAATACATATCAAACTAGATCAAATGGTTATTTTATCTCAAAAGGAACACTAGAAAATGTAATAACAGGAAAAGACTTAACAACAAAAGCCTATGTGGATGGTCTTGTTGGAGATATTTCAAGTGTAATTGATGCGATTAATGGTGAGGTGGTATAATGGCAGATATAGCGACAAAATTAACCTATTTAAACAATACAAAAGATTTGTTTAAAGATAGATTAAATAGTCTAGGAGCCGAAATAACAAGCTCTACAACCTTTAGAAACTACCTTAATTGGCTTGATACATTTTATGGAGATGCTAGTGATAAAACTGATTTAAGTGTAAATGGAGTAGTAGGAAGAACTAGTCAAAATACTGCTGGATTACCTAGTGAATACACACAAGTTGATTATATAGAAAGTAGTGGTACACAATATATTGACACTGGTATTAAAGGCAACCAAGATATGAAAGTAAATTTGGATTTTGAAGCAACAAATTTCTCTTATGCTGGGAATAAAACAATAATAGGTGGTAGAAAAAGTTCAATTATAAAACATTATGCTATTACAATGTCGCCTGGTGATGAACCTTATTTGTATAGTGGATATAACAATGTTACACAGAAAGGAGAGCAAATTTCTTTAAATACAAAATATAATGTATTTAAAGATAAAAATATAACGTATTTAGATAATACAGAAATGGCAAATACCACATACGCAACTTTTGAAACCCCAACAAATATGTATATATTTGCTATGAATGAAGGTGGTGCAAAATTTTATTCATCAATAAAATTATTTACACTAAAAATTTATAATGACAACGAATTAGTAAGAAACTTTATTCCTTGTTATCGTAATAGTGATAACGAAGTAGGCTTATACGATATTGTGAATGATGTATTTTATACTAATCAAGGAACTGGTGCATTTACTTATGGTGAGGTAGTAATTAATAATTTAAGTGGGGATGTGCCTTATAAGGTTAGTGGGAAGAATAAACTACCTTTTCCATATACGGAATCGACTCACACCCATAACGGAGTAACTTTTACTGTTAATAATGATGGCTCTGTTTTAGTTAATGGAACTGCAACAGGTGGAAACGCAAATACTGAATTATACGGTAATTATCAAGAACAAAATCAATTAAAATTTCCAGGAAAATATTTATCAGGTGGTACAAATAATGTACGATTACGAGCTATAAATAATCATGGTGGAGAGTATGTTGTATTAGCAGTTGATACTGGAACAGGTACTGAAATTGACACATCAACTTATGATGTTGGATATATAGAAATAACTGTCCTAGATGACACAACTATAAATAATCAATTAATAAAACCAATGGTGTTAGATAGTTTAGAAGATACCACATACGAACCCTATATATCACAAACATTTAATATACCATTAGGAGATATAGAACTATGTAAAATAGATACATACGAAGATAAGATTTATTCTAGTAATGGTAGGTTTTATTTATATAAAGTTATTAACAAAGTTATTTTTGATGGTAGTGAAAGTTGGACAAATACTTATGGTGAAAGCTTATTTGATATACAAAAATATTTTAATTCTAAACCATTTATTGTTGGATATGGTTTATCTAATTATTATAGATACAATTCAATTCAAAGTGGTTTAAATGCAGGACTACCTAATAGAGAATTTGCTTTACAATCAAGTACGGCTGGTTACAATATTTTTATAAAAAATACTTCTTTTACAAATGTAACTAATTTTAAAAATTGGTTATCAACACATAACACAATAGTATATTATCCATTAGAAACCCCAACAACAACCGAAATAACACAAGAAAACTACCCATCATTATATAATGCACTAAAGCAAATTCAAGATTACTTGACTGCTTACAAAATCAACAAAGAATTTATTTTAGGATACTCTAGTCCTGAAATTGATTATTAGGAGGATTTATACAATCCTCTTTTTTTGTGGTATAATTTAAGCAACGGAGGGAACTATGGGAATAATGAACGATGAAAAAAGACTAGATGCAGTCTTGGAACGATTTTATCAACGATTTAATAGATACAACACAAAGGTATTAAAAACACTTGGAGAGGCTATTAAACAATTTGATGGTCTAACACCTAGCCAAGCCCACAAACTAGCCCAAGAATTGAAATATAGCACCGAAATAGACCAATTATTAAATGAATTATCACAATTAAGTGGAAAATCAGCCCAAGAACTAGATGTTTTACTAGACAAAGTAGCCGAAGAAAATGTAGCATTTGCCGAAACATATTACAAAGTCAAAGGAAAAGAGTTTATACCTTATGAAGATAATATTCAACTAAAAAGATATGTTGAAACAATAAAAAAAGACACAAAAGGAACATTTAAGCAACTGTCACACTCAAAACAAATAGGTTTTACATTTAAAGAAGGAAATAAAATCATATACAAGCCATTAAAAAAGGCATTTAACGATTTATTAGATGAAGCAGCATACAATGTATCAACAGGAGTTACGGATTATCAAAGTGCAATGAGGAACACAATAAAGCAATTAGCAGATAGTGGAATAAAAATACACGAAGATAAAGTAGGATATGCAAGTGGGTACAATAGAAGAATAGATAGTTCAGTAAGGCAAAACATATTAACAAGTGTAAAGCAAATAAATATCGGTATTCAAGAAAGAGTAGGGGAAGAACTCGGAGCTGATGGAGTAGAAATTTCTGCTCATAGCCCTTGTGGAGAAGACCATCTTGATATTCAAGGACAACAATTTAGCAAAAAGGAATTTAAAAAGATTGATGCTGATTTAGAAAGACCAATAGGAACATTAAATTGTCGACATTTTGTATTTTCTATTATTTTAGGAGTAAATAGACCTAGTTATACAAATAAAATGCTAAACGATATGAGAAAAGAGAGTTTAAGCAAGGTGGAATATGAGGGCAAGACATATGTCAAATACGAGGCAACACAAGTACAAAGAAAGCTAGAAACGGAGATTCGTAGGCAAAAAGACAGGCAAATAATAGCTAGATCTAGTGGTGACAAGCAAGAAATTGAAACTGCACAGCAAAAAATTAGCCAATTAACATATAAATATAATGACTTTAGTAATAAAGCAAATTTAGACACATATAAGAATAGATTGAATGTTTCACAATATCATAGAGTTAATGTTAAAAAATTGAAATAATCAAATAAATAAATTTGGCGAAAGATTAACATGGGATAACAAAACATTTTCCAAAAATGAAAGTGATATTGTTGGAAGAAGAGCAGCACAAAGAAAATATTGTAAGAAGAAATATATTCCAAAGAAAAAAGCATCATTAGATAATTTATTTGGTAATGTAATGGGTCAAGTCAATGATCTATGTAAGCAAGCAAAAGAATTAAGCAAGTAATTTGTCAATTATGGGGTTAGGTGTTATAATTTTCATAGCAAGACAGGAGGAAAATTATGATTAATGAAATTGTTATGAAAACTATATTAACAATAGTAGGATTTATTGTAACAGGTTGTTTAGGATATTTTGTAGCCAAGGCAAAAACATACAAAGAAAAAGAAACTAATCAAGAAAATGCTCTAAAATGTTTATTAAGAAGTTCGATAACAAGCAAATATTATGTATTTACTGAATTAGGTAATATTCCTACATATGAAAAAGAAAATATTACATATATGTATGAGCAATATAAAGCAATGGGAGGAAATAGTTATATTCAAAAAATAATGGAAGAAATTAATCAGCTTCCGTTAAAGAAATAGGAGGTATTTTATGGAAGAATAAAGTTTTACTTTAGATTTACTAAGAGATTATAATAAAACAAAAAAAGGAGAAATAATTATGAAAAAATGTGAAGTTAAAGAATATTTTACTTTAAAAAAATTTAATGAACTAGAAAATCTTGTTAGAGCAGATGAAAATAATAATGCAAAAGATGGAGAACTATTTGTAGGAGATACTTTTGATTGTACTGAAGAAATGTGCAATTATTTAAATGGAGATAACAAATATAATAAGAGTTATATTAATGTTATTGGAGAAAATAAAGAAGAACCAAAGGAAGAAGTATCAGAAGAAGTAGTACAAGCAGTTGCAGGGGCTATTACTCAATTAGCCGAAAATGAAGGAAAATCAGTAGAAGAAGTTGTTAACGAAATTGTTGAAGAAGAAAAGACTGATGCTGTAGCAGAAGAACCAAAGGAAGAAAAAGTTATTGAAGAGAAAACTGAAGAAGTTGAAGAACCTAAAGAAGAAAAAAAAGAAAATAAGAAAACTAGCAAGAAATAATCTTGCTTTTTTTAGTGAGGTTAAATGAAAGAAGTATTAAGACAAATGTTAAGAATATATAAACCAGTATCACAAATGGATTGGTTGAATTATAAATTAAAAAAAGAAGATGCAACATACCATCATATAAAAAAGAGAGAAGATGGTGGAAAAAAAGATATTTCAAATGGAGCAATATTAATGCCAAATTCCCATAGTTATTTGCATCTTATAGAGTGTTTAGACATAAATACATACATTTTACTAAATGAAATATTTAAAGAGGTAAACGGGCAAATGTGTGAACCTACAATGGAACAAAGACAAATAATAGATAAAATATTAGAAGAATTTGAAAACGATCATAGATGGGATAAAGGCAATAAAGGAAAATTATTAGTCAAGAGAAAATATCTTGATAGATGTAGATTTTGACAAAATATTTACATTGTGTTATAACATAATTGAATTCCAACAGGGAATTAATATGTCAAACTTGTAGACAATAAAAGCAAGGTTATACTCCAACTTAAAAGAGTATAAAGAAAGGATAATATGGAACAAGAAGTTCAAAATGTAGAAACTGAAACTACTACTACTGAACAAGTAGAAAATAACAGTGAACAAGTTGTAGAAAAAACATTTACACAAAAAGAAGTAAATGACATTGTAGAAAAAAGACTTGCTAAAGAACGAAAAGGTATACCGAGCAAGGAAGAAATGGAAAACTACAACAAATGGAAAGAAAGCCAAAAAACTCAACAAGATAAATATGATGAGTTAGTAAAAAAAGATGGAGAAAAAGACAATACAATTTCAAATTTACAAAGAGAAAATGAAATATTAAGAGCTGGAATAACTGATAGTGATGATGTAGAATTTATTCTTTATAAAGTTGGTAAAATGGATGGAGATTTTTCGGATAATCTAAAAAATTATTTGGCTGACAATCCAAAATATACAAAAAAGCAAGAACAAAAAGCAACGGATGTTGAAAATAAATCAAGTTCGATTGCAAAAGAAAGTGGTGTTATGGCTATATTAAAGTCAAGACATCCAGACCAATTTAAATAAATAAAGGAGAGATGATAAAATGGCTAATCCAATAGCAACTAATGGTACTCACAAAAGAAGAGATACTTATGCAACTGAAGTTTTAGCAATGGCTAAATCTAAAGTAAATATTTATGAAGATTTTTCAACTGATTATGAAATTGATGGAGCAACTGGAGCAATTAAAGTTCCAACAAGAAGTGCTACTGTAACAATAAGTGATTATGATATTTTAAATGGTGTTTCATTAACACAAAGTGATACTGATTATGTAGACTTACCAGTAGACAAGAACTATGCAATTAATGAATTAATTGATGGTTATGAAGCTGAAGCAGTTCCTGACAATATTCGTGCAAATCGTATTGAAGCAGCAGGATATTCATTAGGATTAAAAAAAGAAGGTATGGCAATTGATGTTTTAAAAACAGGAGGAACAATTTCAAGCGATACAACAGGATTAACTGAAAAAACTGCCTATAAACAAATTGCAAAAGAAATAAGCAATATGAAAAAAAGAAATATGGAATTATCTGAAATGAGAGTTGCAGTTGATGCTGATACTGAATTATTACTATTAACTGATGAAAAATTCTCAAATACATCAGGAAATTTAGGAGCTGAACTAATTCGTGAAGGTGTAATTGGTAAAATTAATGGTGTTCCAGTAAAAACTAATTATTTAATGGGAAATATTACTCGTACTGAAGAAGATACTAGTGTAACAAGACCTGTTGAATTTATGGTTTATGACAAGAGATTTATGCAAAAATATGAAGTTTGGTCAGTAGAACCAACTATTAACAATTTAGCAGATGGAAAACACATTGGAGCAAGTGCTTTACAAGGTCGTGAAGTTGGTGGCTTAAAAGTTACAAATGCTTTAGGTGTTCAAATCAAACTTGGCGAACCAGAAAATGGTTTATAAAATAAAGGAGGGAGTTTATGAATATTAAAGGACAATACCTAAAATATCAAGAATACAAAGAATTAGGTGGAACTTTAGAACTAACTCCTTTTAATGTATTAGAATTTGAGGCTAGAAGAAGAATAGATGAAGTTACACATAATAGACTTGCAGGTGGAAAAGATATACCACAAGAAGTTAAAATGTGTGAATTTTCAATAATAAATAAAGTATTGGAATCCTATGATAAAGAAATAAATCGAGGCAAGTCTAGTGAAAGTGTAGGAAGTTATTCAGTAAGTTATAATAGTGATGTTAAAAAAATTATTGAAGATAAAAGAACTGAAATAAATGATTTAATATTAACTGACTTGTATGGTGTTGTATATAACGGAGAACACATTTTGTATTGTGGGGTTTGATAATATGATGACTAATACAAAAATGAGTATATTTAATAAATATATTGAACCATTTACAAAAGAAATAACTTATAAAAAATATGTTGTTAAAAATGTATTTTGGGATGATGTTGTTGGAGTAAACACAAATACAGGTTATGAAAATAATGATAAAGTAAATGTGTTTATTCCATTCGACAAAAACGAAAAAGACTTGCAAAAGTATGTTGAACCTAAAAATTATAATGGTAAAGGTTGGACAATTCAAAATGGAGATTTTATTATAAACGGTGATATTACCGAAACTGAAGTTGAAGGAATTAAAGATTTAAAAGCCTATGAGGTATTTGTAATAGCCGATTGGAGCAAAAAAGACTTTGGAAGTTATAATATGCAACACTTTGAAATAAGAGGTCAATAATGGGTTTAAAGATAGAATATACTTTAGAAGATTTTGATAAAAATAAAATTGTTGATAAGTTTGGAATGCAGTCAGGGGGAAAGGCTGAATTATTTCTAGCAAATACTTGTTTTAGAAGAATGGCTAAATATGTTCCGAAAGATACAGGAGTATTAATGACAACTGCAACAATTAGACCGGGTAGTGTAACTTATGAAGTTCCTTATGCACATAAACAATACACTGCAAACAAAGGAAAAGGAATACGAGGGAAGTATTGGGATAAGAAAATGGTAAACAATGAAAAAAACATTGTAGCTCAAGAAGTTGCTGATTATGTAAAGAAATTGAAAGGAAGTAAGTAATATGATCGAAAAATTAAAAGATTATTTTTTAAATAAAGTTACTCTTGCAGAAGAATTTAAAAATATACTTGCTGATTTTTTAGGAGAAGAAGCGACTGATTATACAATAGAACCAATACCAATAGAACCGAAAGAAAGACCATATTGTGATGGTGGCTATCTAGGACAACTTACATTTAACTTTGGAAGCCGAGAATACTATGATGATAGTAATAAACAAAATATAGAAAATCTTGATTTTTATGAAAGATTTTATAATGAAATAGAGTATAACAATAGGCATCGAATATTACCTGACATCGAAGGAATACAATCCATTGAATGTTTAAGTAATGGAACGATACAAGATGCTCAAAAAGGAACAGCAAAATATGTTATACAAATGAAAATTACTTATTTAAAGGAGGTTTAAAATATGCCAAGAACTTTAGTAAAAAGAAGTGATAAAGTTGCATTCTTTGGAAATGTATCAAATGAAACTGAAACATTTAATCGTATGCGTGGATTTACTACTTTTAGTCAATCTAAAAATCCAAAAGAATATTCAAGACAATATGTTGATGAAGAATTTGAAACAACTGATGTTACAGGATATTCGCCAAGTTATGATTTTGGATTTGATCAATATAAAGACGACCCAGTACACAATGAAATGGTAGAAATTCTTGATGATGAAAAAACAGGAACTGAAGCTCGTAGAAATATGGTTGTTGTTGATTTCTCACAACCAATTGAGGGAAAAGCCAACACATATAAAGCAGTAAAAAGAGAATGGGCAATCATTGGAGATGCTGAAGGAGATTCAATGGATGCTTATACTTATAGTGGTAATATGAGAGCAACAAGTAAGAGAATTAAAGGAACTGCTACAACAAGTTCTAACGATTCAGTTGCAGCATTTACTGCTGATTCAGGTTTATAAAATAGGAGGATAATTTATGTTAATAATAAATGGTGTCAAGAAAGACATAGACTTTACTGATGCTGATTTACTAGAAAGAATAGAAATAGCAAGTAAAAAAGTTTATGATGATACGGAAACAATAAAACAACAAATTGGTAAGAATTCTTTAGCCGAAGGCATAAGGCAAGAATGTAAGATATTAAAAGATTTTCTTGATTATGTTTTTGGAGAAGGTACAAGCCAAGAATGGTTTGAAGGAAAAGATAGTTTAAACTTATTGTTAAATGCATTCAAGGATATAATGAAAGAAAAAGAAAAACAAATCAATGTAATAGATGATTTAGTTTCAAAATATAGCCCTGAAAGAGTGCAAAGATGAATTTATTATTAGATAAATTACCAACGGAATACGAAGGACTTAAAATTGAAACAAATTTTAGGTCTTTTATTTTATTTGAGTTGTTAATGCAAGATAGAAAAGTCGATGAAAAAACAAAAGTAGCAATTGCATTAAACTTATTTTATAAAGAAACCCCCAAAGATTTAAAAAAAGCAATAGATGGTATTATATGGTTTTATGCAAGAGGAGATATAGAAAAAAAACAACAAAAAGGTAATAATTCTAAAATAAAAAAGATATATTCTTATGAAGAAGATGCAAATTACATTTATTCGGCATTTTTAAGCCAATATAGACTTGATTTAAACGAAGTTGAATATTTGCATTGGTGGAAATTTAAATCGTTATTTGAGGGTTTAAATGAGGAAAATCAAATATGTAAAATTATGGGTTATAGGTC
>Ga0208694_1003207_pt1 | contig 16083 bp, 22 predicted proteins | sample AD_UKC078_MetaG_FD_184442 | JGI IMG/M metagenome (GOLD analysis project Ga0208694, IMG submission 184442) | Active sludge microbial communities of municipal wastewater-treating anaerobic digesters from USA - AD_UKC078_MetaG (SPAdes) (version 2) | ecosystem: Engineered > Bioreactor > Anaerobic >...
AAGGTGGGGGCAGGACGGTACTACAATGTGGGGGCAGGACGATACTGAGTGCATCGTTGAAGCCACAAACGCGCCCAAGCTAAACGGATTTAACGTCAAGTACATCCCGCAGAACGTCACGACGATCTGGATATGTTCAAATCTTGGGTATAGCATTGTTACGGGCAGTACAAGAGCGTGGACCTCTGCGACGGATATTCGTTTCGAAGGCGCCTCAATGACGATAAGTGGCACAACTTATCCTTGGGCATCTCAGGCGCTTATTATGTTCGTCGGCGACTCAATGACAATAAGTGGCGCGACTTACCCTTGGGCATCTGCGAAGTATATTCGGTTCGTCGGCAACTCAATGAAGCTGAGCGGCACAACATACCCATGGAAAGCTGCGACGTTTATTTTGTTAAAAGGCAGCTCAATGACGCTGACTGCCAACCTATCCACGTCATGCCTCACAACCGGAGACCTGTTTCTGTATCTATCAGGAACAGGCATCGCTGTTACATACAATACGACACGCAGCTGGCCCACTACGATGCGCTTAATCTATCTACGCCCAAGTGTCGGGAGCATGCCTACAGCCGATACTAATCGGCTATTTATTGATGTTGACGCGACATGCACAACGGCAAGCATGGATAAGATTCTCGATGCCCGTGGTTACTGCGGCGCTGTTACGGCGGCCTCGTCTGCGGCACGCGCCTCACTTGCTGCTAAGGGATTCGCAGTCTCCTATAACTCATGAAAACGCTAACCAAAAAATTCCGCGCAATTATCCACGACGGCTTGCCACAAGATGGGTGGCACGAGGAGCAGACAGGGGATACGCTGTTGCCAGACGATGCGCTCGCGTGCGAGGCTGATACGCTCGACGAGCTGCGGTCTGCATTGGCCTCCGCTGGATTCAAGGTGCCTGATGTTCCGGGCGAACAAACCCGCCAGTCCAGACGATTCCGGACTTTTCCCCTGCGTGTACGTCGGCTGCTCAGTTCAGCAATTCATTTTCTGAGCAGGTAATCACGTAGTCAGTAAACCTTAAATCGTCTGCTACAATGGCCACGTCAAAAAGTCCACGCAAGACCCGCCCGGTTGCCCTCGAACAAGCCGTCGAGGAGATCGTGTCAAACCTCAACCGGCTGACAACGCGACTCATCGGAGACGAAGCAATGCAGGCAAAAGGTCTTGTCCAAGAGGTCAACGACCTCCGTCAAAAAACGGAGGACGGGTTCACCGCATCTGCGGAAGCCCAGCGGCTGACCGCAGAAACATTGGGCAAGATCCAAGCGCGAATGGAGGGTTTTGAGCAGTTCCGTGTGGCGCAGGAGGCGGCAAACAAGAAGTTCGACGAAGTTGTTGTCGGAATCGAGAAGGCAAAGAACATCGTGTTCGGATCATGGAAGACGCTCGCACTGATCGGGACGCTTCTGGCCAGCTGTTCTGGGTTGATAGGATGGGTGGCAAGCAAGTATTTCCATGACCAGCAAACAGCTGTTATTCAGGCGCTTGCAAATCCTTGAGCAACTTTGTTCTTGACAGGCAGATTTTTCCCTGCCTGTTTGGTCCCACCATTTGGGACCCGCCGTTGGTATGACCGCGGGCCTCGAACGCGGTTAAGGCGCCGGCCAACGCGCAGCGTGCCAGTCAACCCATTCACGGCCTTCGATACCAAACACCTTCGGTCCCAAATGTCGGGACCCAATACAGAACGTAAGTTTGCGCTTGACTGTGGTGTTTCCGCCCGCATTGTCGGTGGGTGTGAAACCCACCAAGATTTTCAAGCAAAAGCCCGGTGATATGCTCTGCGTAGCGTGCGCCGCTGCTCATGCTACCAACACTACCCCGGAGGAGTTTCAGGAGTTCTGCAAGACCTACAAGCCCGCGCCGAAGTTTGAGCCTCCGTATGAGGACATCCACTTCGGTGCATACCTCGCCTCCCGTGGCTTCCTGATGGGCTTTGGCGTGAAGTTTACACAGACCCTACCGAATCTACCACACGATGAGATTCAGCTCGATTTGGGCCGTTTCCCGATCTCCAGGACGCCGGCCTATGTCATCGTTGAGTCTCCCGCCAGGCCTGATTGGACTCACGCCATTTATTGGGACGGTGAGCAGTTCTGGGATTCAAGTCCACTTACACAGCACGGGCGACATCCATCAGAATACAAGATCTTGAGCTGGTGCCCGATATTCAAAGCCACATGAAAAACAACATTCTCGACCCAGAGCCACTTTCTCCTGGGTATTTCTGCGATTCATCCAGGACGGTCAACGTTAGCTTCCTCGACCACACACCAGGTGTGAAGGGGTTGTCATTCGCGATACTCCTACGTGCCGTGGAGGACGGGTGCAACAGAGAATGGCTTGAAGAGATCGCCGAGGCATACGAGATCGACATGCCTGAAAATTTCTTTGCCAAAGCTCCAGTCAGGAACCTGGCTTTCGACGTTTCAGTAGAGCGCTACGTTGACGTCGACAAAAACCCAAAGGCCAAGCGCAAGAAGCGGAAGTTCAAAACCCTCTGGCTTGAGGGTATGAACCCAGGGATCAATCTCTTCAAAAACCCAGTCACGATACTACCTGGAGAGGTCCTCCACATCACGACAACCTTGACAACTGAGCAGTAACCCACAAAAACAAGACCCATGTCCAAGACCTACATCGGAATCGACAACGGAAGCACAGGAACCATCGGTATCATCGCCCCCGGCGGTGTCCAGTTCCTCGAAACACCAGTGGTGGAGTCTCTCCATTACGGAAAGAAGGGCGGTTTGGTCAAGCGCCTCGATCGCGCCGCGTTCAAAGCGCTGTTCTCAGGCATCAATCCTCTGGAAACCGTCGTCAAGATCGAGCGCCCGTTTACAGCCGGACCGATGATGATCAATGCCATGCTCCACGCCCATCGGTTTTTCGAGGCGACGATCTGCACGCTGGAGGATCTCGGATTCGGCTACGAGGTCATCGACTCCGGAACCTGGCAAAAGGCGATGCTGGGAGAAGTCAAGGGCTCTCCTGAGCTGAAAAAGGCATCCAAGCTTCGGGCTACTCAGCTTTACCCGCAATTCACGGATGCGATCAAGCGTCACGGAGACGCCGACGGACTGTTGATCGCCCACTTCATCGCAAACCGCGCCTGACCGGTTGACCGGGTAGGCGCTTGGTGTGTAATCTTCAGTCATGTCCTGCCAACCTTGCGCCTGCCAACCAGTCCAGTTCTGCCAACCGCCGAACTGGCACACCGATTTCCCTGATCTGATCGGTCCAACCGGCCCGTCCGGTGCCACTGGCGCCACGGGTAGCATCGGTGCGACCGGCGCACTCGGACCGACGGCAGTCACAGGGTTGAAGGTAATCCTGAACGGGGACCTTGAGTCCGGACAGGTCTACACACTCGATCTGAAGGCCTGGGACGGCTACACGATTACCGATCTTGCCGGCCGCGTCGGCGCCGGCACAGCTACTGTCACTTTGAAGATCAACGGTGTGGCGATCACCGGGCTTTCCGGCATCGCGCTCACCACGGTCAAGGCGGACTTCCTCGGAACAGCTCTCAACACGGTGAACGTTGGCGATGAAGTGTCGATCTCGATCGACAGCGCCACCAACGCCTTCAACCTGGAGCTTTCCATCAACACCATCCCGGTCTAACCGTGAAGCGTCAGTCACTCAAACACCTGTTCATCCGGGTTCCGAGCTTGTGCTACAAGTTCGCGTGGCTTCCGTCCGACTACACGACGCCAATTCCGGCGTTTGGCAGCCTGTCGGATGAAACCCCGCTGAACTCGGACGACTACGCGGAAAACCCAGCGCAGGAGCTGAGCAAATACCGTGTCAAGGAGCTGCTGGACATCTACGCGGACAGCCAGGCAGTTCGGCGCCGGCGCAACATGGCCTACACGATCGGGCCGAACGCTCTTGAGGACACCGGCACTGACCAATTCAGCTTCCAGTGGAGCCTGTGGAGCCCTCCGGACGTTTCCGGTGGTGTGAAGTTCGCAAAGGAACCGTATTCCTCAGTCATGGACTACGCCACGACATACCCGGCGTATTCCGGCGTGATTGCTGGTTACAAAGGAATCTTGACTGCTACGTTCGACATGTCGGCCACTCCAGTTCTCGCCTGGGAATCCGCGATCAACCAGATCAGCATCCTACGCGTCGTGGAGGGTTTGCAGACTTTCGAGGGTTATTCACCGATCCTGTTTTGCAACGCCGCCTACGTTGACAATCCTGAAACCCAGACCGATGCGGTGGTTTTTTACCTGAAGGACATCAACGGTTATGCCGGAGTGTGGAACTACAACACCCTCTACAACCCGAACGATCAATTCCCGGACAACCGCCGCGGGACGGCGATCTACTTCCGCGTCCAGCGCGACAACTTCTTGGTGGAATACAAGATGTGCGACCTCGGGTTCGAAGTGCAATACCTGGACAACGTTACGTTCAGCGGGCTGCCGTTTGATCCGCAGGAGGGCGATACCTTCAAGCAGGCGTTGAGCCTGGTTGACGGCCTGTGCAACCGCTTCACGGCCTTCAGCGGACAATACTTTGTCCCGCCACCGCCTGACCCACATATCCCAGCAAGCGCGTCAGATTCCACGACAATTACACTGTCTGCCTCTGGTTTGCTGTTCAACGCGGTTGCTTTCAGTTCAGCTACGGAAACATCAACGCTGACTCTTACACCTTCTGGAGCTTTGTTCAACGTCGTGGAGCTAGCTTCTGTATCTGACTCAACCACGCTCACCGCGACACAGTCCGGTGCGCTAGTTCAAGCAATCGGAGGATCAACCACTCAAACAGATTCAGTCGCAATCGGCCTTACACCTTCCGGTGCGCTAGTTCAAGCAATCGGAGGATCAACCACTCAAACAGATTCAGTCGCAATCGGCCTTACACCGTCCGGATCGCTGGAAACAGTTTGACCGGACTCCATCAACCGTGATACGTTAAAAACCATGCCAAAGGAAATCGTCAAATTCATCGAAAAGAAGATCAATGTCCAAGGATACGTCATTGGCTACGAGATCTTGCAAGGTGGGCTTACCGTGTGCAAGCACACCTATGATAAGCCGGTGAAGAACATGATCGTAAACAGCGGTAAGGACGGCTGGTGCGCTAGCTTCGGGGCCTACCCTAATACTGGTGGGCCAATCCCTGACCAGACCGTTTATGCTGCGCGTGGTTCAGGCTCGACTCCAACGGCGGCCACCATGGAGGAACTTGAATCCCAGATCGGAAACCGCACGAATCAATACCTGACCGGTGATCCTAACACTGGAACACGCTACAATCGAGAGACCGGAACGATTTACATGCGCCGGACGTATGACTTCGAAGTCGAGACGTCCAACCAAAACATCAACGAGGTCGGTCTGTTCCCTAGTGCTACAACCAATACGGAAACTGATTCGGCGATGATGTTCTCACGCGTTGTCCTTCCTGCGACAGTCACTGTTCTAGCCGACCAACAGCTCCGGCTTACTTACGAGATCCAAGTTACTATCGGACCGATCTCGCCTACACCGGCAGCCCCTGTCATCACTGGGTGGACGACTGATGGAGACGCACAGCTTGTTGGCGAGTTTCCTGAAACCTCCGCGACCTACGGATCTTCACGAAACGCGTTCATCGCCGTAATTTCGTCTACTGGCGGTCATGTTAACCTATGCAATCCGTATTCACTTCTTGAGCCCGGCGCCTTAAACGCCGACGCCTACCCGGATTCAGAAGCTGAGCGTACCACGAGTAACTTGACGGTCGATTCGTACAGCGGCTACCCGTGGATCCTCCCAACCGCATTCTGGGCGTCATCAACCCTTGAGGATTTCGGTTCAGCGTGGAACCGTCCCGCTGTTAGTCCCGAAGTGTCCGGACACATCAATTGCGCCCCCACCGCCTCCTCAAGCCCTGGCTCTTGGAACGCAAAGCTGCATGCCTACACCCGTGGAAACTTCTACCGCGACCGTGAAATCGTCATGCAGGCGAACTGCCCTGGCGTTGACTTCTCCTTCGGCGCCTACAAGATCTGTGGCCTGAAGCATGTCTTCGACACCCCCCAGTCCAAACTCACAACCCAGCGCCTGACGCTCGTCCTGCGCATCTCCGTCTCCTAACCATCATGTCCTGCGACTGCAATAACGATCAAGTCTCCTGCATCCCGCCAGCACTACTGCCGACGGTGGTTGCAGGGCCGCAGGGTCCGTCCGGCCCAACTGGACCTACTGGACCACAGGGTCCAATTGGACCTACTGGTGCTCAGGGTCCAAGTGGACCCACTGGGCCTCTCGGTCCGATCGGACTGCAAGGACAGATTGGCGCCACAGGCGCTACTGGACCGATGGGGACAAACCAGCCGCTGGCGTTTTTCACAGGTGCGCAGTGGTGGCCGAACACGCCATACACCGACGCCATCTACGCCGCCTCCGCCCAGAGACTTCTGCGGTTCGGAACAATCCCGTTCGACTCTGGCGAATATCTGCTTCAACTCGATCTACAGATCGCATGGAACCCATCGATCAGTGAGACACTAAACTACAATGGGGACCTTTTCTTTCATCACAGAAACGGACCGGATTTCGAGGTGATATACCAAGTCAAATTCGGCCGCATCCGGAACGGATCGACTAAATATGGCGAGGTTGAGTCATACTCCCACACATTGCGTGCGAATTTGTCGAAGGGCTGGACTCTTGAGCTTCAGGCGGGTTCCGATTTTTTCATCGTCGGAGCGCAGTTGACAGTGTTCAACAGCCCAACGTATACTATTATTTCGCCAGGGTTCGCCGACAGACTAAACCAACGTCTTGGCGCGATGAACGGATAACTAAATAACAATCATATGGATAAGATCAAAAATTACTTCCCAAATGAGTTCGACCTCACACGTGAGGAGCCGGACTACTCCGACACGAAACCCGGCAAGAAGCCGTCCAAGGTTCGTCTCGTTCATCCCAGCCTTTACGTCTACGAGGGTCCCGAGGGGCTAGCCAAGGGCGTGAAGGAACTCCAGGGCAAGTTCGAAGACGGGTTCTACGTCCTTGCATTCGTCAAGCCTACCCGCCTGTCCGAGACCACGGTCATCGACAAGAAGGGTGGCGATACCACCGAGCAGACCTCGCTGGACCTCGAAGTCCACAAGATCTGTCTGCCCGACGAGGACAACGAGGAGTTCTCCGATGAGGACGCCGAGGAAGAGCGCGACGAGATGAAGGAGATGGCCAAGGCCGCCAAGGCCGCCGGAATCAAGGACGTCGAAGTCGAAATCAGCCTCCCCGAGGGTGAGTCTGAGGCCAAGGACGAGGAATAATCCTCCGCAAGCAATCAAGTCCCTCCGGCGTTGCTCAAGAATACCTAGGGCAGCCCGGAGGGTTTTTTCTAACACTACCTCACTACCGCCATGGCAAACAAAGTCGTCCTACTCGGAGACATCATCCAGGATTCGAAGTCCGGTGACATCCTCGGCATCAGTGATCGCAACAAGATCATCCGCTACGTCGAGCGGGCGATCGAGATCGCTGAGTTCAAGGCGAACTGGAACCGCTACATCGCCGACATCGACATTTGCTCCGATGGGAACGGCTGCATCACGCTTCCCAGCTTCGTTGACACCGTCCTCGCTGTGAACATCAATGGGTTTCCGTCGTTCCCACGCAACGGGTGGTTTGAATACCACATCAACGGTCCCGGCAGCCGTGGAACCTGCGGCCCGGCCGTCAGCTATTTCTGGGACGACAAGGGCTGGAGCCCGACCTTCCAGGACCTCACCGGTTGGAGCCGGCTGGCTGCGATCGTTGAAGATCCGATCGACGGCGACGGATCGAAGTCCCTCCAGGTCATGGGTGAGACCGTGGACGGCCAATACAACAGCAAGCAGGCGCTCACGATCCCTGTTTCAGGGCCGTCGGAGTATGGTGTCAAGGTTCCGCTGCTGATCGGCTACGCCAGCTGCGATCCGGCCGCCACGATCTTCAAGCGCATCACCCGGGTTATCAAACCGAAAACCCGGGGCTACGTGAAGTTGATCGGCTACGGCCCTGACCAGCTCACCAACGCTGTCACGCTGGGTTATTATGGCCCGGATGAAACACAGCCGAGCTACCGCCGAATCCGCGTCAATCAAACCTGCACCTGGTGCCGTGTCCGCTTCCGCCGTTCCGACGTTCCGTTGGCCAACGATTACGACATTGTGCCGCTTCCGAGCCGGCAGGCCACGTTGGACCTGATCAAAGCGATCCGCCTGCGTGAGACCAACAACATCGACGTCGCTGAGGCGTATGAGCAGAAGGCGATACAGCTGCTGTTGGACATCCAGCAGATCGAGGAAGGACCGGCAACGTTCCAGATCCAGGTCGATCCGAGCTTCGGCCTCGGGACTATCGATTATCGTTAAAATTCAACGAAATCTGCCTGTTGAGCAGGAATATGCTTGACAGGCAGATTTTTCCCTGCCTGTTTGGTCCCACCATTTGGGACCCGCCGTTGGTTGGCCCCTTGGGCCGCGAACGCGGTTAATTTATCTCTACTGATTGCGGGACGGAGGCCTTGTGCCAGCGCACGAGGACTTCCTCGATGTCGGCGGTGGGGGCCGGGATAGCGATCGAGATTGCGGTGGCGCTGGATGCGCCTGGTGGCAGGGTTGGGTTTTTCATGGATGTTTGAAGAGAAGGCAGAAGCCGTGGGTTGTCTCGTTGTGCTTGATGAGTTCGTTCCGGTCAACGCGGAACACTCCGCGGCCGGGAAGCTGGCACCAGGCAGCCTCCAGCTTCAGGCCGAGTTCATCGGCCAGGATCGGGAGTTCGTCGGGACAGAACTCGCGGACGTGAAAACGATGCAGGTTTTGTGACAAGAAGTAGTTCGGCGTAGAGACGGCAAAACCCTTCTTGGAGATGCGGGCGAGGTTCTTGAAGAAACCCTCGTAGTCCGGAACATGCTCGATGACGTCGAACGATGTGCAGTAGTCGAAGGCCTTGTCCGGGACCGATTCGATCGGGCACGTCATGTCGGCCTTGGACCCTGGGAACACGTCCTGTGTTATGACCCGCAAGCCGCGAACGCACAACCGATCGAGGCTCCGGCACAAACCAGCTCCGACATCCAACACCGAAGCATTGTTGATGTATGCGGCAACAGCGGACTGCCACTGCGCTTGGCAGTCCTCACGGCCGGTGGATCCGGAGGACTCCGCCACATCGACGAAGTCAGCCAGGTTTTTGAGTGGGCAACGAGGTTTCATGCGTTGTATGTATATTTTATGTGCAGACGTCTAGTCAAACCTCATCGCGGCACACGTTGAGTGCATCGGTGAACTGACCCTTCAGAATGTTGAGCGCTTTGCGTTGAACGAGCAGCGACATGCGCAGCTCGGATTGGGTTTTGAGCATCGGGATGTAACTACCTGCCGCCACCAGTTTCAGCTGCTCTTCGATGACTGCGTTGATCTTTTCGATCGAGGCATTGATGGAATCGATCTCACGGATCTTGATTTCGTGGGTTTTTGGCGTGGGCTCCGGTGCCGTGATCGGTTGGCTGATTTCGGCGGCCGGCGGCTCCCAACAATCCATCCGGCGCAGCAGCACCAGCGGAAGTCGGAACCACCACGACTCCACCCCGTCCTTTTTGAACTTCACGTTGCCGGTGCGCAGCTCGTCTCCAATCTCTGCTTCCAACTCGCACTTGATGCGGTCGATCAGCGGGATCTCGTCGAACTCGACTTTGCAGATATACTGCACTCCAAACCGTGCATGCTTGTAGGTGTAGGACTCGTGGTGCTTGATACCGTCAACCGGCTTGGCGTCCCGTGGGAAGTCCTCGGTTGGCCAGAATTTCTTCTGGGCGGGTTTTGATGATTCGTTCATGCTCAGATGATCTGGATGCGGAACTCACCGAACTCGATGCGCGGAGCGGTGTCGCTGATGATCGTGCGGAAGTCCTTGAACTCACGCTTGCGCATGACATCTGCGAGCTTCGCGATACGCACTTCACGACGATCGGTGAACCCGCCTGCCTCCATCGCCTCCTTTGCCGCGGACTTGATTTCCTGGGTGTTGTATTTGGCGCAGGGCGGCGGGTAGATGACCAGCCAGCAAGGGGCCTTTGACCGGATAGCCTCGGCCAGCGCCTCCATCTGTGGGTTTTCGAATTTGATGTCCATCGGATTTGTGTGGGTGAATCCTCTATGGTAGAAAAATACTGCACCGTCAAGTAGAAAAAAGCCCCCGGGTTACCGGGGGCTTGAGGTCAAATCTCGAATACGTGGCGGGCTCCCTTCGGATCCTCGAATGTGGCTTTCTGGATGTAGACCAGGTCGGCGCACAACCCTATGGCCAGATTGTGATCCTGGGTTTTCACGTCGATGACGATGTCTGCATCATCACGTGTCAGCTCCATGTTGTCAGCGCCATCGTGCGGGACGCCCACGCGCTCGATCCACACCGTGACGATCTTGCGGCCGGTCTGTCCTGGGAAGTAGTTCTTCGCACGGATGAACTCACCGCGGCGGCGGACACCGGTCACGATTCCGGCACCGGACTCGATCGCTGCGCGGATCCAGTGCGTGCTATCCTCCCAAGCTCCGTAGTTGCCGTGTGCGAGCTGGTAGATACGTGAGCACTCGTGCTCCTGCGCACCTGGCGCCGGGTCCTTGGGAAGCGACTCCAGGAACGCTTGGAGCTTACCGGCAAGCCAGTCAGTCGGGTTTTTCTTGGCGGAAAAATCGCACATTTTTCCCGTAGTTAGGTTCACCTCGTTGACACGGTTCGATTCGATGAGATCCGCCCACACGCGTGCAAGGCTTGGGCGGATGCTGTCGGAGCAGCTCATCTGAGGCATCTGAAAAACCCGTGACAGGGCTTCACCTGCCACCGAGTCCTTACCGTGGCGCTTGTATCCGATGACGAAGAAGATTGGGTCCATGTTAGACGGTGGGTTTCAGGTTAAACTGCTGTTCGATGGCCGCGAAGTGCTTGCGGTAGTATGCGAGGGCCCCATCGACTGTTTGGATGCGGCGTTCACTGAGTTCCTGTATGACGAGAATCTCTGGCAGTTTTTCCAGTCCGTAGGCTTCCGGGTGTAGCACGATCGAGTTGACCTCGTGGATGAGCGCGGTGCGGTCGGCGGCCTTGACCTCCGCATCGACCTCCTCAGCCTCTTGCAGGGTTTCGTAAAAACCACCACCGAGGATTCCATCCATGATTGCATCCTGGAAGCGGGCTTCGATCTTGCAGTAATCTGGGAGAATGGCCTTGAGCGGCGTCGGTATATCGTGCAGGTACGCCTCGGAGGCATCATGCAACATTGCCACGAGCTGTGCCTTTGGGTTGATGCAAAGCTTCGAGACGATGACAGAGTGTTGCGCGACGGTGTAGGGTAGGACGGTCAGGCCGTTGAATCGAAGCTGGCGTGACAGGCCGAATGCGATGTCATTCAAGCAGAAGTCTTCCGGGCTCGGATTGAGGATGTTGATGATACGTCCTGAGTTGGTAACGAGTTCTGGTTTCATGCGTTTTGGTCTTTGCGGATTGCTGTTGCGGAAATGCTTGTGAGGGTTTCTGGAAGATCGATCTTTTCGATCGTGTAGCCGACGTCACGGCCGTAGAGGATGGAGGTGATGTTCGGTAGTGGAACGACGGTGTAGCGTCCCTCAAGACCGCGCATACCAGTTCGGATGCCGGCTTCAACCTCAGAATAGGACAGAGGGTCCTTGTCGGATGTGCCCTGGGTGTCGCGGACGGCAATGCAGGCCTGCCCAACGCGCTTGATGCCTTCCTCGATCAAAGCACGATGCCCCGCGTGGAAGGTTTGATAGCGGCCAACGAAGAGGGCGGTTGGCGCCTTTGGATTGAACGCGGGCTGGAGCATGCCAGCGATGCGGTGCGCCCAGTTGGCGGCGGTGCCATCGGCCGTCACAACCACGTTCGCGGACTCGGGACGGATAAACATCTGGTTCGTGTCCTCGAAGCGGCCAGCGGAGATGCGGTCAACAAAGATCACGAAGGCGTCTTGTTCGGCCGTGAATGCCTTGAACGTGTCCGGCGTCGGGCAGACAAAGTCGGCGATCGCGTAGCTACCTGAGCGCGTCACGATGTCGGCAAGGACGCCCATGCGGCGGGCATGCTCGATACGGTCTTCCAGGGAAAACCCGAGGCCCTTGTTGATCTCCGTGCGGATCTCGTCCGCGTTCAAATGGACAGCGTTCAGACGCTGCGCCAGTGCTTTAGCGAGGGTGGACTTGCCGGCGCCCGGCAGCCCCATGATGAGGATCTTTTTGAGTCGATTCATTTTGTGGTGGGTTTGAGTGGGTGGAGGCCTCGCAGCCTCCCGGGCTTCATTGCGGGTAAACCTGACCGTGTGGTGTGGGTTATTGTTGCGTGAAGAAGTTTTCCAGCTTCACCTCGCGCTCCAGGTGCTCGTAGACGTCTTGCGGGAGGGTCGTCTTGAGGCAGTTGCGGACCTCGTCGATGCCGGAATGACGGACGAACGTCGAGAGGGACGGACGGGATTCATCGTCAGCCTCGATGAACGACTTGGGTAGGTAGTCCATCAGGGTTTCCATTGAGACAACCTTATCGACCGCCGCCGGAGCTGGCAGGCCAGCGGCCTTGAAGGCAGCCTTCTGGGCGTCTGTGGCGGGGATCTGAGCCGCCGCGACGGTAGTCATCTTGGTCGTCGGGTCGTTCGGATCCTTGCGGGTCACGGTGGCGATCAGCTCACGGCCGGTCTCGACGTCGAAGTCCCCGCTGAACGCACCACCGGCTTTGAATGCATCGCCGACGGCGGCCGTGGCGCCCTCGTAGGATGCGCCGGGGAGGCGGACAAGGGCAAGCGTCTTGGTGGGCTGCTTGTTCTCGTCCACGGTGTCGAGGATGGCCCAGAACAACACGCTGGTGCGGGTGCGGAGCTGAACGTCACCGTTCGGGTTTTTCTTTGACTTGAAGCGGGCCTTGTAGTGCTGCATCAAGAACGGGTTGACACCCTTCCAGAACCAGTCATCGGCAGTGATCGTGCCGTCCGAGATGCGGCCGTCAGGCAGCGTGTATTTGACCGGAATGGCCTTCAAGTCGTAGGTCATGCCGGTATCCTTCGGGCCGAACGTCGGGCAGAGGCGGAAACGGTTTTCGCCGAGGCGGAAACCCGTGATGACGAACGGGAGGTCCTTGGCCTCGACCAAGGGTGAGAGGAACGGGGTGCGGGCGGGTTTCTCACCGCCGGCATTGGCTTGGGTAGCAGCCTGCTGGGCAGGGCGTTTGAACATTGATGTGGACATGATGGTATCTTGTATTTTTACTTGTTGGTGAGGCCGCCGCGGATTTCCTCCGCTGCGGAAAGTGTGGTCTCTTTGTCGAAGAGCTTCGACCAGAGTTCGGGAGCGATGCTGCTCTTGATGATGACAGGCTCGGTGTGCTTGAGCACCTGGAGTTCGACCTCGACGCCGAGCGCGATCAGAAGATCGACGCAGGCCGTGATCAGGTCAGGGCCGGGTCGGCGGATCTTGCGGATCTTTGCCAAGTTCGGATCGATCAGGTAGGCGCTATGATGGAGCTGGTTGACGGAACGGAGTGCAACGCTCAGGCTGACTCCGGACGATGCGGCGGCCTTGCGTGCCGCCTGATGAACTTCAGCAAGTGGGTGTTCGGCGTAGAGCCGGATGGTTGCTTTCATGATCCGTAGATTGGTATTTTTATTGTTGTGCGTCAAGGTGTTTTTTCGCGAAATCGATACGGGCTTTCGCAATCTTCACGGGGCTCGAAGCGGCCGAAGCTCAGCGGCCGGTGATCAGGCGGACTGTGCTTCTGATCACCGGGCGGTGTCAGTTTACTTCACGCAGTGCGGTGAGATCCAGAGCGTCTCGGTTTTGCGCGCTTCAGTGTTCGCGTGTGCGTAACCTTGGTTCGCCGTCCAGATTTGCTTTGTCCATCCGAGCTGCACGAGGGCGTCGTGTTCGTCACCGCGGCCGGCGAGGACGATGCGGAACTCCGGGTTCGACCCGTTCGCGGAACACCAGTCACGGACGCGCTGAGAGATGGGGACTTCCGATCCGTAGACGTATTCTGTTCCGTCATACGGCGGGTCGAGGAACACCGCTGTTACACCGAACTTCGTAGTAGCAGACGGACTAAGCACCCGCTCGAAGTCGCCACAGGCAATGCGAACTTCGCAGATGCGATCACGCAGCGCATTGAGCCAGCCAGCGACAAAATCGATGCGCTGTTCGTATTGACCCTTCCCGGCGTTGCCGAGGTGCGGCAGTTGTCGGTTTATTCCCTTCCCGGCGTCGCCCAAGTGAGGGAGTTGGCGACTCACTCCGCGCTCTCCGCGTTTTGCCCACCCGCCGTTCCTGGACCACGACCACGGTCCCTCTCCAGATGACCATCCTGATCCGATCCACTCATTAGCGCCTTTGATGTAATATGCGGCGAGGTTGATGTCGAAAAACGACGGATCGCCCAGCGCGTTCCGCAGATCAGCCGCGTTGCTGATCAGCTGCCAGTGTTGCGATTCCGTCTGCACCTCGGACGGTGGTGCAACGATAGTTTCTGCGAGTTCTTCCGGAGCGTTCGCGATTGCTCGCCACGCGTTGACGAGCTGGCAGCTCCAGTCGTTCACCGTCTCCGCCCCGCTGAATCCTTCCGGGCGGGCTAGTAGCACTGCGAGTGACCCAGCAAACGGCTCGACGTAATTCCGAACTTCACCGAACAGCGGCCAGATTTGGTCCGCGACTTTGCTCTTTCCACCGAAGTATGGGAAGGGGGCTCTTAGTTCCATGTTTATACCTTTGTATTTTTATTGTTGTGCGTCAAGGTGTTTTTTCGCGAAATCGATACGGGCTTTCGCAATCTTCACGTAATCAGCATCTAAGTCGATTCCGATGAAGCTGAAACCCTCCAGGGCGGCGGCCTTCCCAGTGCTGCCGGATCCCAGGAACGGATCGAGGATGGTGCCGCCCGGCGGGGTGATGAGGCGGCAGAGGTAGCGCATGAGTGAAGTAGGCTTCACCGTGGGATGGGAGTTGCGGCGAAAAGCCTGCTCACGTTCGTCGCGCATCGGAGTTGCGGCGGCTTCACTATAGACGGCTTTCGCTTCGAAGCCTTCGAGGCCCTCGTCGCGATCCGACCGGCCCGCTTTCGCGCAGTAGAAGAATCGGGAGGCTGAGCCTTCCCCAGGAAACCCCGCTAGGACCTCGTCGCTGCCGTCGTGGATGAAGTTCGCTGGCCAGCGTCCAAGGTGTTCACCTGTCGCGACCCGGCACGCATCGATGTTTATCGCGCCGGTGCCGTGCTCGATGACGTTCGCAGCGACGGTGCCGATGAGGGGCTTGCGGGCCACGCAGATCGGTTCGTGAGCGGGCTTCAGCGCGGTGCCCCAGCCCGCCCATTGTTTGGCGAGCGGGGTTGCGGGGGCGGTGATTTGAGCAGCTTTGTTGTCTTTACCATGCCCCCCCTCAATACCCGCTTCTCTATCCATCGGCATCGTGGAGTTGTTCCGCGGTCTTAGGTAACGTGGGTCGCTCTTAACACCGACAACCTCCCGCTCCGCCCCGGCAGCCTTGTCGATCGCCTTGCTCACGTTGAGGCTCTTTGGAAACCCGCTCGCGTAGACCCACATGATTTGATCGCGGACCTCGAAGCCAGCGTCCTCGATCGCGCAGGTCATGCGGTGGTAAGTTCGGCTCCCGCTGAACGCGAGGAGGTGCCCGCCTGGCTTGAGAACCCGTAGGCACTCCCGCCAGAGCTGCACGTTGTTCGCGATGCCCGATCGGTCCCATGATTTTCCCATAAACCCCAATTCGTAGGGCGGGTCCGTCACGATCGCATCGATGCTGCTGTCGGGCAGCGTAGGGAGGAGGGAGAGAGAGTCCCCACATCGGCATTTGTAGAATGGCATGTTTATACCTTTGTATTTTTATTGTTGTGCGTCAAGGTGTATTTCCGAAAATCTTGAATGGCTTGCGCAATCCAGGCGTCATCAACTGTTTCTGAGCGACAAGCATCGGACCTTCCCCCAATTTCGAATCTTTCATGAACATCAGGATGCAATCCACCTTGGCGCGGGTGCAGGCCACGTAGAACAGCTCGCGGTTCAGCAGGC
>Ga0208694_1003209_pt1 | contig 16076 bp, 10 predicted proteins | sample AD_UKC078_MetaG_FD_184442 | JGI IMG/M metagenome (GOLD analysis project Ga0208694, IMG submission 184442) | Active sludge microbial communities of municipal wastewater-treating anaerobic digesters from USA - AD_UKC078_MetaG (SPAdes) (version 2) | ecosystem: Engineered > Bioreactor > Anaerobic >...
AGCCGGTGCAGGCGCGGCGGGCTTCTCCTCCGCCGCAGGCGCGGCCACAACAGCCGGTGCAGGCGCGGCGGGCTTCTCCTCCGCCGCAGGCGCGGCCACGGCGGCGGGCGCGGGCTCGGCGGGCTTCTCCTCCGCCTTAGGCGCGGCTACAGCGGCGGCAGGCGCTTTTTTCTTCTGTCCGCCTAAATCCTGCAGGAGCGCTTCGAGATCGTCCTGGGCATGCAGAACCGTCATCGCGCAACAGGCCATGACTCCGATACCCGACACCAACAACCACCTTGAACTATGCGTCATCTGGGGGGACTCCTCTTTGTGTGGCAGCTATCCAATCCTATCTGGTAATAAAAATCAGGCTTACTATACCGTAGACGGCGTTCACGAATCAAGCTTGCGAACAACTTTTTGTTGTCCGGTCGCCTGGCTCTCGATAATGACCGTCGTTGTGTCCGCGTCGATCGTGAGCACACGGTAAGTTTCCTCACGGACCTTCAACGTGCTGTTCTCAATCACCGTGTACTCGGTCTGATCAAGGGGCAGAACAATCACCGCCTCGATATCCGTGTTTTTGTCACGTTCATTGATTTGCAGCACGATCTTTTTCTTGTCGCTCTGGCGGAGCAATGTGACACGTGACACATCGACCCGCATTTTGAGACCCGGCATCCGCGGATTATCCCGATCCTCGAACTTGATTTCAACCTGTTCGGCCACATAGTCACTGTCGCCGATACGTTCGCCTTCACGGATCCAGAAGGTGCGCGGGATCGGTGCGGTCTGGTTGAACACCAGCTGCAGTTTTCCGTCCGGCATTTTGTTCACGCCACTGAAGATCAGCGGCAGACGCTTACCGCGCAGTTCTTTGACACGCAACAGATTGACCAGCGCCGGGTGGGATTTCGGATCTTTGGGATCCGTGCCAGCCAGAAACTCCTCGAGATTCGAAAAACCGTCGCCGTCCAGATCGCCTTTGGCGTCAGCGGGATCCAGCGGGTTGAGCCCGAGGCGGATCTCCTCCTTGTCGGGAATGCCGTCGCGGTCCGTATCCAGCCCCACGTCCATGTCCGGCGGGATCGGCTGTTTCCCTCCGCAGAAGGGGCAGACCTCCGCCGCATAGGGGATGGGTTTCTTGCAAGCCTGAATCACACAGACCACCCGGCGTTCCGGAGTCAGAAATCCGGCTTTCTGGGTTTCCGCGGTATCCAACTGGAGCGGACTGCGCACCAGCCGTACCGCGTCATCAAACTCCGCCATCTCAATAGCGGCCAACGGCGCGGCAGTGGGTTTGAGGCTTTCGAGCTGGCGCGTGTACTGGGACTCGGCCTGTTTGCGGGCCGCACCGACATGGGTGAGGTAGAAAAGAGAGATCAGCAGAAAAATGAGCACACCGATGGCAATCAGCTTGTCATAGTGCCGCAACAGGGGGAAGCTGGAAAGTTTTATGGCCACAGGTTACACTCCCTCAAACGAATACACATCAATATTCAGCCTCACGTTGACCGGCGGGTCGAGATCCGGGTCGGTTACGATCCGCTCAGCATGCGGGATCGTAGCGAGGTCCACCTCCTTGGTCGCGGCATCGGCGGCAGACGCGGCCCCCTCTTTTTTCCTGGTGTCGTGCCGTCCGATGGGGTCATCCGTCTTGCGAAATTCGGCCTCCGCAACCACCACGAACAGGTCCATGGCCGCCAAACGGTTGAGCGCCCCAATGAATGCGGGGGGGCGGGCGAGAAACTCGAACGAGAAGCGTTGTTTGGAGAAGAACTCCCCGGACGCCGCTTTCCGGGCTGCGGGCACCGCGGCCTCCTGCGTCTGAGGCTCGTCCCGACGCCGACGACGACGCGACGAGGAGGCCTCCTGCGACCGGTCCGGACCACCGGCCTCGGTCTGCGCGTCAAAGGTTTCGCGCTGCACCGCCTTGATCTCCAGAACACCAGCCTCGCACAGCTCATTGCACAACCGCTCGATGATCGTCAACTGACCGGTCAGACGGTCCACATGCTCTGGGGCGGGCAGGCTGTCCGACTCGCCGAGGTATTGATCGAAGCCGAACAGGAACCCGGGCGCGACGATGCGCCCGTTGGCGGCGCCGGGCCGTGCCGACAGCGCGCGCACCGTGGCCTGCAGCGTCTGCTTGAACCCGGTGGGACTCTTCGACTCGATGTGCAGGTCACCCTGGTGCAGCAGGTTGGAAGCCGTGGCCAGCCAAGACTCCAGTGCCTTCTGATCCTCCTTTACCCGTGCGATGGTATCCGGATCGGGGAAGACCTTGCCGCGGTAGATTTTCTGCACGGCGGCATAGTCGGCATTGCGCACCGAGGCCGCCTCCTTATTGGCCATCCATGCGGAAACCAAGAACCAACCCGCGCCGAGGCATACCCCCACCGTCAGCACAGCCAGAATGATCAAAATGAGTTGTTGCCGCTTCATCGTGCCGCCTCATCCTTCGGGCCGGACGCCGCCAGCGTCGCCTCGATTGTGAATTCGATCAGATACGCCCCGATGTCCTTGACACCCACGATACGCACCCCCTGGGGTTCACCGCTAAAAACCGATTGGGTTTTAAGCCGGTCACGCAACTCCTCGACCGCCGTGGCCGTGCGGCCGGCGGATTTGGCCTTCTCTTCGATCTCCTTGTGCTTGTCCGCCCAGCCGCGGCCGACGATGCGCAGTCCGGTGACGGTGCCCGCCGCATCGCGCACCGGCGCGAGTTCGGTCAGCCACATACCCTCGAAAAGACTCTTGCGCACAGCGTCCACACGCTTCAGCCAAGCGGTCCGACACCACATCAGATCCCGAATCGCCTCTGCCTTCTCCCGCACGGCCTCGCGGCTTTTTTCGGCCTGCGTCAGCGAGGCCTGCTTTGTCTTGCACAAGCTCAGCTTGGCCGCAACCTGCTCTCCTTGGAAGGCATAGAGTTTGCCCATCTGCTTGAGGTAGAGCGTCCAGATGCCGAGACTCAGAAACACGCCCGCCGCAGCCAAACCGAAAAACGGGATGCGCCGCTTCAGTGTCTTGCGCTTTGTGATTTCCGGCGGCATCAAGTTAATCTCAACCGGGCACGCCAGCGAACGGCGCAACGCCAGCCCCACGGTCTCGGCCAGCACAAATGCGTCGACGCCAGCCTTTTCACGGTCGATCCGGTTGCTCACCGCCACATTCGTGAAGGGGTTGAGGTAGAGCACTTCAACCTGAAGCTTTTCCCGGAAGAACGTGTCGAGATGCGGCATCACCGACGACCCTCCGGTCAGGAAGATCCGGACGGGCGCATTGCCGCCCTGCTGGCTACGGTAAAAATTGATCGACCGGCTGATCTCCGCGTGCAGGCGGGTGACCACATTGCGCACGACTTTGGAGACGCGTTCGGAAACCTCGTCCTCAGAAGCCGAAACACCCCCCAGCGAGACAAAGGCTCGTTCGCACTTCAGGGCCTCAGCCTCGGCAAAGGAGATCTGAAAACTTTTAGCCAGTTCTTGCGTGATGGCGTTACCCGCCACGGGGATGCAGCGGTTGTAGATCTTCTCGTCCTCCAAGAAGATCAGGTTGGTGGAACGCGCACCGATGTCCAGCAGTATGGAGCATCCGTCCAACTCGGCATAGTTGTAGCGCAGACAGTTGTACAGGGTCATGGGCGCGACATCGACGGTCTCCGGATCGAGCCCGGCCTCCACCACGCGGTCGGTGATGTCACGCACGTTTTCGATCTTGGCCGCCACGATCATCGCGCACTGCTCACCGGTGGAGGCGTCGCCGATGAACTGGTGGTTCCAAACGATTTCCTCCATGGGGAAGGGTACGTTCTGCTCCACCTCGTACTGCACCATCTGCAGCAGCTTATCCTCGCCGACAGCGGGGAGGCGCACGAAACGGGGGAACACCATCTGTCCGGAGAGCGACAACATCAGCGGCGCGTTCCGGATACCATGCGTCCGCATGATCTCGCGGATCGCCGGAACCAGTTGCGCACCGGTTTCGGACTCGTTCTCCGGCTCGACGCCGAAGACATGGGTTCCGTAATTGAGCAGTTCCGGCGGCCTCCCGCTTTTGACGGAGAATTCGGCCAGAACCAATTTGCTCGCACCGACATTCAGCGCGAGGATGCGATCCGTCGAGAACACTATTGCACCACCTCGTAATCGTCCGCGTTGATCAGGGCGAACGGGGTCTTTGAACGGTCAAGCAGGCCAGTGCGGCGGGTTAGCGCGGCATTGTCCAGCACCTTGCTGTCCTTCCACCACTCTTTCGGGAGGGGGATCGTGGATTCGGACTTGCTGTCCATCACCTTGCCCTCCTTGTTCGTGATCTCCAGCGCCACGGCCACGGGCTCGCCATGCCGTTCGACCTGACTCGGGGGAAGCGCGACACAACTCATGTGCTCGCCTTTGGAGATGTCAATATACCGGACCGTAAGGGTGTAGTAGCTGAACCCCTCTTTGCCTTCTTCGTCCTTGCCCTTGGTCATGACATGATAGGTGAAGACCAACTCGTCGGTCCACTTCGCGCTGCTGTTGTACTTGACTTCGAACAACGCCCATTCGCGCGGCCGACGGGTGACTTTCGGCATCGTGTTCTGGACATTCACGTTGAATTCGGGGGTGCGCACCATCGCCGTCTTGTTGGGAGGAGGCATGCGTGTGATGTTCACCTCCTCGCGCTTCTCCGTCCGCACAGCCGTTGCCTGACCCATACGCGTCTGCCCACGGCTCATCTGGGCCATAGCCGCTTCCGTACAAATCAGCATGGCCACCGCCACGCCCATCACGCTCATACCCGTCCGTCCGACAACCGTCTTGTTCATGATCGTTCTCCCAATCGTGAATCCAACCTCTCCACGCAAGCCGCTGTTACCACATGTAGTGCGTACAATTTAATGCGGAGTGAGACGGAATGCAACCCTGAAACAGAAAAAGTTCTTCATCGGGACATATCCCTTGTTGCCGCAACGGGTGCGGACAAGCGAAAACGGGAATGAAAACAGGGGGGGGAACGCGCCTGTTTGCCCGTCGTCCCCGTCCTCTCGTGTACGTGCACGGGCACCGCTTCGCTGTGTACGGGCAGGGTCCGAAGGCACAACGGTCAATTCGGGAATGCGCGATGACCAGATTCTCTCCGCCCCGCCGCTTGACATCCCGGGTGCGATGGATTACAGTGCGCCCCTTCCTGCGGTGCGTCTCAGGAGACACTCCCCGCTGCGGGTCATCTGGCGCTTGCGTCCGGATTTCGCTTTACACCCGGCGGGGGGGGACTCTATAGTGTGCGCCGGAAAGTAACGACAAAAAAGAAAGAAATCGCGGAACAAGGACCGTAAAGCAGACTATGAGCCAGATTGACAAGACCGCTATCCGTAAGCAATTCCAACGCCATGACCGGGACACCGGATCGAGCGAAGTCCAGATCGCCGTTCTCACCAAAGAGATCGAGATGCTCACCGAGCACCTCAAGGCGAACAAGAAGGATCACAGCTCGCGTTATGGGCTGATCCGTAAGGTTAACACCCGCCGTAGCTTGCTTGACTATCTCAAGCGCGAAGACGAGGCGGTTTACCAGAAGATCATCAAAGAGCTCGGCCTCCGGCGTTAATCGTGCGCGAAGGCGGCCGTGCGCCTGTCGCGCGCGGCCGGAAGCGCCCGGACCGACATCCCGGGCGCGCTTTCAGACGGACCTCTGCACTTGTTCGAATAGGCCATCTTTCCTGGCCAAACGCTTTCCGGTCCTTGTCCGCTGAAAGGTGACACACGATGAAGGATACAACCTCTGTCTCCGTCCAAGTGGGCGGGGCCACGATGACCATTGAGACCGGACTGCTCGCGCGTCAGGCTGCCGGAGCCACCGTCTGCCGTCTGGGTGATTCCCTGATGTTCTCCGCTGTGACCTGCACGGACAAGCCGCGCGAGGGGATCGACTTCTTCCCGCTGCAAGTCGAATACCGCGAGAAGTATTACGCGGCCGGCCGGTTCCCCGGCGGATTTTTCAAACGCGAGTCGCGGCCGAGCGAGAAGGAAATCCTCACGGCACGCATCACCGACCGCCCCATCCGACCGCTCTTCCCGGAGGGCTATCGGAATGATGTCCAGATCAACAACATGGTGCTCTCGGCAGACACCGAGAACGACACCGACATCCTTTCCGTCAACGCCTCCTCGGCTGCCCTCCATATCTCTGATATCCCCTTCATGGGGCCGATCGGCTGTGTGCGTGTGGGCCGTATCCATGGCGAATTCGTGATCAACCCCACGCACTCCCAGCGCAAGGAGAGTGACCTTGACTTGGTCTACGCGGGCACGCGCGAGCGTTTTCTCATGATGGAAGGTGGCGCCGCGGAGATTACCGAAGAGGATTTCCTCGCCGCGATGAAGGTCGGCCATGCAGAGGTCGTCAAAATCATCGACGCCCAGCACGAGTTGCGCCGGTTGCTCGGCAAGCCGGAAAAGAAGATCGAAGAGGTCGCGCCGAACGCGGAGAAAATGGCGTTCCTCTATGCCGAGGGCGAGACCGCTCTGCGTCAGGCCCTGCTCATCGTCGACAAGCTGGAACGCCAGAATGCGGTCAATGCGATCAAGGAAGACTTGCAGGCCAAGGCCCTCGCAAAGTGGCCGGAAGAGGTCACCGCCGCATCCTTCGTCACGCTCTTCGACACGCTGGAGATCGACCTCGTCCGCAGGAATATCCTTGAGGACGGCAAGCGCATCGACGGACGCGCCGCCGATGAAATCCGCAAGCTCTACGCGCAGGTTGGCGTCATGCCCCGGGCTCACGGCTCGGCGATTTTCGAACGCGGCGAGACCTCCGCCTTGGGGTCGGTCACGCTCGGCACCAAAAAAGACGCTCAGGAACTCGATGCCATCACCGGCGGCGAAACCAGCAAGTCTTTCTTCCTTCACTACAACTTCCCGCCCTACAGCGTCGGCGAGGTCGGCAGGCTCGGCGCCACGGGACGCCGCGAGATCGGCCACGGCGCCTTGGCCGAGCGTTCGCTCGCCCAAGTCATGCCGCAGGATTACCCGTACAGTATCCGCGTGGTCTCCGACATCATGGGCTCGAACGGTTCCTCCTCCATGGCCTCCATCTGCGTTGGATCGCTGGCCTTGATGGATGCGGGCATTCCGATCAAGGCTCCCGTCGCGGGTGTCTCGGTCGGCTTGTTCACAAATAAAGACGAAAGCCAGAAGATTCTGGTGACCGACATCTTGGGAGCGGAAGACCACTGCGGCGACATGGACTTCAAGGTGGCCGGAACCCGCAAGGGGATCACGGGCTTCCAAGTCGACCTGAAACTGCGCGGCCTGACCTGGGATGTGGTAGAAGCCGCTCTCGCGCGCGCCAAACAGGGACGGTTGCAGATCCTCGACTTCATGGAGTCCGTCATGCCGGCTCCGCGCGCCGAACTCTCGCAGTTCGCGCCGCGCATCACGGTCATGACGATCCCGGTGGATAAAATCGGGGCGCTCATCGGCCCGGGCGGCTCGAACATCCGCCGCGTGTGCGAGATCTCCGGCACCCAGATCGACATTCAGGACGACGGGTCGGTCAGCATCTTCGCCAACAACGCCGAGTCGCTGGCCATCGCGCAGAACGAGGTCTTGGCGCTCACCGCCGAAGCGGAAGAGGGCAAGATCTACGAAGGCACCGTCACCGGCATCAAGGAGTTCGGCTGCTTCGTCGAGATCATGCCCGGCAAGGACGGCCTCTGCCACATCAGCGAGCTCGCGGACCGCCGTATCGGCTCCGTCGAGGATGTCTGCAAGGTCGGCGACAAGATGACGGTCAAGTGCATCGGCGTGGACGACCGCGGCCGCATCAAACTCAGCCGCCGCGAAGCCATGCGCGACCTCGACCAGCAGAAACAGAACGGCTGAACGCCGCGCTCATCGTAATCTGAAAGCCCGCGATAATACCCATCGCGGGCTTTTTGTTGGTTTCTGACCCGCGACACTCGACCCGCGACGTGGCACGGGCATCTTGCCCGTGTTGCATGGGCGAAACGCCCATGCCACGAATACACTCCCCGCCCGCGTTCCCGACACCGCAAGTCGCCCGTCGCGGGTCAATCCCTAACTCTCGGCTATCTCCGCGCTACGCACGGAGTTCAACCGTAGATCGGACCGAAGTTCTTGCAGGCGCGGTAGTCCGCGCCGATCGGATCGTCGATGCCGAACAGACCCCAGGCGTGCGGCCGGAAGATCTGCTCTTCGGGCACGTTGGACATCGCAACCGGAATGCGCAGCATGGCCGCAAGCGTGGTCAGATCCGCGCCGATGTGGCCGTAGCTGATCGCGCCGTGGTTGGCGCTCCAGTTGTTCATGACGCTGTAGACGTCGCGGAAAGCGCCCTTGCCCGTCAGGCGCGGCACGAACCACGTGCAGGGCCAGGTCGGATCCGTGCGCGCCATCAGCGTCTCGGTGACGCCTGCGGGCAGCGTGGTGGACCATCCCTCGGCAATCTGCAGTATCGGGCCGAGCCCCTTGACACGGCTGATGCGCGTCATGGTCATCGGCATGCCGCCCTCGGAGAGGAAGCTGGAGGAGAAGCCGCCGCCGCGGAAGTACTCGACGTTGGCCGGCATCCAGCGCGTCGCCTTGAGACACGCCTCCGCCTCTTTCGCGGTGATCTCCCAGAACGGCTTCATCGTGGGCTTGCCCTTGAAACGTTGCTTGCCGGTGGCATCGAGACAGGCCGCACCGGAGTTCAGCAGGTGGATGAACCCGTTGGCATTGAGGCCGGTCATACGCTTGCCGGTTACACGCCTAGCCGCGTCCGCGCTCCAGAAGGTGCGCACATCGGCGAAGATCTGGGCACGGTTGGTCAGCAGATACATCAGCAGCATGCAGATGCCGTTGAGCGCGTCGTTTTCCGTCGCCACAATGTACGGCGCACGGATGCCGTTCCAGTCGAACGAGCTGTTGAGGATCGCTTCGGAGAAGTCGCCGTTGGGTTTGTAGTCGGTCCACTGGCGCTGCCCCTGAAAGCCTGCCGCAATGGCATTACGCCCCACCGCCTCTTCGCCGAGGCCCATCTCCGCCAACACCGGATTGCCGACCATCAGATCGCGCAGGGCCAGCGTCATTTTGATGACATACTCCCAGTCGGCATCCTTGGCGGCGCGCGATTTCTGGAGCCGCTTCTTATTGATGTCCTTGCCTTCTTTGCAGAACTTCTTGGCCCACGCCAGCGCCTTCTTGTACTCGGCCTTGTCGTAGATGCCCTCCACGGCGCGCCGGTCCAATTCGCACATGTCAACGTTCTCAACGCGAATGCCGAGGTAGTCCTGAAAGAGATCCGGATCAATAAACGAACCCGCGATCCCCATCGACGAGGTGCCCACGGCAAGATAGGATTTGCCGCGCATCATCGCCACTGCCAGCCCGGCCTTGACGAAGCGCAACAGTTTTTCCTTCACGTCGTCCGGTATCGTCGTGTCGGTGCGATCCTGCACCTCACGCCCGTAGATCCCGTAAGCCGGGAAGCCGCGTTGCGCATAACCCGCGAGCATCGCGGCCAGATAGACCGCGCCGGGACGTTCAGTGCCGTTGAAGCCCCAGACCGCCTTAGGCGTATGGGGTGCCGTGTCCATCGTCTCGGTGCCGTAGCACCAGCAGGGCGTGACGCTCAACGAGACCCCCACATTCTCGCGCTCGAACTTGTTCGCGCAAGCGGCGGCCTCGGCGCAGCCGCCGATCGTGGTATCCGCGATCACACACTGCACCGGCGAGCCGTCGGGATAGGTCAGACTCTCGGAAATCAGCTTGGCCGCGCTCTTGGCCATGTTCATGGTTTGCGTTTCTAACGACTCACGCACCCCGCGACGCCTGCCGTCAATGATCGGGCGGATGCCCACTTTCGGAAAACCGTTTTCGCACCAAATCGTTTTACTCATTCGTGAACCCTCCTTATGAATAAGGAATAGTGTACCACCCGATCCTCCTTTTGACTAGTCCGCTTTGCGCAATTTAAAATTTTACAAGGGAACCGGTTATCTGAAAGAGGGACGGGCGAGCCGGAAACGCGCGCACCCCGGCCGCCAACCGATTGCCGGTTCAAGCGTTCGTCGGGTTGCCGGGAACCGTTTTTTTTGGCAGACTCGGGGTATGGGCGAACCGGTTCTGGTTCCGCCCGTCCTGAAAAAGGAGACACATGAAACCGAACTGTCCCGATCTTTTTTCGTTCCGTACCGCAATGGCATCGCTGCTGCTGGCCGCAACCCTGTCCGCCGTGGCGCGCGCGCAGGCTCCCTCCCCTGCCCTCTTATTGATCCCGCAACCCCAATCGCTGCGACTCGAGGCCTCCGGCGGGGCTTTCACCCTGAATGCCCGCACACCGCTCTCCGGCGAGGCCGCTCTGGTTGAGGTGGTGCGCGGAGTGCTGTCGGAACATGCCGCCCTTGATGCGCTGCCGTCCGGTCCCGGCGGCATCACGGTGAGCAAGCCCTCCGACCCGGCTGACGCGCTCTGGAAAAATGACCAGGCCTATCTGTTGCGCGTACTCCCCGCAGGCGTGACCATTGAGGCCGCGGGCCGCGACGGTGCCCGGTATGCCGCGCAAACACTGGTCCAGCTGCTCCGCATCGCGCCGTCCGTGCCTGCGCTCACGATCCGCGACTGGCCCGCGATCCGCACACGTCTGGCGATGATCGCGACCGACCAAGGAGGATTCCAGGTGATCGACCCCGAATACTGGAAGCGCCTGATCCGCGAGCTGGCCTCTTACAAGATCAACGCGATCATGCCCTATTTTGATGGCGGCACGTACAAGTACCGCAAATACCCGTTTCTCGGCAACAAGGGCGATGACGGGTTCACGCTCGAAAAGGCCCGGATGCTGAGCGAGTATGCGGAACAGCGCGGTGTGCGGCTCATCCCTCAGCAGAACTCGCTGGGCCACCTCGGCGGCGTGCTGGGCCACAGGGAGTTGCAGCATCTGCGCGACGGAGGCGGCACGATCAACATGGTCAGCCCCGATTCGCTCGCCTTTCTCGGCGACCTCTATGACGAACTGACGCAAGCCTTCCCGTACGCGCACGCGATCCACGTGGGGGGCGATGAGTTCGGCCACGATTTCGGCAAGAACCCGCAGGTGGCGGCCCGTATCGCGGAGATCGGCAAAGCCGGGGTGTACGGCGCGTTCATGACCGCCCTCCGCGACAAGCTCCGCAGCCGCAACCGCGAGATGATGATCTGGAAGAACGAACAGGGGCTCACCCTCGAAGCCGCTGACCGGATGCCGCGCGACATCGCGGTGTTCGACTGGAACTACGACGCCCGACAGGATTATCCCTCGCTGGACACGTTGTTGGAGGCGGGCTTCACCCAACCTTGGGCCACCCCGGCCGTGACCCGTTATTACAGCAGAGGGAACGACTGGGACGCAACGTTCGCGAACATCCGCAACTTCGCGGCGGCCGGTATCCGTCGGCGTGTGCCCGGACTCTGCACCTGCACCTGGGTCCACGGCATGTGGGGCGGACGCAACCTGTTCGAACTGAACCTCTACGGACTGGTCTTCAGTGCCGCTTGCGGCTGGAATCCGCCTCCCGAAAACGAGACCACCCCCTTCACCCGCGCTTTCGCGCTTCAATGGCTGGGATGCCGCGATCCGCAAGCCGCCGTCTGGGTCCGCGACGGCATCCACACGCCATACGGCACACGCACGGAGCAGAAATTCTGGCGCGATAACCGGGTGCAGGAAAAATACGCCTGCTCTCCCTTCTCCACGCTGATGGAGTCGGTCGCCACAACGCCCGCGCTGGAGCAAGACGCGCGTGAACTGATCGCGTTCTGCGATCGTGCGGAAACGGCGCTCGACACGCTCGCGCGTTCCGCCACCCGGAACCTCCGCACACTCGATTACTTCAAACACGATGTCCGGATCCAACGTCTGGCCGCGAACCGCATCCTGACTGCCGCGGAACTGTCGCGCTGGGTCGCGGGCCTGAAGATTCCCAAGCCGGTTCCGGAGCGGAATCTGTTGCGTCTCACGTTCGACTCCCTTCCAACGAACGACGCCGTGCGGGTCAGCCCGACAGCCCGCATCTCCGGCGGCACGCTCGCCACCGTGCCCGCGGATCATTGGGCGCGGAAGGGACTCGATATCGGTCCGCTGCCATTGCCCGAAAGCGGCGTGCAGATCGAATATGACGTGTGCCCGCTGCAATCCGGGAACCAGTATCAGCAGTTCGCCTCAACCCGTCCCTCGACGCACCACTTCATGGCCTTCCTCGGAAAAAACCGGCGTTTCAGCCTGTACACCCACGCCGGAGGCGTCTGGAGCGAACAGGCCACGCTCACCGAACCATGCGCGACCGGAACGTGGTATCGCTGCACCGTGCAGATCCGACGCGACAACCTCTCCTTCCGGGCCGTGGAGCGCGAGACCGGCAAACCGGTCTGCCGCTCGGGTTTCGTGCCGATCGATCCTGTGGGGCCGCAGCTCCACTTCTCCCTCACGGACAATCACGGCGCCACGGGAAACCGCGCGCCCGCCTCGCTGTGGGATCAGGTGACCGTCTCCACGCTGAAGCCCGTTCCGGACCAGCCGATTACCCCACCCGCCGACCTTCTGGTCCGCTTCAAGCGGCTTATCCAGGAACACAACACGATCGAGGAGACTTTCCGCAAATCCGTGCTGGAGGCAGGCGGCGGTTCGGCGGACACCGGCAACCTCAGCAAAGGAGCCACGCAGTTCCGCAGCCGCCAAGGCCGCGAAGATACGGAGAAACTGCTCCGCATGCTCACTGCGGGCCGTCTGCCGGTGAACCTGTGCGAGTGAGTGGCCCTTTTTGAACGTTCAATCTAAAAAGAGCCGTTGAACGGGTAGAATTCCAGCAAAGCCCCGTAAACATTGGCTTTTGACGTATTGAGATGCGGGCGGAGCCCGCAATCTCAAAGACTGTGAGACTGTGAGGCGGTGAGGGTGTGGTTAAATAATCGATTCCGATAGCGATAGCGACCCCGACCCCGATTTGGATGAAACCATGAAATACATGAAACTTCATGAAAATCAGGAATTCCCCCTGGCGTTCCAAAAAAACCCGAGCGATGCCCAAAAAAATCTGCGTAATCTGTGTAAATCTGTGGATAAAAAACCCGAGCAGTGCCATCCCGTGAGTTCGTGGTTAAATGATCGATCCCGATAGCGATAGCGACCCCGACCCCGATTTGGATGAAACCATGAAACCAGAAACCCTGAAACCTTGAGACCTTGAAACCAAAGAGAGTTGAAGGTTCAACTGCTCTTTTATAGGTTAAGCAATCGATTCCGATAGCGATAGCGACCCCGACCCCGATTTGGATGAAACCATGAAACCAGAAACCCTGAAACCCTGAAACCTGAAACCATGAAATCAAAGAGAGTTGAAGCGTTACCGGAAGAAATCGATGATCGTGTTATCGCTCTCCTCCACGCCATGCGGATGATGGGCGTAAGAACCGCGGGCAACGACTTTGAGTTTCTCGGGCTTACCACCAGCGGCCCGGAATGCTTCCGCAAAGCGGATGCAGTTGGACTTCGGCGGGACCACGGTGTCGACGCCGCCGTACAGAAGCAGAACCGGGATTCCGGTCTCGGCTATGGTTTTCGCCATGTTCACCGGCATGCGCGGATCGTCCTTCCACCCCTGCTCGGGCTGGGTCTTTTTCCAATGATCAGGAACGCTCGAAAAATTCTCGAAACTGAGTAGCGGCGCGTCCAGATAGATCTTCGCCACGTTTTCGGGAAACGTCGCCGCATACCGGATCGAGAAGAATCCGCCCCAGCTCATACCGATGAGCCGCGCCTTGGGCGCAAACCCGAGGTCCTTCACCAGATAATCCTGAAAAGCCTTTGACACGGCGAGCCCCTTCTCGTTCATGTGCTCTTTGAACGTGTCCACGGAAACGTGGTGATAGCCCATCTTCAGCATGCGCGGGACGCTTGTCCGCGGGACAAAAGCCGTTCGCCACTGCATTGTCCAGGTCCAGGGGGTTCCTTCGATCGGCTTGACTTCCGCCGGCGGTTCCACCACCCAAGCGTCATATCCCTGGAAGTCGAAAACCGTACGCTGACCACCGTACCAGATGTCCGTGCTCTTCACCTTGTGCTTGGACGCGATTTTCTCAGTCAAATTCCCGGCCGACGCCGTCAACGCCAATGCCGCAACACCCGCGAAAATGAGATACTTGTTCATCCTGTTCTCTACCTTGATGAGAGTTAAAACCCGTTGCAGAACATCCCGGTCTCACCACTGAGCGTCCTGCTTTTCCCCGTATGCCTCTTTTTTGTAACAATTTTCGGATGACGCGGTCAAGGTCGGAGTCGAGGTGCCGACAACACAGAACGCATCCCTGTTGCGTGGACGCTCCCGATCCTGTCCCCGTTTTCATGAATGTCGACTTGCGCCCCGCAACATGCGCCCCGCGACGTTCGGGTTGTTGGGCAAGGCTCCTGATTCGACTGATCCGTCATTGCGGGCGGGGACACCCGCATTCCTGACTGGGTAGGGGACGCATCCCCGAGGCGTCCGCTAAGCCCTCCAGCGACCGTTATGCACGAAATCCGGATTGAAGCGTGTGCGGGGTGCAGGCGTTTCAGCCGGTCGGCCGATGGAGATCGCGGCAATCGGCAGGATCGCCTCGGGCACGCCGAACTGACGGCGGATACCGGTCACGCGGTCTTCATTCGGATGGACGCCCAACCAGACCGCGCCAAGCCCGAGCAGATGCGCGGCAACCAGCAGGTTTTGGACAGCGGCTGAACAGTCCTGCAACAGGTAGGAGAGTTCTTGGCGATGGGCCTGTGCCTGATCGCCGCAGACCACGATGCCGAGGGCAGCCTGACGAAGCATCTGTCCGTACGGCAGCAGATCCGCCAGCGCATCAAGATCCGCGCGCTCACGCACCACCAGAAAACGCCACGGGTCGCACGCTCTGGCTGACGGCGCGGCCATCGCGGCCTCCAACAGGGCACGCAACTCATCGTCGCTGACCGCCTCGCCCGGACGGTAAACACGGACACTGCGCCTTCCCAAGAGAGGAAGAATCTTATCGTTCATGGGGTCACTCCTTTCTCCATTCACATCTATGCGCCCGGCCCGACCACAAGCGGTCTTTTCAACGCATCGTTCTGATCAACTCAACCGTATCGTTAATCGGCACGCCTGTCAATGATGCCGCAAGGGTGTCCGTAATCGGTTCGTGGCAGAGGTGTGCGAAGACAATACCTAAAAAGAGCAGTTGAACCTTCAACTCTCTTTGGTTTCAGGGTTTCTGGGTTTCTGGGTTTCTGGGTTTCTGGTTTCAGGGTTTCAGGGTTTCATCGGGGTCGGGATCGCTATCGCTATCGGGATCGCTATCGGAATCGATTGTTTAACCACGAACACACGGGATGGCACTGCTCGGGTTTTTATCCACAGATTTACACAGATTACGCAGATTTTTTTGGGCATCGCTCGGTTTTTTTTGGAACGCCACGGGGAATTCCTGATTTTCATGAAGTTTCATGTATTTCATGGTTTCATCCAAATCGGGATCGGGATCGCTATCGGGATCGGGATCGCTATCGGGATCGGGATCGTCGACCCGCGACCCGCGACATTCGACCCGCGGCGGTCACGCCGCCGCCTTTGAACGCCGAACTCAGAACGTCGAAGTGAACACTCCTAAATCCTAAATCCTAAATCCACCTAAATCCGCGCGTAGCGCGGAAGACGCCCGCGTTCCCGACAGCGCACACACAAACCACGCGCTCCACTCGCATACCCCCTGTCACGAACCGATTGCAAGGGTGTCCACATTCTCGCCTTGCCGACATCTCGCACGTATGCCAAACTAAACTTTATGTAATGGAAAACGCGGTGAACAACTCGGCTTCCATCCAAAAAGGAGAAGGCAAAAATGAACTCAAAAGAAATCACACGTTATTTCGAGCTGCGCAAGCAGCTCTTTGAGATCGAAGCGCAACTGGAGGCCCTGAAGCCCGCCGTGGCCGAACAGCTCCGCCAGAAGAACAACTTCGTCCGCCTGGACGGCTACGACCTGAAGTTGAGCACGTATACCTCTTACGAATACTCGCCGCGAATCACGGACCTGCAGCGGACGCTTAACGAGACC
>Ga0208694_1003228_pt1 | contig 15980 bp, 12 predicted proteins | sample AD_UKC078_MetaG_FD_184442 | JGI IMG/M metagenome (GOLD analysis project Ga0208694, IMG submission 184442) | Active sludge microbial communities of municipal wastewater-treating anaerobic digesters from USA - AD_UKC078_MetaG (SPAdes) (version 2) | ecosystem: Engineered > Bioreactor > Anaerobic >...
ATCACGGCTCGCACAATCCGGCCTCGCACAACGGCATGAAGGTCTCGCGCGCCGGCGCCCGGCCCGTGGGCTATACGAGCGGTCTCGCCGAGTTGGAGGCGAAGGTCGCGTCCGGCGAACTGCCGCCAGCCGCGGCGCAACCGGGTGTCCGGCGCGAGGTCGACTACCGCGATGCCTTTATCAAGTGGATGTCCGCCTTTCGCGCCGACCTGCGCGGTCTGCGCTATGCGGTGGACTGTTCCGACGGCGTCGTGGGATTGTTCATCCACGACCTGTTGGGCGACGGCCCGATCTATCTCAACGACGTGCCCGACGGTACCTTCCCGCACCACTCGCCGAATCCGCTGGAGGCGGCGAGCCGCGAACAACTCGCTCAGGTGGTGCGTGCGCAACAGCTTGACGTCGGCGTGATCTTTGACGGCGATGCCGACCGCGTGATGTTCGTGGACGAGACCGGTGCCTTTGTACAGCCGGACTACCTGATCCCGATCATCGCACGCACATTCCTCAAGCGCGAACCCGGCGCGACCGTCATCCACGATGTGCGAACCTCGCGCGGCGCGATTGAGGCGCTGCAAGCCGACGGCGCGCACACCGTGATGGGCAAGGTCGGACACGCCTTCGCCAAGGTGTTGCTGCGCGAGACCGGTGCGGTGTGTGGCGGCGAGTTAGCCGGCCACTACTACTTCCGTGACTTTTTCTGCTGTGACTCCGGCGAGTTGGCCGCCTTGCTGGTACTGGCGGCTCTGGCCGACGCCAAACGCCGGGGCGTGAGCTTCAGTACCCTTATGGCACCGATCTGCCGCTACGCCAACTCCGGCGAGTTGAACTACCGCATCGCCGATAAAGACCGGGCGATTGAAGCTGTGCTCGCGGCTGCCGGGACTTGGAGCGACGACGCCATCCGCTGCGAGATAGATGGCGTGCGCCTCGATGACGCCGACGGCTGGTTCAGCGTGCGCAAATCAAATACCGAACCCTACCTGCGCCTGATTGTCGAGACGCGGGACGCAACGCTCTTGCGTGAACGGCTGGATGTGCTGGAGGCAGCTCTGGCCCCCTTCATGGACAAAAATACGTGAGGAACGATGCTGGATGTTGCCCATATCTCTTTTGCTTACAGCACACGCCCGATCCTGAAGGACATCACGTTTGACGTGGCGCCCGGCGAAATCGTCGCTTTGACCGGCCCCAACGGGGCAGGCAAGACGACGCTCCTGAAACTTCTGGCATGTCTCCTAATGCAGGATGTCGGCACCGTGCGGTTGCACGGGATCGACACACTGCAACGGCCCATCAAATACCGCCGCACCATTGGTTACCTGTCCGCGCACAATCCGCTCTACAACGACATGACCGTGGAGGAGTATCTGACCTACCGCGTACGTTTGAAGGGCGAACGCACCATGCGTGTGCGGCGGCGCGTCAACGAAGCCTTGTCTGTAGGAGACCTTGCCGACGTACGCGACACACGCATCGGCCTGCTTTCCCATGGATATCGCAAGCGCGTTGGTCTGGCGGACGCCTTGAGCACGTTCCCCAAGCTACTGTTGTTGGATGATCTCTTGGCCGGGCTTGACCGCCCCCAGCGTGCGGCGTGTGGCGCGGCGTTGTCGGCCGCTTCATTGCGCGCGGCGGTCATTGCGACAGGCCACGAACTCGATGAGATGCTGAACTGGTGCACGCGCGTGATGGTACTGAACCACGGTCGCATCGTGGCTATGTTCCGTACCAGTGATTTTGACAGGGCCGAATTGCTCGAACGGATCGACACGCTCCTGACTGCCCCAGACGACGCACAGGAGGTCACGGTATGAAGGCGATCCGAGTAATCTGGTTGCGTGAAGTTCGTGCCTTCCGAGGAACATTCTCCTGCGGTGTGCCAATGGTAGCGTTTCTGGTGGTTTACGGATGGACGTTCGTGATGATGCTGCGCAACAATGAAGGCAGCGTGTTGCAGATCCAGAGCGTCTGGGGCCTGTCGGTCGCGCCTTGGCTACCGATCCTGTGCGCCGTGCTCACCATGCGCCTTTTCGCCGAAGAGCGTGCGACCGGCATGATCGATCTGCTGATGTCCGCGCCGATCCGTGAGCGCGACCTCGTCCTCGGCAAGTTCTTCTCCGCCATAACGGCCGTCATCGTGACGTTGGGCTTGTCGTTACTGGTTCCGGCGCTACTCTTGCCCGCGCTGTCTGGACCTCAGCTCGCGCGGCCTAGCACTGCTGCGATCGCCGCGACCGCCTTTATCCTGCTACTGCAAGCCTCGACCTGGTGTGCGGCGGGCACGATGATCTCAGTGCTTTTCCGTAATCAGGCGGCCGCTGCCGTCAGTTCGCTGGTCGTGTGCAGCGCCCTGCCGATTGCCGTGTATGCGGCGATTCTCGCTTGGCTGCCCGGCGTGCGAACCTCCGTGGCGTGGATGCCACTGCTGATGCATGTGCATGATTTTTCGACGGGGCTCTTTACGACATCCGTTATTGTGCTGTATGTCGCAACGGCCCTCTTCTTCCTGTTCGCCTGTTCCAAACTGCTGGCGCTGTTGCGTCTGCGGGGATGATGCCGTGAAAAAAGAACCCACCACCGATAAAACACCGAAGTCAGGACGACGCGCCTTGCAGCATTCCACGCTGCTGGCCATCGCGCTGGGTGGCGTGCTCTGCGTTCTGGTCGTGGCACTGGCCTATTACACGGCGCTGACGTGGGAGGTCAATGTCGGCAAGGTCACGCAGGTCTCGGCGCGTACGCGCGACATCTTGGCCGATACGCAAGGATCGATCCGCATCACCTGTTTCATGGACCGTCGGCATCCGATGTTCAGACCGGTCTCGCGCCTGTTGCGCGGTTTGCGGCAAGCCTCGCGCAGTGTGGCCGGCGCCGACATCGTGATCCATTACGTTGATCCCCGTTGGGATCTGGCGCGGGCGGGGCAGCTCGCGGCGCAAAAGGTGCCGGAGAACGCCTTGCTGTTGGAACGTCAGCGCCGTCGGCTGGTTGTGACACTTGACGAGATGGTCGCGCAACGCTCCCTGCTGCGTACACGTGAAGAACTCGATGCGCGCGGCCACCGCGAACTGGGTGTGTTCCGCGGTGAAAGTGCATGTGCAGCGGCGATCGCACGTCTGGCCCTGCCTTTCGAGCGGGCGGTCGTCTACTGGCTGCAAGGGCATGGCGAGGTGCGCTTTGATGACTACGACGAGTTGCATGGTTTTTCGGACATCGCCCGTGAACTGAATCGCGGAGGCTTTGACCTCAAGCCTCTTACGTTACCCGGACTCGGCCGCATTCCCGATGATTGCCACGTCTTGGTCATCGCCGGTGCGCGCTATGCGCTGAATGCAGAGGAAATCGCGCTGCTTGATGGCTTCCTGCAGAATGGCGGGCGGCTACTCTATCTGGCGGCTCCCCGTATCACAACCGGCATAGAAGGCATGCTGGCCAAGTGGGGCATCAAGCTGCTACCGTTTTTCGCTGTCGGCCCACAGACGCTCTCTGGCCAGGAGGTCGTGCTTTCAAACTTCGCTGACCACGTCATCACGCGCGAACTCAAGAACGCCTCTTTGGTCTTCAACAACGCCCACTGCGTCCAAACGTTGAACGAATCTTCCGCACCGGCTGGTGCGGACCAACCCAAGATCACCCTGCTCGCCTTGACCGGTGCCGATGGGTGGGGCGAAAGCCATCCCGATGTCTTCCCGCGTCAGTTCGATCCGCAGACCGAACTGCCGGGGCCAGTGGCGGTGGCAGCCGTCTCCGAGCGCGGCGGCAGCGTCGCCAAAGACGTGGCGTTCCGTCCGACGCGCCTGTGCGTGATCGGCGAGACCGATTTTGTCATGAACGGCATGTTAGCCTCACGCGCCAGCGCTAACCGTGATTTTTTTGTGAACGCCATGGCTTGGCTGGCCGGCATCGACATGGGGTCAGCCCCCTCGTTGGGCGGCGACGCCACACTGGTGACAGGTTTTACGCGGCGCGAGTGGGTGCTCTTCATGGCGGGTGCCGCAGGTGTCGTGCCGCTCTGCGTCTTCCTTGTGTTCTGTCTGACGGCTAGGCGATCGAGGCGGTAGAAAGCGGATATGGGTAACCGACGAACCATTCTTTTTTTGCTGGCGGCTATCACGGCTTGCGCGTTGCTGCTGTGGGGACTGCACGTAAGGCGGCAAACCTTCGGCATGCAGGAAAGTGTCCGTTCGCGTGTGGTCGACGAGGCCTTGGGCCGCGTGACACGCCTGACCATCGACCGCGGCGAAGCACGGATGAGCGTCGAGTTGGCGGACGGACGTTGGCACATGACCGCACCCTTTCCTGCGCAGATTGAACAAGGTGCCGTGGCCCGACTGCTCGATGCGTTTGAATCGGCGCGGGTCAAAGACGCCATCGCGTTTCAAGAACTCCGCAAACGCGAACTTTCCCTGCGTGATTTCGGTCTGGCACCGCCCCGTGTCCATGTGACGTTGGAAGGCGTGCAGCACAGTGAATCATTCCTCTTGGGAGCCTTGACTCCACTCGGCAACGAACTCTACCTGCGTGTTGAGGGCTCTGACCAAGTTTTGGTCGTGCCGGCCGCACTGCTTGATGCGATCCCGCACACAGCCGACGATCTCCGTTCGCGCAAGCTGGTGAATGGCGTCCGCAACGCAGTCCGCGCGATCGAGGTGCGTGCACCCGGACGCCCCTTCATCACGCTGTCCAAGGAGACGGGTACTTGGCGACTGGTCCAGCCGACGGCGGCAGCGGCGGATGACGAACGGATTGACAGCCTTCTCGACACGCTCTACGGCGCAAGGCTTTCGTATTTTGTCTGGCCCACAGTCTCGAATGTTCTGGACGTCACCGTGACCGATTCCGCGCTCAAAACACGGATGGGGCTTTACGGATTGGGACCTGACTCCGGGATTCAAATCAATGTACAAGCGAATGGCGACACGCAACCCGAAAAAATCACCCTGGGGCACACGCTCGACGGTGCCGTATCGCTCTGCTATGTGCTCTTGCCGGGCGGCGGGGCAATCGGCGCGGTTTCAAACGCGGTGGCCGATGCTTTCAAGTTGTCCGTTGCCAACCTGCGTGATCCGCGTCCCTTCTTCGGGTCTGCCGCAGGTGTGCGGCGCTTGCAGATTCATCTGGGCGATTCGCTGTTTGTATTGACGCAAACCAATGGCCTCTGGCGATTTGAGGCACCGGTCTCTGACAAGGCAGACCAGTCTGCCGTGCGCGATACGGTCGAACGGTTATTGCGGGTGAGAGCCGACGCCATCTTCGAGAATGGGGACGACACCCGAACCGCGACTCATGAACGCTCCCTGCCGATCAGTCACGTCGAACTGACTGCGGAGCAAGGCGCGTGGCGTTTTATGGTTGCCCCCGGCAATCTGGAAGGTACCGCTTTCAATCTGGTTTTCACAAATGCGCCGACGGTCTACCGGATCGCATCCAGTAATCTGCCGTCGGCTCTTGTCAACATGGCCGGCGTGTTCAGTCTGCGCGATAAGAACGTGCTGAACCTGCCGCGCGCCAGTGTACGGCGGATTACGGTCACACATGAGGGGACGCCTGCCACAGTCGTGGAACGCGAGAACAGCGAGGCGTTGTGGCATCTGGGCGAGGGAACGGCCGGACGCATCGTTGACGAGCGGCTGCACGCGCTGCTCGTCTGTGTCGAAAATCTGCGGGCCGACCGCATCGAAGGCGTGGGCCTAGAGCCCGAACGTCTCGCCGCCTTCGGACTTCGCGAGCCTTGGCTGGAGATCAGCATCGACGTCGATGCGCGGGACGCCGTACGTAAAACGCTCCGGATCGGGCGCGAAGCCGGTTTCGGCAAACGCTACGCAACCGTACGCGGGCTGGACGTGTTGTTCGTACTTGATCGGTCGGCACTGAGTATTTTGGCCGCCCGCATCGTGGAGCCGCTCACGCCATGAGTGGCGCGCACACGCCATCGCCGCAGGCCCCGTTGATCGAACTACGCGGGCTGTGCAAAACGTATGAAGCCGGTGGCACACAGATTTTCGCGTTGCGCCCCACTGACCTCATCGTGAAACACGGCGCGTTTTTGACCGTGATGGGACCGTCCGGCTCGGGAAAATCGACCTTGCTCAACCTCTTCGGCCTGCTGATGCGTCCCACTGCAGGAACCTATCTGCTTGAGGGTCGCGCGGTGTCGGGACTGAATGATGACGCCACGTCGGCCGTTCGCTGCAAAATGATCGGCATGGTTTTCCAATCGTTCAACCTATTGTCGCATCTGACGATCCTTGAGAACGTCTGCGTGCCGATGCAGTATGCGGGTGTGCCACGCGCGACCATGCACCAGCGGGCCAAGGCGCTGCTGGACCGCTTCGGACTGGCGGGGCGTTACGGCTCCCGCCCCACCCAACTCTCGGGCGGCCAATGCCAGCGTGTCGCCATCGCGCGTGCACTCGCCAACGACCCGCCCGTCATCCTCGCCGATGAACCCACCGGTAATCTTGACGAGAAGACCGGGCTGGAGGTGTTGGGTATTTTCCAGGAGCTACACCGCAGCGGCAAGACCATCATTATGGTGACGCACAACCCGGCCTACCGTATCTATGCCACTCAAGCGGTCACAATCCATGACGGGAGGGCGATCGAAGCATGAACCCGCTGGAGATGGCCAGGACTGTTTATGCGAGTCTGACGCGGCATCTGGTGCGGTCGCTGCTAGCCACGCTCGGCATTGTGCTGGGTATCGCTGCCGTCGTGGCGATGTTGGCCATCGGCGAAGGTGGACGACGCGAGGCCCTGCACCAGATCGAATCGCAAGGCGTCGACAACGTCATCCTGCGTTCGGTGAAGCCGGCTGAAGGCAACGTGAAGCAGACGACCCGTTCGTACACCCAGCGCTACGGTATCACGCAGCGCGATGTCGAGCACATCGCCGCCGTTTTCGAAAATGTACGCCTGCTCGTGCCAGTCATGGATGTACGGCGGGAAATCTTTCTGGGACAGGCGTCCACTGACATCAAAGCCGTCGCGACCACACCGGACTTTCTGGAGGTGACCCGCTGTCGGTTGGTGGATAGGCGCAGCCGTTTCTTGGTGCCGACCGACGGCAAAGTCCTCGACCCGGTCTGCGTGGCCGGCGTCAAGGCCGCACGCCGGCTTTTCGGCCACCGCGATCCGATCGGCCAAACCATCGTTATCGGTAACGTCTCTTTCCGCGTGGTGGGGCTGATGGAGAGTCCGGGGGGTGGTCGTGTCGGTGGTCAACTCGAACTCAACAACCTCGTCTGCATGCCGCTGGAGACAGCCTCTTCCCTCTGGGGCGGTATCACTGTCCGGATGGGGCGCGGCATGGCAGAGCGGGTGGATTATGATTACCTCTATCTCGCGGCAAAAAATGTCGATGCGATTCCCAGCACAGCCGGTCGATTGCGCACCTACCTGCGCGAGACACACACACAAGTCGACTATGAGGTGCAGGTCCCTTACGAACTGCTGCAGAGCGCACGGCGCACGCAACGCATCTTCACCGTGGTGATGACGTCAATCGCCGCGATCTCCCTGCTGGTGGGCGGTATCGGCATCATGAATATCATGCTCGCCAACATCTTCGAGCGGACGCGCGAAATCGGTGTACGGCGCGCACTAGGCGCACGCAAGCGCGATATCCTCTGGCAGTTCCTCGCCGAGTCGGTGCTGCTGACCTCCATCGGCGGCGCGCTCGGTGCCGGACTGGGCATCGCGACCGCCGCTGCCGCCGAGTGGATTTCACGCATGGGCGGCGAAACCGGCCTCAAGGCTGTGGTGACTTCCGAATCGCTGATTGTCGCGCTGGCGGTCTCCGTGGTCACCGGAATCACCTTCGGGACGCACCCGGCATGGAAAGCCGCGCAACTCGATCCGCTCACCGCCCTGCGACACGAGTAGGCTGAGGATGCGCCAGTATCCTTAGCCAAGGAGGAGTTAGGATTTAGGGGTTAGCCCGCACGGGAATGTAGATGAGGATAACTTTGATCGTGTAAGTTATAGGCAAGGAGTTAGGAACACAATGATCAACGTCCAATACATCGTGGTGCGGCGTGACATCATCGATCAATATGGGATCGGATTTGTTGCCGCCCAGCTCTGCCATGCGTCCATGGCGCCTATTTCCAACCAATTGCGCACAGATATGACTAAGCCCGCGCAAGAACTGCTTGACGAGGAGACAGCCGACTGGATCAAAGGGGTTTTCATCAAGTATGTGTATGAAGTCTCGGACCTTGACCGGCTCCACATGTTGATGGATCGGTTAGATTCGGACGGCATCCGCTATGTTCCGATCGTGGAGAGCAAGATCAACCAACTCACGTGTCTCGGGCTCAAGCCCTACAACAAGGGGCGGGTAGCACCGTATTTCAAGGGGCTGAAGAAACTTGGATCTTAAGGATTTGGGATTTGAGATTTGCGCTCAACGCCGAAGCATGAAACCTTGAAACCAGTAACCTGAAACCAAACCTTGTCTCACCGACCAGTGAGACAAGGGTGCTACAGCTTAATCGTCGCGTTTTTGACGACCTGCGTGTGCATGCGTTCGTCAGACACATCAATGTGCCGCCCGATGTTCACCAGAGTTCCCACAGCCAGCATCGCCGTGATCAGGTTGGTGCCCCCGTAACTCATGAACGGCAATGCCAGTCCCTTGGTGGGCAGGCAACCGGTTACGACGCCGATGTTGAAGCCCGCCTGAAACACGAGCAACACCGTCATGCCGAAAGCCAGCATGCGCCCGAGCCGGTCTGGCGCACGCAGGCTAATGCGGATGCCGCACACGAGAATGAGCACGAAGGCCAACAAGACGCCGATTGAAAACAGGAAGCCGAACTCTTCGCCGCCAATCGCGAAGATGAAATCGGTATGCGCCTCCGGCAGGTAGTTGTACTTCTGGATGCTCTGGTTGAACCCGACCCCCCAAGGCCCACCATTCTCGAAGGCAATGAGCGCCTGCTTTAACTGGTAAGCAGCGGCCGAACCGCTCTCTTCGCCGTGCAGCCAAGCTCTGATGCGCTCCATGCGGTTGGCGTTGGTGAACACGAAGGTGCCGACCACGGCAATCCCCGCCGCACCAAAAGACAGCAGATAAACCATCCGGGTGCCGGCCACAAACATCAGCAGTCCGCCGACCACGCAGACCACCATCGTTGCCCCGAAGTCGGGTTCGACCACAAGCAGCGCCGCGATCACACCGAGACCGAGCACCGGAAAGACCGCACCCTTCCAGAACTGACGCACACAGCGTCCGATGCGATCCATCCAGACACTCATCGCCACCACCGTCATAAACTTCGCGAATTCGCTCGGCTGCACACGGAACGGCCCCAGGCCGAGCCAGCGGTAACTGCCCTTGACCTTGACACCGAGCCCCGGCACGAAAACCAGCATCAGTGCCAGCACCACAAGCAGATAAAGGCCGATGCTCAGTGCCGGGGTCTCTTTCCACCAATGGTAGTCAAACCGAGAAGCCGCCCAAGCCACGCAGAGCGCCAAGGCCATCCATATCAACTGACGGTTAACAAAAAAGTGCGGGTCGCCGTAAAGTCCCTGCGCCCGCACTGCACTGGCTGTCGCCAGCAAAACAATTCCGAAGCCCAACAGCGACAGGACGACGAGAGCCAACGCCATCAACGTCGTACGCATGTCTCAGCCTCTCGCTATTATCTCACGCCGCCGGGGATCTTCAGGACGGAACCGGCCTTCAGCTCCGAACCGGTCAGGTTGTTCAGCGACTTCAGATCGCTCGGGCTGACACCCCAACGGATCGCAACCGCATACAGATCCTCGCCCTCTTTGACCGTGTAGGTCTGGACGTTCGGATCGGCGGCAACCGGAGTCACCGGCGCAGCGGTAGTGGGCTCAATCTTCACAGGCGCGCTCTCAACCGGCGCGGGCGCAACGGTCTCGGCGGTAGCAGCCGGAGCAGGCGGCGGCACCGCAACAGTCGTCTGGGGCTTCGTGTCGGTCTTGGGTGTCGAGACCGTTGCCTTCGGCGCAACCATCTTCGGCGCGGCGGCTTTGGGTGTCGCGGCCTTGGCCGATGTCGTCCCGGCAGACGCCTTGGTCGCGCCCACGATCTTCAACTTCTGACCGACGATGATCTTGTCGCCCTTAATCCCGTTTGCCGCGCGCAGGTCCGCGGTCTTGATGCCGTGCCGATGCGCAATCACGGAAAGCGAATCCCCCGGCTTGACCACGTAGATGGTCGTGGAACCCGACGGCGCAGCACTCGTCGCTGACTTCGGAGCGGAGACCTTGGGCGCGCTCGCGCGAGGCGCTTTCGGCGTCGTTGCAGGCACCGTACGCACCTGCCCCAGATCAACCTGGCCCGGAAGCTGGATCACCTGACCGATACGCAGACGGTTCGGCGAAATCCCGGGATTGACCGCCACCACATCCTGCCAGCGCAGGTTGTACTTGTAGGCCACCGCAGAAATCGTATCACCCTTCTGGATCGTGTAGGGCGTCGTGGTCTCCACCGCTGGCAACGCAGGCGTCGTCGCCACAACCGCTGGCTCCACCTCAACCGGCGAGACCGGCGCGGCCGGATCCAAAACCTGTACTTCGACCGGAGGCAGATCGCCACCCGGCAATTCGCTCACGGTGTGATCCTTCGGCTTTCCAAACATTCCGCAACCTTGCAGCAGGAGGCATCCCGCCACCAGATTCGCACCCGCAGCAATACGCATGATTTGACGATTCATTGTGTCTCCTTATCCTTCTTGCCCTCAGAAAAGAAACGCTCATCAAGATCCGCAACCGCACGGACCTTCTCAGTAAAACGTTCTCCCCTTTCCCGATAGCTAGTAAATTGATCAAAACTGGCTGTGCCCGGCGACAACAGTACGGTCTCGCCTGGCAGTGCTTCTCGCTGGGCCGCTTCAACGGCCCGTTCGAGCGTACCGTACACCTCACAAGGGACGGATGCCGACCACGCCTGAAACATCTGCCCAGCACATCGCCCAATAAGATACACTTTTTCTACGGTTTGTGTCAGCAACTCTTTTACACTATCCAGTTCTTTTTCTTTGAGGAGTCCACCGGCGATTAAGCGGACCGGCCCTTGCGCCATCCGCAATGCGGCGGCGGTCGCCGTCAGCGTAGTGGCCTTGGAGTCGTCGATATACCGCACCCCTTGCCGGCTGACGGCAACCGTCTGCATGCGGTGCGCCAACGGCTCGAACCGGGTCAGGCCGACCTCGACCTGCGCATCACTCAATCCCGTATGGCGCAACGCCGCCACGCCGGCCGCCGCTGCCGCACCCAGAACGGTATTGTCAAACCAACTCCCCTGCAAGCTGACTTTGCAGGGATCGCCTCGCAGCACACCCGTCACTGCGTGTTTCTCATAGGCCCAGTCGCAGCCCGCATCCGTCCCGAAGCGCAATAGCTCAACACCTTCCGGAATACGCCCCTCATGCGTCAACCCCGCAGGCAGCAACGCGATACTTCCGGGACGCATGGCGACAAACAGCGACAACTTGAGCGCCTTGTACTCGGCCATGTCCGCATGACGATCAAGGTGGTCGGCCTGGAAATTCAGCAGGATCGCAATATCCGGACTGAACGTCCGCGTGTGTTCCATCTGAAACGAACTGACTTCCGTTACCGCCCAACGTAACCCCGGCTGTTCCAACGCCAGCCTGCTAAGTGGAATTCCATAATTCCCGGCTGGCGACGCGGTCACGCCCGCCCTATTCAGCGTATCTGCGCAGAGCTTGACCAACGAACTCTTGCCTTTGCTACCGGTCACGGCCAACACACGCCCCGGCCAATAACACGCGCCCAACTCCAACTCTGAAATCACTGGCAGACCGCGTGCTCGGCACGCTACGATCCACGGATGCTGCATGGCGAACCCTGGGCTTGTGACGCACACGTCAAACGGCCCGTCCGGCAACTCGCCGCCACCAAAACGTCCCGTGACCCCAGCCCCGCGCAACCGCTCCGCCACGGCGGCACAGGTCGCGCCGTCACCTTCATCCAGCACCTGCACACGCGCACCGCGCGACGCCAGCAACAGCGCGGTCGCCTCGCCGCTGGCCCCGGCACCCAGCACCAGCGCATTCACCTGATCATACGGTCCACGCATCCAACACCTGCTCCAGTTTCATCCCGCGTGACGCCTTCAACAACACACTGTCCCCAGCACGTACCCGCGCACGCAGCGCTACCGCCGCATCCGCCGTATCCGCGCAGCACGTCATCCGCGCTGCCGGATAACCGCACTTCACCGCCTCATCCGCCACGTAACGCGACGTATCCGGTCCCACGCCGATCACCTCATCCGGCACCAGCGCCGCCACCGCGCGCCCCACCTCGCGATGCAACGCCTCGGTATGCGCGCCCAACTCCAACATGTCGCCCAGCACCGCGATCCGCCGACCGCTGCAAGGCATTTGCATAAAGGTACGCAATACCGCCAGCATGCTCTGCGGATTGGCGTTGTAGGCGTCGTTCACCACGGTGACGCCCCCCCGTTCGCTCACGGCCCAGCGCATCTCGGGAAGCGCCAGCCGCGCAAGCCCCTCCACCGCAGCGGCCGCCGACACACCCGCCGTGCGCGCCGCAGCAAAAGCGAGCAGCAGATTCGAGGCGTTATGTTCGCCGGGCAAGCCGCAACACAACTCGATCTCCGCCCCCGTCGCGCACTCCGACACCCGAATCCGACCGACTGACAAATCCAGCGGCTCGCCATAAAAATCCGCCTCGCGCGTCACCAGCGAGATCGTCACAACCGGTGCCGCCGCACAAGCCATCAAACGTTCAAAGCAGGCGGTCTCGCGACAGAGCACCGCCACACCGTTGGAGGGCAGCGCGCGTAGCAACTCTCCTTTCTCAAGGGCAATCGCCTCCTGCGAACCAAAGTGCTCGATGTGGGCGCTTCCGATGCTGGAGATGAGTGCGATCTCGGGACGCAGCACATCGGCCAACGCCGCGATTTCACCCGGATGGTTAGTGCCGAGTTCAAAGATGCCGTATACCGTCTCTGCGCCCAGCGTCAACAAACTCAACGGCAATCCGATCTCATTGTTCAAATTGCCACGCGTGGCACAGACCGAACCGCCCCCACTACAAAGCGCGGCCGCCATCTCTTTGACAGTGGTTTTCCCAGAACTGCCGGTAATGCCTACAATACGCGCTGTCTGCCGTAACCGCCAAGCGCGCGCGGCATCGGCCAGCGCGCGCCGCGCGTCATCCACGCGGATCAACGGCCATCCGTCGGCCTCTTCGGGTACACGCCACGACCGCTCTACCAACGCCGCGGCCGCCCCCTTCTGAAGCGCCTGCGCAACAAATTCATGACCGTCGAAATGTTCACCACGCAGGGCGATGTAAAGACAGCCCGGCATCACCTGTCGCGAGTCTTGCGTCACACCACAGAAGGTCGTGGGCAACGCCTGTGCATCGCCGTGCGCCCACGCAGCAAACTCGGCTGCGTCAAATATCTGTGGATTCCCGTTCGACATGTTCACATCCGCCTTGATTGTCCGATCCCGTCGGTTCTACCGATCCTGCCGACTCGTGCCAACTAACGTACGCGCCTCCTCAGTCACAACTTGCCGATCGTCGAACGGCACGGTACGATCCGCAAGTTCCTGAAAGGGCTCGTGGCCTTTACCCGCCACCAGCACCACATCGTCCGGCCCGGCCTCAGCCAACGCCAATCGGATAGCCGCGCGGCGGTCGGGCTCGACTGCCACCGTCGCACCGGTCGGCACGCCCTCCAGAATCTCGTTGATGATCGCCATCGGCTCCTCGCTGCGCGGATTGTCTGAGGTCACTACCACCCGGTCAGCGAGTTCAGCGCAGACGCGTCCCATCAACGGACGTTTGGAGCGATCACGATCGCCACCGCATCCAAAAACAACGACCAGGCGAGCACGCGTGATTTCACGCAACGTGGTGAGCACGTTGCGTAACGCGTCGTCGGTATGCGCGTAGTCGACGAACACAGCGGCGGGCAGATCGGTGGCGACACGTTCGAGACGCCCCCACTGCGGGCGCGCCTGCTCCAGCACCGCAACCACAGTATCAAGCGAAACACCCGCATCAAGAGCGAGTCCCGTCGCACACAGCATATTGGCGATGTTGTAGCGGCCGGCCAAATGCACGTTCACCTCACGGCGATCGCCATCCGGCGTGACCAGTGTAAAACGGCTGCCATCGGGCGTCACCGATACGTTCTCGGCGCGCAGGTTGGCGTCCGGCGCGAAGCCGCAGGTGACGCAACGCAACGGCAGTGTCGCGACATACTCCGCCATGCGCGCACCGTAGCCGGATCCGCCATTAAGGCAACAGACCGCCGTCGCACCGGGGTTGTCTTGTGCAAGCTGTTTGAACAGACGCTGCTTGGCCTGAAAGTACGCCTCCATCGAACCGTGGTAATCGAGATGATCTTGCGAAAGATTGGTAAAGGCAGCGGCCTCGAAACGCAGGAATGCCGTCCGCTGCTGCTCCAGTGCATGGGAGGAGACTTCCATCACCGCTGAATCACAACCGGCGCCCCTCATCGCGGCCAGCAGGCTCTGCAACTCGCAGGCGTCGGGCGTGGTGCGTGTAGCAGGAATCGCACGACCGCCGTATTCGACCTGCACGGTAGAGAGCAGGCCCGGCGTGTTGCCACCGGCGCGCAACAGTTCGCGCAGCAGCCAAGCGGTAGTGGTTTTGCCGTTCGTCCCGGTAACGCCATACACGCGCAGCGCCTTTGCCGGCCAGCCGTTCAGCGCGGCTGCGAGACAGGCCAGCGCACCGCGAGCGTCATTGACCAAAATCGTCTGCTTGGATGCGTCCGGCACCGGTTTCTCCGCCAGTACTGCGACAGCACCTTTGGCCAATGCGGCGGCGGCATAGCGCGCGCCATCGTCGCGACTCCCAACCAACGCCACAAAGAGATCGCCCGGCCTGACCCGCCGCGAATCACTCTGCACACCGCTGAAAACAAGCGTAGGCGGCTTCTCTTTCAAGAACGGGATAATCTCTGGAATCTCTGTGAATTTCATCAAAATCCTTCTCTCTGTCCGTAAAGGGGTGGCCGCTCTGGCTACGGCTGTGCCAGCTTAAGTTCGTCATCGTCCATGGGCAAATCTGGATCAAGTGCGAGATACCGCGCGGTAGCCGCAGCGATCCGTGCGAAGACCGGAGCCGATACAAAACCGCCCGTATGCTGAGGACGCGGCCGCTCGACCGAAACCAATACACTGAAAACCGGATTGCTGGCCGGCACAAAGCCCACAAAAGAGGCGTAGTAGTCAGTACTTGAATACCCACCGGGCACCGCCTTCTGCGCTGTGCCAGTTTTGCCCGCAATGGAGAAGCCTTTGACTGAGGCGCGTTTGCCGGTGCCTCCTTCTTCGGTAACGCCCGTCAGCATCTCGCGTACGGCGCGCGCCACCTCGGGACGAATCGGGCAACCGATAACCTCAGGCTTGGCGCGCATGACGACTTCACCACTGGGCGACACGATCCGGTCAACCACGTACGGGCGCATCATACGCCCGTCGTTGGCCAACGTGGAATACGCATTGATCATCTGGAGCCCCGTCACCGCGATACCTTGTCCGATCGGGATACGTGTAGGCTTGAGCTTGTCCCACTGCTTTGCCCGCGCCAGAATGCCGTTCTCCTCGCCAGGCAACTCGATGCCCAACTTGCTACCGAAATTGAACGCGCGCAAATAACCGTCCAGTTTTTGCGGACCGAGCCGGAGGCCCATCTTTGCGCAAGCGATGTTACTGGATTTTTTAAGCGCCGTACTCACACTGACACGGCCGTAAACATGATCGCGGAGCGGCTTGCCGGCATAGAACCATACCCCTTCGCCTACCTCAAACTCCGTTTGGGGAGTGGCCAGCCGCTCATTCAGCAGCGCCGCCACTGTCACTGCTTTCATGATCGAACCCGGCTCATAGACAATCGCCAACGCATTGTTACGCCAGACGTCCAGAGTGGTTTCCGTGTATTTTTCCGGCTCGAAATCCGGGAAG
>Ga0208694_1003231_pt1 | contig 15971 bp, 26 predicted proteins | sample AD_UKC078_MetaG_FD_184442 | JGI IMG/M metagenome (GOLD analysis project Ga0208694, IMG submission 184442) | Active sludge microbial communities of municipal wastewater-treating anaerobic digesters from USA - AD_UKC078_MetaG (SPAdes) (version 2) | ecosystem: Engineered > Bioreactor > Anaerobic >...
GAAAACAAAAACGCTCAAAAAATAATCATGGTTACATAAAATATGAATTAAAATTAATATATATATAATCCAAAAATATATGTAATAACAAAAAATTTTATGTAACCTGATTTTGAGTTCGAAAACAGAAAACAAAAACGTTCAAAAATAAAACGTGGTTACTATAAAGCACATTAAAAAAAAATAAAATATATATATAAGAAAAAAAAGAGAAAAAATTTCAGAAAAAAAATAATCTCGAAAAAATAAGGAGAAAAGGCAATGAAAATTACAGATAACTTCACCCTGGCGGAGCTAACTAAAACCTCAGTCAAGGCAAATAATACCCCTAATCACCTACAGACAGTGAACCTGTGTCGTTTATGCTTCTACCTGTTGCAACCTATCAGAGACAAAATAGCCCGTCCATTAGATGTTACCTCTGGCTTCCGCTCTGATGCTGTAAATAAGGCAATTGGCGGCTCTGGTGCAAGCCAACATTTAGATGGAATGGCAGCAGATATAAATTGCTCTACCATTAGCAAGGCAGATTTGTTTAAACTAATAGCTAAAGAGTTCGATTATGACCAGTGTATTCTTGAGCTTGATTCGAACTGCCTGCATGTAAGCTACTTCATGGCTGGGCGTAACCGTGGTGATGTCCTGGTGCGTAACAAAATAGATGGCAAGTACGTCTATGATAAATACACTAAAAAGCAATTGGATACATTAAATGTTTGAGTTCATCATTTATGGCAAGCCTGTCCCGAAGCAACGTCCTCGCTTTGTTAAAGGAATTGTCTATACCCCTAAAGCTACAGTGCAATATGAAAAGCTTGTAGCAAATAGCTTCTTGACTCAAGGTGGCAAGTCCTTTGATGATTCAGCCCTGCAAGCTTCAATTTGTCTTCACCTGGCGGTGCCGAAGTCTTACACTAAAAAAGAAAAGCAAGCAATAATGGAGGGCACTGTATTGCCAACGAAGTCTCCTGATGTTGACAACGTGGCTAAAAGCATTCTTGACGGCTTGAATAATATAGCTTACACTGATGATAAACAAATACTGAGCTTGACTATCAAAAAACAATACTCGTTTGATACAAAAGCACCGTTTGCCGTAGTAAAAATAGAAAAAATAGAGTAAAAGCAATACCCCTGTAGCCCTCATGCCTTAAAATGCCGTATTTGCTATCAAATGTAGAGAATGCGGTGTTTTTGTATGTTAGATGGAATAAGTACCCAACTAATATTTTATCGTGCGAAAAACATAGCTTATTTGCATTCGTTTTTCAACTAAACAATAAAAAACCCTCCCCGTGAGTTAAAGGGAGGGTAAGGAGTCCGAACATACACAAAAAACAATGTTGAGTTGAAAACAACATAACTAACATTGGTTTTACTGTCAAGCATTATTTTAAAAAGTGTACAAATAAAAAAACCTCCCGTTTCCAGGAGGTCTCGTTTTTTTTCTATAGAGGTTGAATGAAAAAAGTATATTCAATTTAAATTAATGCTGTTTTACTGTCAAGCACTTTTTCTGTTTCACTAAAAGTTTTCACCGATCAGTATTGTGTCAACGATGATTATCACTGTAAAGAATGTTATAATTATAGCACCCAGTACTGCGTAAAAAATGCTTGTGGCTGTAACAACATAAAACCAGGTAATTGCTGCAAGTAAAAGTAGCATAATCAGTGATATAACTGTTGACTTTATTCTTTCTTGCTTTCTTAGTTTTCTTTCTCTTTCATTCATAGCTAATTCCTTTCTCGTCCATTAGTCTGTTTAAATGATATGCCATATGGACCAAATACAGTCTGCTTGTCTCTCCTGTTTTGTTAAACCTCCTGAGGCTGCATGCAATAATATCCACTGAACCTGCTGCCTCGCAAGATAAGTCAAAAATTGAAAGCTCTAATAGTTTTCTTATTTCACTTATTTCTCTTGGATTATATAATCTTGAGGGAGCGTATTTTTCATCGAAGTCTTTAAGCTTTAAATATTCATCTATTGTATTTGATAAAGTAGTCGGTAAAAGCTTTCCTTCCATATTGCCTTCAAGGATTTCAATAGTCCTTCTTGATGCTTTTCCATAATAATGCAAGGTTCTTTTTGGTTCATAATTCACTGCCCTTCTTAGTTCAAAACCTGTTATTCCATGGTATCTTTTGAATAGCTTCTCGGTACCTTTGAGAATTTCTGCCACTAAATTTTCTTTAGCTTTTTTTTCACTTATTGTTCTCATTGATGCCCTCCAAATACTTTACTATAGCCTGCTTGATTGCCTGACTTCTATTGAGCCCTCTTGCCTTTGTCTTGATATATTCGTCTAATTTGTTTAACAACGCTTTGTCTATAACAACTTGCACCCGTGTCAAGCTGCCTTCTTTACTTAATGCTGGCACTATTTGCCTCCTTTATATTTTTTTAAAAATGTGTAATACTCTGATGGTGCCTTATGGTAAGACACTGTCAAGTTTTCTCTTGCCCTGGTGATTGCTACATACAATAACCGCTTTTCTGATTCGATATTCTCTTCATAATTCATTGCTCTTGATGATGGGAATATGTTGTCTGATAAACCTAATAGATAAACATTATCTGCTTCAAGCCCCTTTGCCTTGTGCACTGTGAGTAACTTTACTTGAGCATTTTTATCTGTGTGCCTTCTTTTAGCAAGGATTTGTAGTAGATTTTCAACTGTTCCAAATGAGTCAACCGTCTCGATAAACAATTCCATAACCTCCCTGGCTGTTGACAATTCTTCTCTTGAGTAATTGTATTTTAAGTAATTGTCGTATTCGAATACCTCAATGGCTCTCTTGATTGTCGATGATAATAGCTCTTCACTGCCTTGTCTTTTTAAAGCATAGTATTCGCTTTTTACCTTAGCCACGGCGTCTAATGTTTTTGATAATATGCCCTTACCTTGCACCGTAAGCCTCTCAATAGCTCTGTTTTTCAAGTACTCTTCTTTGTCTCTTTTTGGTAAGTAATATGCATTAAAAACATACAGTCTTTTTAACGCCTTGTCTGGTATATCTCTTGATATAGCCAGCAATAACATTAAAGCAATATCCATAATCACTGGTGATTCAAGCACTGACTGCCCGTAGATGTCGTATGGAATGTCCTCACATAGTAAAAACAATTCCATGATAGTCAAATATGCGTTTGTACGGGTTAAAACAAATGTTGACTTGTCTTTGTCCTTGTAATACAAAAGCTCGTCTATAGTGCCCTTTATTTCATCGTATTTGCTTTTGTACTCTTCAAAAAACACATTGCCTTTGGTGTCTATCGCAGTCTCTATTTTTTCATCACCTAATAGCTTTACTGCTACATGGTTTGCAAGCTTGAGCACTTCTTTGGAATTTCTATATGTTGTTTTAAGTGTGGAGGTTTTCGCCCCCTTGAGGTGATTATTTATATCTTTTAGCAGATTATAATCAGCTCCCCTCCACCCGTAAATGGCTTGCTTCCAGTCTCCTATAATGTATAGATTTTGATGCTTTTCTGCTATCATTTTTACTATACTAAATTGCAGAGTATTGGTGTCCTGGAATTCATCCACTAATATATATTTCCATTGGTCTTGAGCGTACAAAAGAATGTTATTTGTATTTGCTATCATAGCTTCGTATGTATCAACAATAATATCGTCGAAGTCAAAACCGTCCTTAGTGTTTTCATATTCAAGGTAAAATGAGTCCAACATCCCTAATGCAACGGGGTTTATCTCCCCTTCATCGTCCATGGCAATGCTTGTTAGTTTGACTATTTTTTCATAACGCTTGATGAGTATAGCTTCTTCTTCTAAGGACAAAAAAGCCAGTGTGTTAGCATATAAAAGCCTTCTAAACTTGCCTATTGGCTTGATATATAGGTTCTTGCATAATCCTATAAATGTTGTGATGTCTTTGTGTGTAAAATTGTTTCTCTTTAGTTGATTATGTATTTTTCTATTGAATACCATATATCTTATTTTATTATCTTTTGCCCTTTCATCGATTAGCTTTGATGGATGATACTTTGCACTGTTGACTATTTTTAATAACTTTAAAAAAGTCCCGTGCATGGTGTTGATGTCTATTCTTTCATTACCTATACGCTCTTTTAAGTCGTTTCTTGCTGCCGCTGTGAATGTAAACACTAAAATGTCTTCTGGCAACATATTTTGAGCTAATAGCGAATTAATCTTTTGAACTAATGAATAAGTCTTCCCCGTTCCAGCCGAAGCCTTTACTACCTCTATCACATTTGTCTCCCTTCTGTTTCACTGTGAATTTAATCGCTTCAAAAAGCTTGTCAAGTATTTCTTGCTTTTTACTTCTGTCGATATACTTATTGCTTTTCATTAGATTAACTATTGATTCTCTTATCTGCTTGCGAAGTTTACTTTCAAGATTGGCTTTTGTTGCTTCAATCTCAATTGGATGCTTTTTGAGGTGTATTAGCAACAATAAATACAAATAATCAATGTCTGAGTAGATTGTGTCAAGTATCTTTGTTTTAACGCCTCTATCAAGGTTTTTAGCATATTCTGCCTTAAGGGAGTGTATTGTTTCTGTGACTGTAATCCCTGCAAGCTGGTCTATATAGAATGGTATTCGATGTTTAATGGCGTCTGGGCTCTTCTCGATAATGATTTCTTGTTTTACCATGTCAATGTATAAGGAATAATTAATCATTGATGCCTCCCTTCATGCTATCTCTAATGCTTTCAATCTTGTCTATTAGCTTATCGTATCGGTGTTGCAAGCTGGTGTGCTCGCTTTGTAGTTGATGATATTGTATTATCAATTCTTCATGCTCTTTTCTTAATGCATTGTGAGCCTCGTCTCGGTTTAGCTCTTGTAGAAAAGTCTCATAGTCTTTATACCTTGTTTTATTCTCGTCCATGGTGCCCTCCCTTTGCCTGTAGCAACTTAGTGTATTTGATTAACAGTTCATCATAACTTCTTGTCAACACTTCATTCTCGTATGCTATTTCGCTGTATTTCTCAGCTAATTCATGGTGTTTTTCCAACAATTCATCATAGTCTTTTTGTACCCCATCAAGCTCTATTGAGGGAGTATCTGTCTTAAAATGTTCATTTACTTTATTCATTATGTTCATCATATATTTGTAGTTCTCCATATTTATCCTCTCTTTCTTCTATTTCAGCCCATTCTGTTTTGATTAGCTTTTCTTTAAGCTCTTTGCGGAGTCTTTTATTGACTTGAGTAAGGCTCTTGTATTTGTCTTCTACATGATTGTGCTTGAGCTTTAGAATGCCGTAATTATCTCTTAACTCACTGTGTCTTTTTATAAGATTATTATGTCTTTCCATAAGCTTCCTATATCTACTATTACAGTTCTTGAGCTTGTTTTTCTCTTTGTTTATTAGTTGAATGACTTCTCTGCCGAGTTCGGTATCTGTGATTTTTCCTGTATCGGTGATTCTTACTATACCTTCTTTCATTCATCTGCCTCCATATCTTTTATTATATTATCAAGGTCTTGAATTAGTGTGGAACACTGCCACAACGTGTCTTTGTATTCATTTGCTAACTGAATAAATGTTATACGTAAATAATCGAAGTTTTCTTTAACCTCTTCATATTTAAGTGATATTTTTTCTGTTATTTTCTCAAGTTCTTTTTTTGTTTCTTTTGATACTTTCATTTCCCTGCCTCCTTTAATTCATCATATTGCCTTTGTAGGTCTTCGAACTGTTCCATAAGGTTATCGTAAAGCTCGCCCAGTTCATTGTAATCTGCCTTTAATTGTTCATTCCTGTATATCAGCTTGCTGTATTCGTCGTCCAGCATTTCTTTTTGTTCTACTGTAAATTCACTCATTTTTAATCTCCTTCTTTTTCTAATTCTGTAATTTTTTTTAACAATTCATCATATTGCTGTTTCAATTCTTTGTACTCTTTCGACAATCCTTCGTATTCGTCTAACATATCAGTATATTCTTCTTGTAAGTCATAAAATATATCATCGATATATTCTTTTTGTCTTTGTGTAAATTCTTTCATTTTTTTATTCCTTTCTTATTCTGTTCTCTCTAACATTTGTTGACACTTGAGGTTCATTCTTTTGATTACTTCATCATGCTCTTGTTTTGTTTTAACAAATATATTCACCCCGCCTATGAACCAGGTAAGCACTTCTCCTGTTTTACCGTACCTTGCTTTCTTGATTAGTACCATTGTTTCACCATTGTTTTTAACAAGACCCTGGTCGTCAAAATATGCCCTGGCAATTTCATCAACTCTATGTAAAAAATACACTGATGTTGATGTAGCTTCAATCGCCCCTGAAGCAAGTAAGTCTGCAAGTACTGGCAAGCGGGAGCCCTCTTTTTCAAGTGATTTTGATAATTGAGACAGTAAAATTACAACTGTTTTATGCTCTGTGGCTGTTTTGTTTTTCAGTGTGTTCATTATCGTCTCAATCTCTTCATTTCTGCTTTTTCTGCTGTTTTCTGCATTGATTAGCTGTATATAATCAATGCACACTAATTCGATGTGTTTCTGACTCATTAAAGCATTAATTCTTGATATCATAGAGTCAAGGTTAGTACACTGGTCGTCAATGATTAAGTCAATGCCCTGTGCTACAATATATGCTTTAAACTTCTGCATTTCTTTAAGTTTAACCTTTAAATTCATTTTAAGCCAGGTATCACTGTTGATTCCTGTATGCCTACAATAAAATTTCTCTAATATCTCGAACTCCTGCATTTCAAGCGAAAACAACAACACTCTTTTCTTTTTGATAAAAGCATTGTGATATGCTGTTTGAATTACCATACTTGTTTTACCTGAGCCAGGTCTGCCTGCAATGGTGTATAGATTCCCTGGTCTCATTGCGTCTATTCTGTCAATTTCTGATACTCCGAATGACAATAGTCTTTTATCTCTGTCGTTTCCATGCAAAATGTCTTCTGTAATCTCTTGCTCGTATTTTTCTACAACTACTTCAAGGCTCTTTGGTCTTGATGCCCCTAATGTGATATTTGATGCGTACTTCCCTATGATTTCAGCTATAACCCCTGAGCTTTTCCTGTCTTTTAATGCTCCGCTAATTTCAATTACCATTGATTGGTAATTCCTTGCCTGGTAGTTCTCAACTAATATAGCAAGGTATGTTTCAGCCTTGTCTTTGTCTTCAGTAGTGAATAAGTCAAGCACTGAGCTCTCGGGCACTCTATTGCCGTCTTTTAGCCTCTCTAATGTATGCTTTATGGTGATAATATCAATGGTAAACTTTGATGAGTAAAGCTCTTTGATGGCTAAAAAGATTATCCTATTGATGTCCATAAAATACTCGGGAATTACACTGTCTTCAATTAGTCCTAAAACCTCAATGTGTTGACAAAAGATGCGGAGCAAGCCTCTCTCGGCTTCATAGCAACTTAATTGGAGGTTCATTACTTGCCCTCTCCTTCTTTTTCTCTTGTTTTTCTTCCATGATAAAGTCTTTCTTGATTAATTGCATTCTTAAGTGATTATATTTCATCATACCATCGCTGCACTTGCGCCTTAGTCCTGCCAGTGAGTATATATTGTTTTTCCAAAACTTATGGATTAATGCAATGTTTATCACTTCAATCACTGTAGATATGTCTTGCATATCTTTTTCAATTAAGTCAATGATTGTTTTAACGCTTGTTTTCTTATCGATATTGACAACTTGAGTAAGGTCTCCATGCGTTTCAAGCTTGCACTCTGCATACCATTCTACAATAGCTTCTGGCACGGTGTATTCCCCGCAGTCAAGCATATATTTTAATCTGCCTGCATTCTTGACTCTATTCTCAGAAAATATCTTTGAATTTATCTGATGTGGCTTGATTTCCCTTGTTATCTTCATTTATTGCCTCCTGTTTGATTCCTTGCAAATGTGCTTGGTAAAATGGGCACCACTGATTAACTCGGCACCATTCATTGCAACGGGTTAGCTCTACTGGTCTTTTTTCAATGAAGGTAATATTCATATCGCAATTGTTATTCCTATAGATTTCAGCTTCATTTTTTGTTTTGAATAGCTTCAGCGCCCGTTTGCCTCCCTGCTTCATCACTGCATATTCACCACCCTTCTCCCAACGCTCTTCTGGGGAGCATGGAGGTAGCATATTGTCTGGTAGGTTTTTTAGTCTGTTATATTCTTGAATGAACTTCGCCACCTTGTATTCAACTACTGCGTCGGTGTACTCGTCGCATTCAATGATGTTGATTCCTAATGGCGGATATGCACTGTTATATTTTTCCTGTCCTTTAGAGTAGTCTCTGTATAGTTCAACAATGTGCATATTTTTCACTTCGATACCATGCTGTTTGAGAATATATTTGTTTAAATTCATTTGTAGATTATAATCGTCCTTCTTTGTTCCATAGATAAAGCTTGATGCTTTTGTGACTTTATAATCAACTAAAGTCTTTGTCGATGGAATATAGAGGTCGTATTGCCCTGATATAGTGTAGCCATCGAATAGGATAAAATTTCTCTCTTCTGTTTGATACATTATATCGTCTTTCAATGCTTGTTCACTGAGTGAGTGAAAACCTACGCCCAACAATTGGATGAATGTGTCTGACACGTCTTCCTTAATTTCATCCCTGTGTCTTTGCTCTAAAATAGTCAATGGCACTGGCTGGTTAAACCCTGTGACTGAAAAGTCGTGTTTAGCATTAGCCCCTGAGTACCATTCATTAGATAATATCTTTACCAAATATTCTGGTAAGTGATGCTTGTTTGTGTAATTCATCTTAGCCCCCTTCTGATAAATTCTCGCCTTGATTCACGGCAAGCTTTTTCTTCTTTTTCATCCCAGTAAGCTTGTATTTTATTTGTTTCTTGTTTCATCTTAAAAGCAAGCCTTCTTAGCTCGTAAAAGCTATCTTCTGCGTCTATGCTATCCATTGGCTCGTAGCTTATCCAGTAATTCATATTGTCTGATATATGCACAATTTTTTGCACTGTTTCTTTCCAGTTAAACTTATTCATTTTTCTGCCTCATTGAGTAGTTTATGTAGTCTTCTGTTTTTTTTCTCAATGAGTCAATACTTGCTAACAACTTTTTAATTTCAATACCATAAACAACCTTCCTTTGGGTGTCGTCGATGCCCGCAGGCAAGCTGTTTAGGTTTTCCCTTACTCTTTTAGCTTCAATAAATAAGTTTTCAAGAGTAATTAAAAACTCACTTTCCATTTATCCCTCCTATAAAATAATAATTACTTTTGATTCGTTTAGCCCAGTTAGCGTAAACCTTTGATTTAACGCCCTGTTCGATAAAGTCTTTCACTGTAATGCCTTCTTTTTCAATAAAGCCTGTATTCTTATTAACTTTGTTTAGAATAATCATTGGCAATGCTATTTGTGTTTCCGCTCCATAGATTAGTTCAAGATGAAAAACTCTGTCTAATTCTTTTACTTTTTCTTTGTCAATAGAGTAAACAACATTGCCAACTATAAAGTCAATTGTTTGCCAGCCTGGCTGTGACTTTAGCACCTCTTTGTTTATACAAAAAGCGTTTAAGATATTGTATAAGTGATTAAGCTTTTTTGTTACAATGATTGAATTGTTTATTTCATCATACATTGCTACACGCTTTACTCCGCTTTTTGTTTCAAGGAATATATCTAACATTCTTCCCTCCTTAAGGTAAGCTATGGGGAGAGTATTTCACCCTCCCCTGTATTGATTAAAATTCGTCTTTAAAACCTGAGGTATCAAAAGAGGTGTCTTCATCTGGTGTAAAAGCTTGCACTGTGTGTATATTGTCAATTGAGCTGGCAAGCCCTTCTCTCTCCCAACGCTCTTGGTCAAAACTTTTTCCTGTTCGCTTCATTAGCAATGTTTTGCGGTATCTGAGCTCTTCTGCTGCAGACATTTTCTTTGCTTTAAAATAGCCCTCTTTGGCTCTTTCTAAAGCGTTTTCTAATGATTTGTCTATCATGTGAGGTTCTTTTCCATTGATACGCTCTTCAAGTGATTGTTTAGTATTGAGGTCAAAAGCTCCCCAAATATTAAACTCTGGTTTTGTTTCACCTTCATAATCGTCCACCCTGACTGTTTCTGGGTAGCCTTTCTCTACTTTATGTTGAACTGAGTCAACGGAATATGGTGTAATAGGTATCCTGCTATATCCATTCACGTAAAGTTCTTGGAATTTATCGTATTTCACTATGATGCCCCAAAACATCCTCTCATGAATGTCTAATAGTTGATTTTTCATTTCATCGCTTAAATACCAGCTTCTTTTTTCACTGCTCCATTTCCATATGGGCGCCATCCCTTGTTTCCATGGTGAACGCTCTGGCAAGTCTGGGTTGAGGGTGTATCTCAAGTTATTTATTTGCGTAACGGCTCTCTTGTGATAATCTTCTTGTTCTCCGCCTTTACCTGTGATAAAATATGTTTTCAAGTCAATGTAAGTGTCGTCTCTACCATTTTTATCAAGTAATGCAAGCTTGACAATTAAATACATTGTTCCGTTTTCCGCTCTTTCTAAAATTGCGTGCCTTACTGCACACTTTGCTAATCGTGGATATTTGTTGTCGCTTGATGTAAAACCCTGAGTTTCCTCAAAACCTTGATTTCCTAATGCTTCAAATAAGTCTTTCATTTCTTTTCTCCTTTTCTTTGGCTAACATATAAAATGCCGCCTTTTTTTGTTTTAATTTTTATTGGTAGTACTGACAATTCTACCTGCAAGCTTTCATCTTCGTATGTTTTTTTGCTTGACAGATAAACTGTATTGCTTTTGCTTTTGCATAAATACCTGGCAACTTCTACTGGCAGAATAAAACCTGCCTTTAGGTTACCTTCACTATAAATGTCGGTGTTTTTGTCTTTGCTACTGCTGTAGATTACCTCTCCTTCCTGACTGTAAATAGTGATGTAGTCAATTGCATTTATTAAAGCTATCTCTAATGCAATTAAGTCAAGTTTTACTTCTTCATAATTGCTTTTCTTGACATTGTTTAGCATTTTATTAAGCGCTTGAGGTGATATCCCTCTGCTCCTGACTGGCGTAGTAAATAAAATGCTTTCACTGCCTGACTCAGCTCTTAGCTTCATTATGTTTGGCTCTTCTATTGCATAATCAACCCTGCCGAACCCCGCCACCAACTCAAGAATTTCTTTGTTTATGTGTACATATTCTGCTGGTGATTTAGTCGCTGTATCTTGCTCGTAGATTAGTTTATCCATGATTAAGTACTGCCTGTCTTTAGCCACGATGTAAAAATGGTGGTGGTTTTTCTTTATCGTAGAAAATAAGTCAATTATGCTGGGCGGTATTTCAACACTGCCACTTTGATTGAATGTGGGCGGTATCATTCCTTTGATTTCTACTTCATTTCTGACTGGAATGCTTTCACCGCTTGCAAAAAAAGCAATTGACTCATTGACAGTTGAGGTGTATGCTATTGCATTGCCTACTGAAAACACTCCCCAACTTAATGGCTTTGGAATGTTCAGTGGTTCATCATTCATTAGGTTATAAAACATTAAATGCACTGAGCGTCCGCTGCCCATGTCAATGAAAAAGCGAACAACGCTGGCAGATAATGCTTCATAAATTAAGTACTCGGTGCCCTGGGGAGCATACATTTGGTAATATGCCTTGATGCGTCTTTGAATGCCCCTCAGCAAGGCACGTTGTCGGCTGTCAAGGTATATCACTTTGACTCCCTTCTGATTAGATTATGCAATGATGTTGATTTGCCTGTACCTGAGGCACCATTGACTAAAATGTTTGGAATACGCTCTATGCCTGGGTAGTAGTCTTTTATTTTGTGAATGACGAAGTTTATATCATTTGGAATATGCAATTCGTCTTCTTGAAACATACCCATTGGGGTCTTGGCTGTGTATCCTTCCATGAGGGCTGTTTGGAATCTGTAGCGTTTTGAGCTTGATTTCTCATACCTGCTTGGTGTCGCAGCAAGTACTACAGAAAACTCAGCTTCAATTTTACCACTCATTGCTTTGCCTGGCACATACGCTCTTCTGTCGATGAGCCCAACTTCATCTTGTAGTTCTTCAAGGTGAGAAAAAAATACAATTGGGAATGGTGCCTTATTGAGCTTTATCCATAGTTTTTTCATTTCTTCTTGAAAATTGCCAAATACCTGTCTTAAGTCCTTGCCTGTATAAATTGACTTGTGGTGTTCTAAAATATGCTCGAATAGCTTTGTCAAGGTATCCACCACAACTAATTTAATTTTTAAGTAATCAATCGGCTTTCCATACCTGTCAAGGTCTGGCTTTTCAGTCTTCACTAATTCTTCGCCTGCCGCAGCTCGTCCTATGTTTCTTAGATAATACCTAAAGTTGCCTGGGCGGTAGTCAACGTCTGAATAAAATGTGACTGGCACGTCCACGAAGTCAATTGCACTTGGGAATGGTAAGATGTTATTGTCTGTGTTGAGCACCATGACCTCCCCTGGTTTGTACAATGGTTCGTAGGTCTTTTCTTCCTGTGTTTGATGTGTTTGTGTTTGTTCCTTTGTTTCCATTTGCTTGTTTTCCTTTCTTGTTTTCCTTTCTTGTTTTCCTTTCTTGTTTTCCTTTTTTTTGAGTTTTCCTTTTCTTAGGCTTCTCTTTAATTGTTCATTAATATCACCTAACGCAAATAAAGGTCTTATTTCAACAGATAAAAATTTAGTTGAGTCTTTAGTCTCTGAAAACTTAATCGCTTTAAATTGATAGGTATTTTGTAAGAATTCAGTATGTTTTGATTTACTGTGTGATGGAATATTTCATTTGCTGTTGGAATATTGTAATTTCACCATGCTACTTGGTAAAGATTTGTCTGTTTTCTTATTGTTTCTTTTTCTATTTCCCTCCTAATGCGAATAACTGTGTTTTTTGAGCCGATAATTTTTTAGTTGAGTCTTTACTCTCCTAATTATTTTAAATTCGATTTTGATAAGTATTTTGTCTTTGTGTGGGGTTTTTTGAACTACCCTGCCTTAATGATTCTCATAAATTCATCACCTATGCTGTACTTCTTGTCTTTGATAAACCCTGAGACAGTACACTTCATCCAGGTCTCATTGTCCATGTAATACAGAATGAGCTCTCCATTGTGATTATACAAATGAATGTCGGTGTCAATCAAACTGTCAAAAATGTTGTAGATTAGATTGAATGTTTTATTCACTGAATAAATTCCCCCGCTTTCTTTTTTCCCTGTTCCATACACTAAAAAAAAGCTGTACTTGTCGAAGTATTCAATTTGGGCTAAACCTCTACTCAGCGTTTTTGTTTTTTCTCTCATTTTTTCTCTCAACATTTCTGCAATTTCACTGACAGATTTTTCCTTGGTTTTTTCTGACTTAATTTCTTCAAAAGAGTAATTGCTCCAGATTAAATTTTTGTCCATTATTCCTTTCCTTTCTCGGTGCCTCGCGCGCCCGCTCTACTAGGAGAGAATTCTACGGTAAGACAAATACCTGTAGAATAATTACAGTAGAAAAATGCTGTATATATTATTATATATATTATATTATTATTATATATATTATATTATTATATATACTAGTAGAGGAATACTATTAGAGATATACTAGTAGAGTGTATTCTATAGAGAATATTACTAGTAGATTATTACTAGTAGATTTCTCTACTGGGTAGATATATTTAGTATATATACTTAGTAGATTTCCTTCCTAGTCTTCTTACTGTATTTGTATTCCCCATAATGAATAGATAAGCTAAAGCTTATCCTACGTAGCACCGTTTTCCATGCCGCCTGTTTTGCTTTACTCATGACAAGCTTTTTCTTGCTTTATTACAATACTTATTTGCCTGCAATACAATATTTTAAGCTGCCTGGTAAAACAAAAATACTTTCACTGTTGAAGGTAAAACCCTTAAAGCGTAAACAATTAGTTTGCCTTAATGCAATACGAATATCAAGTAAATTTTCCACTGTAAACGGTATAAAATTGCCTTCATTTTTTATACTGAATTAGCACAAAAATGCAAGATAAAATATACCATAAAGGGAATGGCACTTATACTGTTCCATGATGCTTGCACGGTGCGGTTAGTTTTTTATAATATAATATAATAATATTTATATTTCTTATTCTCACGGTGCCTTTGATTCTCTCACTGGAACCGTGCATGTAACACTGGAATAAATACTTTTTCTTATATTAAAAAATAAAACTAACCGTCCTGTGCATGTGTAATTTTTTCGTTTGATGATTTTTCTGTTCACCCTATGCGTCTGTAAAGATATCTGTTGTGTCTTTGGGACACTACCTGTATATTAACTGTTGAGGTTAAATCACTTCTATAATCTCTATTTGTTTTTCTGCGTCTTTCCTTGTAATTCTATAAAAACTTACCATGCATGTAAGGTTTTATTTTATACATGTCTTCAGTGAATTTGTGAACTATAGTTCTAATCACTTCTTTTAGGTAGTGCTGTTTTGTTTCAATACTTGTTTTATCCTGGCAGATTTCACTAAACAGTGCTACAATGCCTTTGATAAATTTATCCTTGAGTATCTTATTCATTTTTCCCTCCTTAAAGCGGGCACCAGGCAAAGGAAGATAAAAACCTGATGCCCTGTAGAGTGTGTGAGTCTATTCAGATGTGTTTTTTTCTATTTTATTTCCATACATAATCATTAAGTCTAATATTGCACAGTATAGCTCGAACTTATCCTGTGTTATTACATATTTAACTAATCTGCTCAGTGCGTCTCTTCTTAGAATGCCTTCTTTTACATTGTAAAAATATTCCCTGTCTTCGTTTCTAAAGATGCGTTTAACTAATTTAGAAAAACCTAATAGTAAAGCATAAGACACTGTGGCTTCATTATCGGATAGTAATGTCCTTGCTGTTTCTATATGGTTTTTCCCTTCGGTTATGTTTTCAATCATAACTGTTAGATTGTCAACAGTGTTTGTTCCTGACAACAACTCGCCTAAAAAACGGGAGTCCAGGTAGGTAAAGTCGGCAACGTCGGGTGCTTGTTTATTTGTTTCCATGGTTTACTCCTTGATTTCTATGGTTCCTGTAAATATGGGTCCCAAGATATTCGCTTGCTTCTGTGATTTTATAGATTTTCATTTATTCGCTTCTCTGCAATTTCACAGTATTTTTTGGATATTTCAGAACCAATCCAATTTCGTTTATTCAAGATAGCCATTTTAGCTGTAGTACCAGAACCCATGAAAGGGTCGTAAACTAAATCACATTCATTACTCCATGAGATTATATGGTCTTGTGCTAATGCTTCTGGAAATATGGCAGGGTGATTTAGTTTTGTATTTGAAACATTAAGAAACCATATATTAGGTTTATGCTTAAATTGTTTAGTTTCTGTCACTTCATTTCTATTTCTTACACTGGAACCATTTTCTTTATTTGATTTTGTTCTGTTGCGTTTTTGTCCTGCACTTTCACATTTAATTTTTATAGGATTAAACGTTTTCGGCTTTCCTTTGCTTAATACAAACATATACTCGAACTGTTGTTCGTATCTATTATGAGTTAATGGAATGTAGTTGTTTTTAGCATAAATCATTGTATCATGTAAATTGAACCCTATCTCCTTAAAATAGAGTGCTTGTCTAAAACTTGTTCCTGTTTCACTTCCTTTAATTGTAGCGTCACCTACCACCCAAACCACAACGCCGCCTTGCTTAGTTACCCGATACAATTCTTTTGCCACAGCCTCAAAGTCAAAACTATAGCCATTGTAGGTTCGCAGATTGTCGTAAGGCGGGCTTGTTACCGTCAAATCAACGAAACAATCTGGCATCTTCGCCATAGTCTCAAGGCAGTTCTCATTGTAGATTTTATTTATTTCCATTCGGGCCTTTTTGGTGTTTCCTGATCGGACGAAACGCTTGACGGAGGCAACACAGATGATATTCGCTTCTCTGCAATTTCACAGTATTCTTTGGATATTTCACTACCTATCCAGTTCCTGTTATTTAGAATTGCCATTTTTGCAGTTGTTCCGC
>Ga0208694_1003235_pt1 | contig 15957 bp, 14 predicted proteins | sample AD_UKC078_MetaG_FD_184442 | JGI IMG/M metagenome (GOLD analysis project Ga0208694, IMG submission 184442) | Active sludge microbial communities of municipal wastewater-treating anaerobic digesters from USA - AD_UKC078_MetaG (SPAdes) (version 2) | ecosystem: Engineered > Bioreactor > Anaerobic >...
TTTGGAGGGCACAAACAACAAAATCAAAACGCTCCAAAAACAGGCCTACGGGTTCAGAGACAAGGAGTTCTTCAAACTTAAAATCTATGCCCTGCACGAGTCCAGGTACGCTTTGGTGGGATGAGCCGTATTAGTCATAAACATATCGAAATGGTGCTCACGGATATAATGAGCATCCGAGCTTCCTACAGCCACTTCCAATATCTGGATATCAGATTCAATTCAAGGGCACGGAATATAGAAAAGCCTTGTCCATATCCCCGCGGAGGGGGGCCAAGACGCATGATCACCAGGTTGCTGGTGGTCTGGTAACAAAAAAAGAACAAGGAGGAACATGTATGGCGAATCCAAGAAGTGCGGCAGAACTGGAAAAATATCTCAAAGGGGTAGACTATCCTGCAAGCAAGAGCGATCTGGTGAGCAAAGCAAAGGCAAACGGCGCACCCAGCGAAGTGATCGATATGATCAACAGCCTGTCACAGGACCAGTTCAATTCACCAATAGATGTAAGCAAGGCTTTTGGTGAATCTCACTAAATAAACAACTCCAAGAGATAGCATTTCCCTTACAAAGGTACCGGATCATTGAAACGATCCGGTACCTTTTCATCTTTCATTCTTCAGGGAGGAAACATTCAGAATTCGAAGATCCATCAATAAATGAAGAATGTATAGGGGATAGGCTCGGTACGGATGTGTAGGTTAATGATTTTCAGGAAGTATCTATGCAAGTATCCTTACTATCAAAAATATAACCTATGACACGTAATTTATACTTTTCGTGTCACCTTCCAGAGTATAGGAAAGTTTTTGTCGAAACCCAAACATGATTCATCGGTGCAAACAGGGGATGCCCGCCCCTTTGGGCCGATACTGTTTTGTTCATTTGCGATAGGTATGGAAACAGGAATAAAAGTTCATTATATATAAGAAAAGTAATGTGCTCGTGAAATCCAAAGGAGGAGATGACGATGAAGAGACTTGGAATGGCGGCGATACTCGGGGCATGGCTCATTCTGTCGGGCAGCCCGGTCTTTGCCGAAGAGCAATGTCAGGAAGGTTCCGATCAGGCGATCGAACAGGGGCAGCCTGGGGTCCACAAGATGAGCCTTAACACCTATATCGAGCTCATGAGGACCGACCTGAGGGCGCAGAAGAAGGCGGCCGTCTCCAAGGCAATGGAGCTCACTCCGGAGCAGGAAAAGGTTTTCTGGCCCATCTACAACGATTACGAGCACGACATGGTCAAGCTGACCGACGTGAGCATCGGCATCGTGAAGGATTACTCGAAGGTGTTCCAGAACATGACGGATGAAGCGGCGAAGGACATCATGGAGCGCTCCCTCAAGAACCAGGGCGACAAGCTCAAATTGAGGAAGACCTACGGCAAGAAGATCGAGAAGGCCATGTCCGCAAGGATTGCTGCCCGCTTCCTCCAGGCGGACGCCATCCTGACCAAGATGATCGAGCTGCAGATCGAATCCCAGCTGCCGCTCATCAAGTAGGACGGGGAAGCCCGCATTCCCATCCTCACGGGAGGAACCCCATGAAGAACCTGATCGTATCCTCATGCATCTGTCTCGCACTGATCGCGGTTCCCTGTGCGTCCCATGCGGGGCATTCGAAGGCCCAGAAGGCGGGCGGCATCCTGACGACGGCACTCCTCGGGGCGGGCGTCGGCATACTCGTCGGGGCTGCCGCCGCCGCGATCTCGGGCAGCTCGAGCGGGTCTTCGATTGCTGCAGGCGCGGCAGCCGGCTTGATACTCGGGGCTGTATTCGCCATTCTCGATCCCGCGACCGACGGCACTCGGGAGGAGAATGCACCGCCCGAGGGCAGCCCTCCCCCGACGGCCTCCCCGGCGAAGCCCGCTGATCAGTAGAGGAACCCTATGGAGAAGTAGACGGCGTCGAATCCGCCCTCGGCGTGGCCGTAACCGAGATATACCGGTCCGATGATGGAGTCGGCGCCCAGGAATACGCTCCCGGCCTGGACCAGATCACCGGTGCTCGCCTCCGACCTCTCTTTCCACACGTTTCCCGCCTCGTAGGACAGCCCTACGTACAGGTCGTTGCCGAACACCTTCTCCTTGAGCAGCCTGTAGGTATAGACGAGCTCGCCCAGAGCGAGCTGCTTTCCATAGAGCTGGTTGTGCGCAAGGCCCGAGAGGTTGAGGAATCCGCCGAGGAAGAAATAGTTGTGGAACTCTTCGACGTGATTGAGGACAGCCTCGTACCTGCCCCTCAGGACGAGGGTGTTCCGGCCGAGGGTAAACGGCTTCACGGCCGTGAGCTTGACGATGTTGAAATTGTCATAGGCCCCGAGGCCGGTCCTCTCGGCCAGGAAGATCGACTTGAAGAGCACCCCCCGTGACGGGAAGCCCAGGTTGTCCAGCTGGTCGATGACCAGGGATGCTTTGACGGCGCCGTTGTGGTATTTCACGTCGGGCAGGTCGGGCTCGCCGGTTTCGAGGCTGATGTCCGCCGTTCCCTTGAGGAGCCCGAGCCTCACCTCACCGTACTCCGCGAGCTGCACGCCGAAATCCGCACCCGCAGTGAGCTCCTTCTGCTGATATTCCGCGATCCTCGACGGGCCGTCATAGATGTAGATCGGGATCGCATCGTACTCGAAATAGGGTGCAACGAAAGACCGCCAGGCAGAGGATTCCAGGGGCTGGTAGAATTCCGAGAACAGGCCGCGCTCCTCTCCGAACCGGGCCTCGTTTCGCCACTCCGCTCCGAGGCTGTTGATACGGGAGAGGGTGTATTTGAGGAGGATCTCATACGAGTTGTTGCCCTCGAGATCATCGCTCATCCTGAGTCCGATCTCTACGGCATGCTGCTTGAGCTCCTTGGCCTTGGCATCCAGGAGCAGTCCCTTTTTCCCGTCTTTTTCAACGAGCGTGAAGTCGATGTTCTCGAGATCGGCACGCTGGGAGATCTCGAAAACGGACTGGGAGAGCATGTCCGTCTGCACGGGCTTTCCCATGGTCTTTTCCACGGTCTTCCTGAGGTAGTCGCTCAGGACGTTCTGCCTGATGAGCTCCTTCTGCTTCACCTCGACGAAGTCGATCCGCTCGGGCCGCTTCGACTTGTCGAGCTGGGCCTGCCTGAAGGCCCGGTACTCGGACTCGGCCATCGAGTATCGTGACAGCTCTCCGCCCGCTGCCCGGGCAGTATCCCTGCCTATCTGCACGGCCTCTCCCATCCTCGCGAAGCTGGCAGTCGTGATGTCCTTCAAGTCGGGGGTGATGAGGATGTCTCCCTCTTTGAGGGTCCTGATCTGCTCCGCCACGTTCCTGTTCGTGAGGAAGCCCGTGGTCTGGTCCGAGATGGAGAGGATGTTCCCGAGCTTGTCTCGTTTGGAGAGGGGTGTTCCGATATTGACGGCGATCACGACATCGGCGCCCATATCGCGGGCAACATCGATGGGGAGGTTTCTGGCCACCCCCCCGTCCACGAGCAGGCGGCCGTCGATCTCCACCGGGCAGAAAACAGCCGGGATCGCCATGCTCGCGCTCAGACACCGCGCCAGATCCCCCTTCCTGAGGACGACCATCTCCCCGGTCTCGATATCGGTGGCCACGGCGCTAAACGGGATGGGGAAGCTGCCGAAGTCGTCGCCGGCGCCGAGCGTCAGTGAGCGCAGGACGAGATTGAGCTTCTTCTCGGATACGAGGCTCGAAGGCAGGACCAGACCCTTCTGCGAATCCACCTTGATGCCGACCAGGTAGTACTCCCTGTCCGCCTTCTGCCGGTAGAACATGTTCTCCCTGGGTATGCTGTCGGAGAATATCCCCTTCCAGTCGATCTGCGTCGTGAGCTTTTCGATCTCCTCGGCCGGAGCGCCCGTTGCATAGATGCCGCCTACGATCGAGCCCATGCTCGTTCCCACGACGAAGTCGACGGGCACCCGGAGCTCCTCGAGGACTTCGATGACGCCCACATGGGCCGCTCCCCTGGCGCCCCCGCCGCTCAGCACGAGGCCGATCTTCGGCCTGCCGGGATTCTGCCCGGGCAGTGCCGCCGCCCCGAGACAGAGGGGGATCAACATCATGAGAAGGCATGCAGCAGAGATCCGCCTGCCCCCATGCCCCTTCGCGTTCTCTTCCCTGTCCGTCCGATGTCCCACGATGCCCACCATGCTCCTCGCACATACCGGCAAAGGCTTCCCGACCGGATCCTCATCCGGGAGAGCACGCCGTTCATCGTTGAAACATACGGACCGCGGCCTGAATCAACGTTGCCTGTGCCCCCGAACGACACCTGATCGGCAAGATCATTTTATTATCACAAACTTACTATGTGGCTGCCTGGATGTCAAAAGGGGAATTCAAGGACAGTGCTGCCGGGGATGCACTGCTCAGAGCGGATTCTTGTGGTGTTTGATCACCTTTCCCTTCACCATGTAGATCACGTCTTCGCAGATGTTCGTGGTGAGGTCGGCGACGCGTTCGAGATTGCTCGCTATCTTCATGAGGTGGAGGGCCCTCTCGATGGTAGTCGGGTCCGAGGACATGAAGGTGATGAGCTCGCGCATGATCTGATCGCGCAGCCCGTCCACGATGTCGTCCCTCTCGCATACGGAATGGGCAAGAGCGGCATCCTCCTCGATGAAGGACCTGATGCTGTCGCCTATCATGCTCTTGACGACTTCTCCCATTCGGGGGATGTCGATGAGCTGCTTCACCTGCGGTTTCGTGATGAGCTCGAGGCCGCTTTCACAGATGGTCACCGCATGGTCGCCCATCCTCTCGAGGGTGCTGTTGATGTTCGCCATCATGAATATCGTCCGCAGGGCCTTGCCCGCAGGCTGGTGCTGGGCCACGACCGCGATGCACATTTCGTCGAGCCTGATCTCGTAATCGTTCACCTTCGGCTCGTCGACGAGGATGACTTCCTTCAGGAGCGACTCCTTGTTCCCGGTCAGGCCCTCGATGCCCTTCTCGATCATGCCCTCCACGATGGTGGCGTATTCGAGAAGCTCCTTCTTGATACGGTTTATTTTCGCTTCTTCCAGCATTGTCCCTCCTAAAGCAGCCGGACAGACGTCTGCTGCATCTCCTTCATGCGGTCGGGATCTTTGAAGGCATCCGTTATCCATATGAGGATTTCGTCACGGACCCTCCTGTATATGTTCATATCCGAGGTTCCGGCAGGATCGTCGAACTCCTTGTGGACGGCCGATACGGCATTGGGGACGAAAGGACACGAGGCTGCAGCTCCGCAGAGGGTGACGGCAAGGTCGAACCGGATGCCTTTCAGCTCGTCGAGGCCCTTCGATTTCTGCAAAGAGATGTCGATCCCTATCTCTCCCATGGCCTCCACGGCAAGTGGATGGATGCTCGCTGGAGCCGAACCTGCGCTGTAGGCTTCATAATCCTTTCCGTACAGATGGCGGAGGATACCCTCGGCCATCTGCGACCGCGCCGAATTGTGGACGCACACGAAGAGAACCTTTTTCTTCATCATCCGAATTTCCCCGACAGATATTCTTCCGTCATCTTCTCCCTCGGGACCGTGAAGATCTTCTCTGTCTCGTCATACTCGATGAGCTCGCCCAGATACATGAACGCCGTGCAGTCCGACACGCGCGCCGCCTGCTGCATGTTGTGGGTGACGATCACGATCGTATACTCTTCCTTGAGCTCTAAGATGAGCTCTTCGATCTTCCTCGTGGATATGGGGTCGAGGCTCGCGCAGGGCTCGTCGAAGAGAATCACCTCGGGCTCCACCACGAGGCATCGCGCGATGCAGAGCCTCTGCTGCTGTCCTCCGGAGAGCATGAGGGCACTCTCGTGGAGGCGGTCCTTCACGTCGTCGTAGAGCACGGCCTTCTTCAGGGATTCGATCACCTTGTGCTCGATGAACTGCCTGTCGCGTATCCCGTTGATCGTGAGGCCGTAGGCCATGTTGTCATAGATGCTCTTGGGGAACGGATTGGGCTTCTGGAACACCATGCCGACTCTCCGCCGCAGTCTCACAATGTCCGTCTTCGGATCGTTGATGTCTTTTCCATCGAGGAGGATCGAGCCCTCGACATGCGCCCCTGGGATGAGGTCGTTCATCCGATTGAGAAGCCTGATGAAGGTCGATTTGCCGCAGCCTGACGGGCCGATGAGGGCGGTGACCTTCTTCTGGTAGATGTCGATATTGATATCTTTCAATGCCCGGACCTTCCTGTAGAAGAAGTTCACATTGCGGGCGCTGATCTTGACTTCAGGCTGCATAGGTGCTCCTCTGCTTCTGTCTCAGGACGATCGCCACCGCCGATACCGCAAGCACGAGACACAAGAGGATCAATGCGCACCCGTATGCGATCCCTGTCTGAACCTCCGGGTGGGTTCCTTCGGTCATGAGGGCGTAGATGTGATACGGCAGGGCCATCACCTCGGAGAAGATCGAATCGGGGTAACCCCTCGTGTAGAACGTTGCCGCGGTGAAGAGGATGGGGGCCGTCTCTCCCGCAACCCTGCCGACGTTGAGGATGATTCCGGTGAGGATGCCGGGAAAGGCCGTGGGCAGGGTGACCTTCCTGATGGTCTGCCAGTGCGTTGCACCGAGGGCAAGCGACGCTTCCCGATACGACATGGGCACCGCAAGGATAGCCTCCTGGGAGGCGGATATGATGCCCGGCAGCGCCATGATCCCCAATGTCAGGCTCCCCGAGAGGATCGATACGCCGAAGCCCAGCACCTTGACGAAAACGGCAAACCCGAACAGGCCGAATACGATCGAGGGAACTCCCGCGAGGTTGTTGATGCTCAGGCGGATGACGTTCACCATGACGGTCCTGGGGCTGTACTCGCAGAGGTAGACGGCGCATGCGAGACCGAGAGGAATGGCGCATGCCATCGCACCCACGGTGAGGTAGAAGGTCCCCACGATGGCAGGAGCCACGCCGCCCTTCGTCATGGCCCTCCTCGGCACGGAGGTTACGAACTCCCATGAGATGACGGGAAGTCCGCGTGACAGGATGAAGTAGAGTATCGTCCCAAGGAAGAAGAGCGCAAAGAGGATACAGCAGAAGAGGAGCGCGAAACCCAGGACCTGCGTGACGTCCCTTCCGTGAACAGCCCTTTCCATTTCCCCTTCCGGATTATCCGCGCCATGGTATCCTCCCGCTTCTGAGCTCATGGCATGCCTCATCTCCCGAGCCCCAGCTTCAGCCTGTATTTCCTGCTTATGATCTCTGCGACGATGTTGATCGCGAGCGTGATGAGAAAGAGGACCAATCCTATGGCGAACAGGGCATGATAGTGGGGGCTTCCCATGACCGCCTCGCCCATCTCGGCGGCAATGGTCGACGTCATGGGCCTCACCGGATCGAATATCGAGGTTGGAATGACCGCTGCACCTCCGGCGACCATGAGCACGGTCATGGTTTCCCCGGCAGCCCTGCTCATGCCCAGGATGATCGCAGTCGAAATCCCCGATCCGGCTGCCGGAACGACCACGCGGGTGAGCGTCTGCCACCTGTTCGCACCGAGCGCGAGCGATGCCTCCCGGTAGCTCCGGGGGACGAAGCTCAGGGCATCCTCCGCAAGGCTCGCCACGGTGGGGGTAGCCATGATGCCCAGCACGAGCGAGGCGGTGAATGCGTTGAGCCCGGTGGGGATCCCGAGGGCGTTCTGCAGGAAGGGTGCGACTATGACCATGCCGAAGAACCCGTAGACGATGGAGGGTATTCCCGCGAGGATCTCGATCATGGGCTTCAAGAATGCCCTCTGGGAGCTCGAGGCGAGTTCGTGGAGGTAGAGGGCCGTGCCTATCCCTATGGGAACGCACACGACCATGGTGCCCAGCGTCACCACGATCGAAGCTGTTATGAGCGGAAGCATCCCGAAGTCGGGGGGGGTTGATGTGGGATACCATGCCCTTCCAAACAAGATGTGGAGGATATCAAACTGAGTAAATACGGGAAGGGCTTCCCTGAACAGGGTCAGTATTATCCCCACGAGGAAGATGAGCGAAGCGAAGGCAAGGACCGCAAACAGCCACTTGTATATCTTCTCTCTGATACGCCTCAGCGCATACCCTGACTGGCTCATAATTCTTCCATTGAAACCTATAATAAGAAAACTCTGTTAATTTTGGATTAAGTTTGGATGAATTTTTCATGAAGAATTTCCATCCGGCGACGTCATGTGCCGATGAGTTTGTTCTTTCCGGCTTTGTGAGCTCAGTGAATCAATAAACAGCGATTAACCTCATTTGAGCAACGTATTGTAAAATGCGTGCTGGATGAGCTTGCCATCGAGATGCATTCTGATGATACCTCATGGAACCGTGAAATCCGATCTGCTTGGTCCTCTGTTGATATCTTCGTATGATATATTCAATACAGGCTGATTGCAGATTACCGCACGATATCTGCATTTTGATTCTTTCTTTTTAACCTTTGCTCAAAAGTAGCTATGGAGCCCCGGAAGGTAGTTCACCCCTAAATAGGTAAACAGCACGCTCGCCAGGCCTACCAGGGAGAACACTGCAACTCTTCTCGTCATACCGCCGCCTCTGATCCTTTCATGGAGCACTGCCGCATAAATAAGCCAGGTGATGAGTGCCCACGTCTCCTTGGGGTCCCAGCCCCAGTACCTTCCCCACGCCATCTGTGCCCATACCGAACCGGTGAGGATGCCCACGGTGAAGAAGATGAATCCGATCATTACGCATCGGTAGAACATGGCCCCCAAGGCGTGCATTTCCTCCGCAGGCCGGCTGCTTCCGAGGATGATGATCCCGAAGACCGAAGCCACAAAGAAGGACGCATACCCGAGAAAGCACGTGATGACGTGGATGGCCAGCCAGTTGCTCTTGAGCGCAGGGATCAGGGGCTGGATGGCGTTTTCGACTCCCGGAGAGAAGGAGGCATACCCGAGCATGAGTGCCGCTCCAGGCATCACGAAGGCAAGGACCGTTTCTCTTGCCTGCCCCTTGATGCCGACGAAAGTGACGAGAACCGTGGCCCAGGAGAAGAAGACGAGAGACTCGTAGAAGTTCGACAGGGGGACATGTCCGTTCCCCAGGGCGTAGGACTCGTGCCACCGGAGGAGAATCCCCGCCGAATGGAGGGCAAAGCCGGCGAGAGCAGCGATGAGGACGAACCGCGCCAGTTCCCTTTTGCCGGTGGCAAGACCCGTGATGGAGAGGCCGAATGCGCCTAGGTATACAAAGGTGACGATGCCGATTAAAGTGCCGCTGTTCACACCGTGCCCTCCCTGCATCCTTCAGTTCTTTTCCCTGAGGGCTTACGCTGCGCTATGGGAATTTTTTCCCGACCCTTCTCCCTGCCCGCGTTTACCCTGGGGACAGCGAGCAACAGCAGAAGGCTCAATAAGAAGAGCACTCCTCCCACAGCAGCCACCGGTGCGCCCGGGTCACGCTTCACCCCGATGCCCGTGGCAGGTGAGGCATCCAGGCTTTCCAGCGAGAAGGTGTACGGACGCAATCCTGAGGGATCGAACCCCGGCATCTGCTCGAGGATCCCGGGCATCCTTTCCTTCAGCAGTTTGAGATCCCTGAACACCCACAGATACTGCTCCCCTGACGGTCCGCTGATCTTGAGCTTCACCGCCGGGCCCGTGCGCATGAGGTCATCCCAGACCTTTACCACCTCGGCCCGGGTGCCGTCGGGAGAAAGAGGTATGACCTCTCCCTGCAGCATCCTGTAGGTCTTCACGCCTTTGCTGTCCGCAACGGTCACGGATGCCGAAAAGGTATCCCGGAAGCTCTCCTGGTAAAAACTGATGCCTTCAAAGCGGGCCGGGTGATTGACCATGAGCCTGGCCTGTCCTGCGACAGCACCATCCTTCAGGAACGACAGGTCCGAAATGTATTCCTTGGGCATACCGTTCGTGTAGCGCTCGATGGTGAACCGGTCGCACCGGACAGAAAATCCCAGATCGTATGCCGATCCCTTCTTGAGCATTGCCTGGGAAACAGCCGTCCCCTCCGGGATTTCAATGAAGCCTTCCAGGCTCAGGCTGCCCATGGAATATCCAATGACCACCAGTATGATGCCGACGTGCAGGAGCAGCATGAGCAGATTCTTTCGTTTGAGGTTTAGCCTGCCTCGCATGCACAGGACCAGATTGACGCACAGCAGGATACCGGCCGCAATGAACCAGATCGAATGGAAGATGTCATAGGGGCTGAGCAGGGACGCGATCCCGGGGACATGGGAGTGCGCGAGGGCAGACACTCCATCCTGTGGGAATGCTGTCCCGATGAGGCAGATGATCACAACACAAAAGAGGAGCGCGACAGTGAGCTTCAGCGAGGAGAGCATTCTGAGCAGATTGCGCCCGTTCATCCTTGCGCCCCCTCTCTCGTTCTGATGCACCATCTGTGCTGTTTATGATTACTCACTCTGAATCACCCCGCGAACACGGCCCAGAAGATGAGAATCGTCAGGGTCAGCCCGAGCAGCACACTGGCTATCCCGAAGACCCCGGCGAAAAGCTGCGTCCCCGTACCTGGGCCTTTGCATTTAATCTCCTCAAGCCGGTTCTCTTCAAGTATGCGCTGGTATTCCAGCGGACGCTCATGTTTCAGGGATTCCAGTGTATAGCTCCCTGTGAATACATTCTTCTCCAATGGGAACTTGTCGGGCACGATGTGGTTGTTGAAGAAGTGGATCGTGAAGATGAACACCGCAGCCAGGAAAGCCTCCTCGGAATGTGCCAGGTGCACGATGTTGATCATCCAGCCAGGCATAACGTAGGACGCGAGCTCGGGCACCCACATGACCACGCCCGAAAGCCCGATGACGAACATGCCCCAGAACACCGCCATGAAATCGAACTTCTCCCAGTAGGTCCAGCGGTCGAACTGTGGCTTTTCACCGGCACCCACGAACCACTTGAACATGCCCCGGCAGTCCTCGAGGTCTTTCCAGCGAGGGAACAGTGAGTCGGGGCCGAAGAGCCTGCCCACCCACCCCTTGACCTTGAATCCCGGAAACAGGAACTTGAGCGACAGCCAGCAGGTGTACAGGAACAGGGCAACCATGGCAGCAGCGCTGATGCGGTGCATGAGGGCCGCGCCCTCGGGACCGCCCAGCAGGGTCATGAATGCCCTGGCCCACGGGGCTCCGGTGTACTTGATCGGGAAGCCCGAGATCACCACGCCGAAGAAGGAGAGGATGAGGACCACATGCATGATTCTTTCCCTGATCCCGAACCTTCTGACATACTGTTTGCCTTCACCATCCGGAAGCTCGGCCTTGACCCGGAGGCCTGCTTTGACGAGGCGTGCCTTCTCGGCATAGGCCTTGCGCCACCACAGCAGCGAATGGACCCAGAAGAAGAGGAATACCCCGGCCAGAAGCGCGATCATGAATTTCTTGGTCAGGTAGAGGCCGAGAAACCTCTTCGGATCGTCCGGGATCGGGTGCGGCGCGTATGACACGAAGCGCTTGTGGAACCCCGTGTGGCACTTCCCGCACGTCTTCACCAGGGCCTCGGGATTCAATGCCGATGACGGGTTGTCCGCGGGAAGGATATTGTGGCCAAGGTGGCAGTCAGTACACCCGGCAACCTTGTCGAGATACCCGAGGTTCCTGACCTTGCCATGGTAGGTCTCGCCATAGGCCGTCACCGCCATGGGGAACACCCCATATCGCCCGGCAACCCCTCCTTCCCGGTGGCAGGTGATGCACAGATCCGTATAGAATTTCCTCTTCTCCGCCACCCCTTTGTTCGTGGAGGCAAAAGTTTTTATATCATGGGTGCCGTGGCAGGTAATGCATGCAGGGGCATCTTTATTCCCCTCGATGGCCTTGGCAGTATGTCCCCTGTTCACATATTTCACCTTGTCGTTGTGGCACTTCACGCAGGAAGCGATCCCTTCTTCCTTGCCGTTTCCGCCCTTCACCCCCTCTTTGGGGTGGATGGCGGCACCATGGCAATCAAGGCATGAGAGCTTACCTCTCACAGTGTGAGCACTCGCTGTGTGCTTCTTACTTATATCACCGTGGCAGACACTGCAGGAAAGAAGCCCTGGCTTCTGCCCTTTCTTCATGTGCAGGGAGAGATCCGTGATACCCGTGTGGCAGGTGGCGCAACTCAGCTTTCCGTGGCCTGTCTGCGCGAAATGCTTCTCAAACTCGGGGCCGGTGTGGCAGGTGGTGCAGTTTGCCACCGACGGTGCCGGTCCGGCTGGTGCCGGGACAGTTTTCTTCATTTTTGCTCCTGCCGACGGGTACTCCTTGGGATGGATGCCGGAGTGGCACTGGGCACAGGAGTATTTCTTGGCGACGTTCGCGTGGAAGCCCTGTGTGACGACAGATTTATGGCATGTCCGGCAGGATGCAGTCTCCACCGGTGCGGCGCCCGTCATGTGCTTCGGGACCTCCGTTACGCCCTTGTGACAGGCCGAGCACTGGAGCGTCCCGTGCTTCGTGGCGGAGAAGAACTTCGTGAACTCGGGCTTGGAGTGACACGCCGTGCAGTCTGGCCCCGGGGCAGCTTTCCTTGGGGTAGCCTTTCCATTACCTGCGGAGGGTATCATCCCTGTAGTCTTGGCTGGCTCTGAGGGCGCTTTGGTTTCTGGGTCCTTGCCGGGTGTCGCTTTGACTTCCGGTCCTCTGGCCGGAGTCTCAGGAACTCTCGATGCCTGTGAATCGCCTGAGAGCACCCGTTTATGGATTGTGAGGAACTTGTCGGAAAGGGCTTCCTTGCCCGGCCCGTGGCACATCTGGCAGTTCGTTATCGTCATGCCCTTCGTATCCGGATGGCTTTCTGGAAGGACCTCGGCAATATCAGAATGACACGACGTACAATCCCCCGGCTTCTGGGTTGGGCCCGCCACCGCTGTTGTATTGCTCAATAAGAATATGGCGCTACTGAGTAAAAATGCGAATAATATGAATGGGGGAAAGATCCTTCGCCAAGATCTCCTGCTCAAGTCCACAATGATGCCTCCTGGGAGAATAGCAAGCAGGTTAGGATGTCATATGCTTTTCATCGAGATACCCTTAACCGTAACCTGTTTCCTCACTGCCTTACGTTTGCTTCACATAAAGGAGAAGCAGCCCCGGCGGATTAATTGGCTGCTTCTCCTTTGCTCATGGAGGGGGGCTCCAGGTTAATTCTTCACGTCAGGCGGGAACAAGTACGTCAACCTGATCCCGAAGACATCCGTCATGGGGCCGTTGTCCACGCTCACATCCTTTGTGTACTTGATCAGGAGATCCACGTTTTCCGCTATGTTCCTCGAGATGCCGAACTGCACGGAGTGCGTCTTGATCTTGTCATCCTGCTTCACCCCGTCCACCTTTGTCTCACCGCCGTAATTATAGAAATAGTTCAGAGAGATATAGGTCTTTTGGTTCAGGAATTGAGTGAGAAAACCCTGGAACTGGTAGAGCGGTTCCTGCTCCAGTCCGCAGCCGGTTACTCCCGTTGCAGTCGTATACTCGTCGTTCTTTGTGTAGAACTTCGTCGATATTTTGGCTTGGGCAAAAGTCCCTTTTGAAGTGAGCACCTTGGCCACTGCGAGCCCCGGCATGAACGACCACCGGTTCTCGCCCATGTTCATGTTCTTGTCCTTGTCATACTCGCCGGTGGGAGGCGTTATGAATAAATCAGGGGCGAAGAAGAATCCTTTCTCCTTGTCGTTGACCACCCACACTGCCGTTTGCAGCAAGATGTCTCCCAGTCCGGCCGGCGATGCCGCATGCACCTGCACAGGACCACCAGGAGTGGAAACGGTCGTGTCGAGGTTGGTGTTCCCGAAGGGCACTAACAGTGCGGTGAGCGCGGTGAAGGGGCCGACATTATAATATGCGGCCCCGCGGAACACCCCGATGTCCCCCCTCAGATTGAAATCCTCGTTGGCCTTGGAGCCATCGGCATAAAAGGTGTCCGCCGAGATCTTGTTATAATAGAGGTTGAACATATTGGTACCCGGAGCCAGCGGGAAAAAGTCCATGGAATCATCGGCAAAAGCAACCACCGGGCAGGCCAGGATCAGCAGCACCATTAATATGCTTATGTTCTTCATCGTTGTTCTCATGTGTATACTCCTCTGCATTGTTGGGATATTTTTAAGAATGACATTTGGAGCACGTTATGAACTCACCAGTGTGGTGGCAGGACATACAGTAATTCTTGATGTCCGGTTTTGCCTTGTGCTCCTTATGGCACATGAAGCATTCATCCATTTTCTCATGCTTGGGATTCTGAGGGATTTCGTGGGGATTGACCACCTTCCCCTTGGTATCTGTCAGGAACTTGCAGCCGGCAGTGCGCTTGGCAAGGTCTGCAGGCTTTCCGTGGCATTTCAGACAGAAATCCTTCGGGTAACGGCGAGCCTTGACGAACTTGGATTCCCCAGGTTTGACGTTTGCATGGGCTTCCTTAAGTGCCGCTGGATCATGACAGCTGGAACACTTGTCGATCCCCTTCTTGGCGTGAACGCTGGCGTGCATGCCAGGGTCCGTCATCGATTTCGTCTGCTTGTCGTGGCAGGCAGCGCAACTCGCGGCATCTACACCCGGTGCTGACTGAGAAGGTGTATCGCAGTAGCCGTATTGCGCTGCTGTGCAAAGCATGATTGCAGCGGCGATCAGGCTTACGAAAATAATTTTGTTCATCTTTGGCTCCTTCCATTCCTTACTGGAAGCTTCTCAAGCAGGTTCTGGTGAGGGTCCGTCAGCTGCTGCCCGGACCCTCACCTTCTTGAGGAGGGAAATACTTATGTCAGACTTTCTCGCCTGCCGCGTGCTTGGCTGCGAGGTAACCCGAAACCACGCAGCGTCCGAGACTTCCGATGTCGGCGTCCATGGAGAACTCGTATGAATTGAATCCACCGGCAACGTTGCCGCACGCATACAATCCGGGGATGACCTTGTTTTCCTTGTCAATGACCTGGAAGTTCTCATTGACATATGGCCCGCCCTGAGCAACCAGGATACCCATCGTTGTCCTGCATGCGTAGTACGGCGGCTTGTCGAGGGGTACGAGCTTCTGGGGATCCTTTCCGAAATCTTCGTCATGACCGGCCTTCATAAGCTGGTTGTACCGGGCGAACGTTTCCTTGAACTTTTTCACGTCCAGGTCATCGCCGATGCCCAGGGACGGGCCCGCCTTCTTCATCTTGGCCGCCAGCTCATCGATGGTATCCGCTTTCAAAATGATGCCTGCCTTGATCATCGCTTCGGTGGCTTCCTTCGTGTTCATGGGCAGGATGAAGGGGATCAGTCTGGTCGTCATTCTCCGGCAGACGGTTCCTCCCAATTTGATTAAAACCTCATCGTCCCGCCATTTGTCGTCGAAGATGGTCCACATCATGCTGTGCGGCTGCAGGCACATCGATTTCCCTACGCTTGCGAAAAGGTTGTCTTCGGACATGAACCTTTCACCGAACGCATTGACCCAGAGCCATGCCTGGCGGGCAACACCGACATAATCCATGTGAAGCTTCTCCACTGCCTCGGGGTTCATTCCATCCCAGGTCATGGGGCACAGAGGCCACTGCTCCATCCGGGCACCGATCCATTTCGCCATCAGGTAGCCGTCGCCCGTGTTCGTCTTTTTTCCGTAGATCTCCCGATAATACTTGGATTCCGGGACGTACTTCTTCAGCATCTCGGTGTTGCCTTCGAAGCCGCCGGTGCAGAGGATAACGGCCTTCTTGGCATTGACCCGTATGTAGCCATTCTTGTTCTCGGCGATAACCCCGGTGATCTTGTTCCCTTCCTTGATCAGCTGCTTGGCCGGGGTTTCATAGGTGATCTGAAGGCCGTTCTCGTTGAGATGCCTTTCCAGCGCCTGCTCCGCCGTCGCAGCCGGAATGATCATCCCTGTAGGATGCCAGTATACATACTGCCCGGGCCTCGGGTGGGCCTGGGTGGGCAGCTCCTGCTGCTTCATCTCGGGATGCGTTTCAATGGGAATTGTATCCGGGTTTATTCCCTGCTCCTGCAGAATATCCAACCACCAGTCTGCGACTTT
>Ga0208694_1003244_pt1 | contig 15908 bp, 22 predicted proteins | sample AD_UKC078_MetaG_FD_184442 | JGI IMG/M metagenome (GOLD analysis project Ga0208694, IMG submission 184442) | Active sludge microbial communities of municipal wastewater-treating anaerobic digesters from USA - AD_UKC078_MetaG (SPAdes) (version 2) | ecosystem: Engineered > Bioreactor > Anaerobic >...
CTTGCTTTCAGTTCCGGTGATGGCTGGAGTTCCATACCAGAAATAAATAACGGTGTCGGCAGTTGATGATAAATCGACCTTTACATAAAAGATGGCGTCTGTCGCTGAAAAGACAACGCATTCATGTGCCAACTGTGTTGTTCCAACATCATCATCAGAAAAAGCAACACTGTCCCCATCTTCTCCATTATCAAATAAATCTGCATGGTCTGTTGAATTGAATTTTATTAAAACAGGAACATTACTTGTAGCAGATGTAATATAGGCATCTGCATTTATTGTAATTTTCCGTTGTAATGTGTATTCCCCAAAATCAACCAAACCATATCACCTATTTATTTTGGCATTAACAATTTTACTTTCCCTAATTCTATATCATATTGTTCTTTTGTAACCAATCCCAAATCAAAATATTTCTTTTTTTGTTCCAATCCTATAACTGCATTTTGAAACTTTTGTTCATCTGTTTCAATCGGTTCTGCTGGTTTAAAATCAGCTTCTGCAATTGGTATCTTTGTGGTTACTTCTGTAAAACTTTCTTTTGCATCTATAAATTTTGCTTTTTCATAAACAAACTGTTTCATTTTTACTTCGTCATTAACATCTTGAATTGGGTATCTTGTGGTTGCAGTAATCCCTAAATCTGTTTTAAATGTAATTAAAACAAAATCCATAAGTTTTTCTTTTTCTATTATCTTTTCAATTTTTGTTATCTCAACCATTATGCCACAACTCCTTCTTCTACTGTTATTTTAAAAATAACTTCTAAAAACTGTCCACTTGCCAATGTTATTTCACTATTGGCTATTGCTCTAACCATCATTGTTCCTGCTTCATCTGCATTGAAAACTCCTGCCTCATTAACTGTTAAAGCCCCAGTAGCTTCAAACTCTTTTGTTATTGTTAAAACTCCTCCTGTATTATCAACAATAGCTAATGCTCTTGCCCCACCATTTGTTGTTATTTCAGTCCCCAGTGCTGTATCTTCTTCACTTTCTGCTGTATCATCAGAACCAATAGCAATATAATCAAATTCATTTTCAATAGCTTCTAATACCCAAGCTAAAAATGCTGTTGTTAATTTTGACATATTATTTTCCCACCTACTTCTGTTATTATATTTCCATCTTTATCTTTAATTAAAAACTTAACTTTAATCTTTGGTTTAAATTTTAATTTATCCAACTCTAACCACCCTGTTTAATTCCATCATAATCATTTTAACTAATTCCTTATGGTCTTTCTGTTCTGATATATTAAACACCACATTGATATTTTTAGTTGGTTGTTGCGATGGTGTTGTTGTAGTTTGTAAATTTGGAAATTTTCCCCCACCGTCTGCTGTGGCGTATTGATTATTTCGCCATTCTTGGAAAGCGTCTAATTCTTCTGGGTAATCAAAACTTGTTCCTGAAATTGTATCAATATAACTTAGACTGCCTGTTGCAATACCTTTAACTTTTCCACCTGCTTTTTCTACCCTTTCAACTAATGCGTTATAGCTATCAGTAAGTAACTTATTCAATGGGTGCATATTATTAAGGTAAGCATCATTAGTTTGCTCACTTGTTTCTATGTCATATAACTCCCTCATTTTAGCAGTTTCATCTGCCCCCGCCATTATAACATCGACAAGTTTTGCCCCAAAATCGCCTGTTTTTTCTCTAACTTTGGCATTATAAAGTATTTCTGCGTCCCAATTCTTTTCACCACCTGATAAATAAAATTCTGGTTCTTGAAAATTTGGGTTTTGTATTGTTTTTTGTTCTGTTGTCCAAGCACTACTTATTTCCTGCCAAGTTGGAACATGATAACCACCATCATCACCCCTTTGAATATCGGTAACTTCATAACTGCCCCCGCCCCCCTCAACTATTGCCCCAGTTGTTCCAGAATTGCAACTGCTCCCATCAAAACGACTACTATAACCACCACTTCTTCCACTAACACTAAAATTATTTAATTTTTGTTGGAAAGATGTTATGTAAGCACCCAAGTTTGAAAATCGTGCTGATGTGTGATTTAATAAAACTTGAAATTTATTCATTTCATCATTAGTTTCTGCTGTGATTTGTTCCTGTTCCTGTAAAGTTTTATTTATATCTTCAACCTCAACACCACCTGTTGAACTTTGTAAGCCACCCTGAAATGCTAATATGTTATCATTATCATTAAATTGAATTACTTGACCTGACTTGGTTATTAAAGCATCATTAACTCTTTTAGTTCCTTTCGAAACCCAAGCAGAATAATCAATATTGCCAAAATCATCTAATATTCTTTGATTTGCACTATTGGGTATTATGGTGTTTGTGCTTTCATCATAAGTTCCCCCCGCTTTGTCCATATCCATACTACTTGTTAAACTCATTATTTCTTTTGCTTTTGCTATAACTCCCTCAATAGCTTCTTTCATATCATTAATAAAACCTACAATATTATTAACAATATCCGCAACCTTTTGAAAAGCTTTACCTATGTTTCCTATTAATTCTTCCGTTCCACTTAACCCTAATATGTTTGCTAATAAATCTGAACTTGAAATAACTAAATTGCCAAAACTACTCGCCATTTCAGAAATCCCTGCTGTAAAGGTTTTAAAACCTTCGCTTTGGGTAATATTCAATAATGTTGCACCAAAACTTTCCAATAAAGGTTTAAACCCTTCCAATAAGGCTAACCCAAGTGCTTCTTTTACATTATCTATTTGCTTGGTTACATTTTCTAATGCCCCTGCCCCTGTATCTCTTTCTGTTTTATAGGAACCTTGAAAAGTATTCATTAACTGTTCATAAAGATATTTTGCTTTATCTGAATTTGTTTTAAATTTTTCCAATTCTTCTTCATCTATATCAATACCCAATGTTGCTAATGTGCTTGCTCTTGCTTCCCCAGTGGCAACTTTTGAAAGTGTTTTAGAAACTTGATATAAATCTAAACCTTTTTTACTGGCTATATCCATTGATAAAGCTAACCAATCATTTGCCTTTGCTGTATCTTTTGTTGTGGTTAATAACTGAACATAAGCTTTATTTAATTCCTCACTTTCAAATCTACTGCTGGCTTCATATTTAGCAATATTCTGCATTGATTTTTCAAATTCATTTGACTTACCTAATTGGTCTAATGTGTGTTTTGTTTGGGCTACTGCCTTTTCTTCACCTGATGCAAATTGCATTAACCCAACACTTAATTTAGCTAACCCTAAACTAACTGCCCCAACAGCAACAGCCAAACCAGTTCCTAACATAATAGCTAAACCTGCTGAACTACTTGCAAAACTTTTTAGTGCCCCACCGGCTTCCCCAATTTTACCACCCAAACCTTCAAAACTCTTTCCAATACCACCCATTGATGTTCCAAGATTTTGAAGTGTTTGCGATAAACCAGTTAAACCCGACATTGACTGGGTTAAATTACCTGTGCTAAATCCCTGAAACATTTTGGATAAATTAGTAACTGAACCTTCAATGTTTTTAATAACTGGTGTAACTTCATCTTTTGCAGTAATTTTAACACTAATGGTTGCATTTGTATTAGTAGCCATTAAACACCTTCTTATTTTTTCTCTTTAATTTTTCTAAATATATTTCCCTATGTTTTGGGTAGTCGTTAATTTCTGGGTTTAAAGATGTATAGTAAGAGTTAAGCACATAATTTTTTTCACCAATTGTTAAATTCATTATTTCCCAAATTTTATAACCCAACTGGTGCAAAATATATACCTCTCTCATTATCTTATCATCTTCAATCATTGTAATCATTTTATATTTGATAATTCATTCATTGCATTAATAAATTTTTGTATCAATATATTATTACTTTCCAATATTTCTTCAACTGTTAATTTAGGTTCAATAAGATGTTCTGATAAAAGTTTAATTATCATTTGTTCCCTTTCTTCAACAGATTTTAATTTACCCAATTTTAAAATTTCCCCAAATACTAATGGCGTCATTTTAATGTATTCTGGGTTTTCTTCTGTTCCCACATTAATATCTTTGGATATTAAAGTTCCATCTATCTTTCTAACCAAAACATCTTCTTTTGTTAATACTTTCGTTTTACCACCCACCAGATGCAACGGTTGCTGGTGCTTGCCATACAACACTTGAAACATATTTTGCAATAAATGGTATTGTATAAGCCACCCCATCATTTAATGGAAATCTCATTTCTGCACTTTTTAATGTTGCATCTTTTATTGTTATTGTTACTTGGTCATCAACTGCTGGTGATGTATTACAACTTGGTAACCAATCAATAACTATATCCTGTTCTGCTAAACAGTCTTCTGCTGTTACAATATCTTCCAATTCTCTTGCTGTTGCACTATCCTCAACCCAAGCTGTTAAACTACCTGTTATAGCTCCATATTTTCCAAGAACATTTTGTGTTCCTGTTCTTGAACTTAAACTGTAATTAATTTTGCTATCCCTGCTTATTGTAAAATCGATTTCTGTAAGATAAGCTATATCTGTCAAATCCCCAATATCAATAGCTGTTCCAATACTTTCTATTGGTGATGCTGTTGGTAAAGTTATTGTTGTTGGTGCTGTAAAAGCAGTATCAGTTTTACTTTTAGCTATAAAATTTAAAGTCCCAGTTGCTCCACCAGTTAACCCCAATCTAAAACTTAAACTTGTTGCATAACACCCTGCTAATTGAGTATTTATTTCATTTGTTGCAACACCTAAAACACTTGCTGAAAAACTTGGTATTGATGCGGTTGGTGTAATTGTCCAAACATAAGGTGCTTTTTCTTCAACTGGGTCTGTTGCTGTAACTGTTCCAAGCATTAATGCAAAAGGCATTGCATTAACATACTCAAAATTATAAGTCCCAGTATAAGCAACATTTCCCATTGTCCTATAAAGTGGTAAATGACTGCTTGAATTATTTGTTATATTAGCAGAATTTTCTGATTTAAATGAAAAATCTAATGTTTTCCCCAATACTTCTAATTGTGTTGTTGTTGGTGCAGTTGGGTCAGCACCAGTTCCCCAAGCACTTTCCTTTTTAAAAAATACTTCCTGCTTACTAATTGCCATTTTTTTATTCCCCCTATTCAATTATCCTTGTGGGCACATCAACATAAAATGCCTGCCCACCAAAACTTTCTGAATATTCATTTGCTTTTAAATCATAACTTAATTCTTTCCCCAAACCTGTTCCAAAATGTTCACAAGATTTTGCTCCTGCTTGTGTTAAAAGGCAGGGGTTATTTTTTATAAATGTCATAACATAATCAAATAATGAATTTGTCCCATCACTTAATTTATCTAATTTTTCAATTACTATTATCCTTGTATCAAAATCATAAATATTTTTTGAACTACTTATTGCATAAGATTTACAACTTAAATTTATTATTTCTATTGATATAATTGGAAATGTTGCTGTGGCTAATGGAATATATTGACTTATATAACTGGCAGTAGTTAAACCAGTTGATGCCTCCATTAATCTTATAATGTTTGCTGTAAAGGTTTTCCAATTTACTATTTAACCACCGCCATATTTATTTTACTGGGTAACCCTTTAAATAACATTCTAATGTTCATTCTATTTGTTACCCCTGTTGTTGCCTCCATTTCTTCTGTTACAACTAAACCACCGTGCTCAACTTTAAATGGTTTTACACTTCCACCACTTTCCACATAACTATAAAGATTTTCAAATATTAGATATGTTGCAAGTTGTTTAGCCATAATTCCATAAGCTGATGTTTTAGGATACCCATAAGTAAAAGTTAAAGTAGCTTTATCAATACCCAATGGAAAATAATGTTTTTCACTATCACTTGTTAAAATTATACTACTATAATTAATTACTATTGTAGTTGTAGTTATAGATGTCCCATCAATAGATAAAGAACTAACACTTTGAATTGGGGCATATTGTGGTAAATAAAGTTCATTATAATAATTTGCAAAAAAGCTATAATTTGAATATTTATCATTACACCTTACATTTTTAATATTAGTGTCAATGCTAACAGTTTCGGTTACTTCTTTAAAAATAAAACCACCTGTTTGTGCTGTTATTAATGTGTCTGCATTATCAAACCAACTATTTATTATATTTGAATAAGGCACATTAAAAGTTTCACAAACATCTTTTGGGCTACTGTAATTGTCATAACTTAAATAAACTGCTCCTGTTTTAACATCTGCTGGAAAGGTTCTGCTTATTTCATTTATTTTTGTAGTATCATAAGTCCCAGAATTATTCAAAATGGTTGCAGTAATCCCAGTTATTTTTTCTAATTCTGTTTTTAATTTAGTTACGGTATCAATAGCCCCATCACCAGTAAAAGCAATATCTGTTGTATTACAAGTTAAAATATTATTTTCAATATAAAGTGGTATTGTAGTTGCTACACCTGAATAAGTTATTTTCATTATATCCATTTAATTACCTCATCTTATCATAAAATGTTGTTATTAACCAAGTTATAAAAGCAATAATTGGTGTTACAACCATTAAACCACCCTGTAAGGTATCTTGTTTGCTTTTAATATTATTTTGTGTTTGGGTAATAATTTCTAAAATCTCATTAAATTTTTTCTCATTTTCTGCCATTCTATTTTCTAACTTGGTTATTCTTCTATCACATAAATCCCTAACTTTTTTATCTGCTTTATCATCTGAATTATAATAAGCTTGAAGAACTGCAAAAGACTGTTCCAAGTGTGAAATCTTTTCTGGCACATCTTTAAGATTATTTAAATGATTATTAGTTTCTTTTAGTGCAAACACTAACTTATTAACTGTTTCCTCACTTAATTCAGTAATCTGCAATTCCCCCTTTTTATCTTGTTAATACAATTAAATTACTTGTTGATGCATTGTAATCTAAAACATCAAAGTTTCTTATACCCAACTTGTTTAAACTGAACATAACATTTGCATAATTGTTGCTCATATAACCGTAAGTTCCAAATTGAACTGTATAATCTGCCCCAATTGTTAAAAAGCCATTCTGGTCTGTATAAGTTGTTAAAGATTTATCATTTAAATAAGTCCAACCATCTGTTGTTGTGAACATATTGTTTGCCAACCCTGCGTCTACTTTTGAAACATTCCCATTCACATAAGTTATAAATTTCCCAAGTGTATCATAAGTTGCATTTGATGTATCTATTGCATAAGTTAAAGTTGCATTAACATCTAATGTATCACCTGCTGAACTGTTCAAATTAATCTGGGTAAATTCTGGGATACCAGTTGCCAATAAGGCATCTTTAACTTTGGTATCAACTTTAACTGCTGTAATACCTGTTAAGGTATTTATTTTAGCAATTACCTCACCTACTGTATTATAACTTGCGGTATTTGTATCCATTGCTGTTTGTGTTCCATTGCAATCAATGATTAATGTAGTTCCTGAAAATGTTACATTGGCATCTTGTGTTGGTATTAATTGAAAAATTGTTGGTGCATTAACTATTGTTATCGTTCCACTTGAAACCGTAACATTAGCATCATCAGTTACTTTTAATCTTATGGCTTCAATACCCAATACTGCATTAAATGTTGTTAGTGTTAAAAGTAAAGCTAACAATAAAATTAAACTTTTTTTCATTTACATCACTTCCCATAAGCTACCCAAGTTCCGGATGTATCTGCTGTTGTAACAATGGTTGCAGTTCCTGTCATACCAATACTTGCTGTTGGTTTTGTTTCATTAATTGAACCTGCCCCACCAACCACAACTGCTGATGCAATTGGTGTTATATCAATATGATATAAATAACTTAATCCTGTTGCTATATCCCCACCTGTTGAGCCACCTGTCCCAACAAATGTTCCAAATACAACTCTAACATCACCCATAACTGTTTGTTTAGTTATGGCAACTGTAAATGTTCCAGTCATTTAATTATTCCCCCTTATCTACTCTAATTTTTTCAACCTTTGGTTTTTCAACCTTTGGTTTTTCATACTTAACTTCTTTTAAAGGTTGGTCAGATATTACTGCAAAAGCAAGTGGGTGCTTTTTGAAATATTCAATATCCATATCTTTAATGTCAACTGTTTCATTTCCCACAAAAGTATAAAGGTTTAAAGATGGGTTTGCTTTGGCAGTAAAAATACCTCTACTTCCAATATATTTAACTTTTGTCATTTTATCACCTTAAAATAAAAAAAAATAAAAGATTTATAATAAATCTCTTATTTTGCCGTGACACTTGAATTTAGTTGCAAACAACTGTGCTGATGTATAATAAGACGCCTTTCTAGCAAAATGGTCTAACTCAATATAGTTATCCGAACTCCATAATGTAGTCGGTTTTGCAATGGCTATTCCTATATGGTCTAAATCCAATATGTAAATTCTGCTTGCTGTATCTTTGGCAATGTTGTTGCTTCTGATAATGGGTATTCCGTCAAAAGTTGCACATCTAAATCCTGTTTCCCTTCCAACAACCCTAACACCGTTAAAGCTGGTTTCCAAGTTCACATAATCAATATATCTTTGCTGTGTTTCGTAAAGTGATGCAATATCTGATGCTGTATCATAACCTGTTATGATTACCTTATTCTGTGGTCTATCCCAATAAGGTTCAATTTCTGTTATTGTATCCCTTAAAAGTTTTATAGTTAATGCCCTATCAGTTCCAGAATTGTGGTTAACATAAGCATCTGCATAAGTTGCTCCACTATCCCTATCTAAACCCTGAAAAGTGTTATCATTTGCTGTTAATGATAAACCAGAAGCTTCTGAATTACTTGAACAAACCCTATCAATACTTTCAATATTATTTCCTGCAAGTGTGTCTACATCTGTGCATAAGTTAACATTAATAAGTTTTTTATGTTCCTGCCCCATATAATCAACAATCTGTGCCCACTTAACAGTATCGTCTTTTGTTTCAATGTTTAATGACCTTAAACTCATTTCAAAAGCTGTTGCCATTTCTGCTGGTGATATATCTATTTGGGCAAGTGTTGGTTTTGTGGTATCGGGTATAGCTGAATTTTCTGCTACTCCACCGCCACTTGAATTTGCTTCTGCTGTTAAAAATCTAAACCCAGATTTTTCCCAATCTACTTTTGGTAATACCCCAAACACATTGGCTTCTGTGCTCATCTGATAAAATAGTTTTGCCCCATAAATGTTATTTCTAAATCCAGTTGTTCCCTGTAAAATTGGTGCATCTTCTTTTAATAGGTTTTCCATTTCTGGATTATCCAATGCATAAGTTTCATTTACCAACTGTGAAATGGGTTTCATTTTATAAATGGGTGTCCCATAAAAATCAGTCATTTAATATTCCCCCTCAATTTTATTTAATTTATCTAATTTCCCCAAAACAGTTTCATCTAGTGATTTTGCAATTATAGGTTCTTCTTTTACTTTACCCAATGGTATTTTCTTTTCCTCAACAACTGGTGTTTCTGATTTTTTAAGTTTTTCAAAAACCAATGTTGCAATTTCCTCTGCTTCTTCTTTTGTAAGTCTAACCTTATAACCTTCTGTTGTTTTAACAACTTCTGGTTCTACTTTGGGTTCAACCTTTTTAATTTCTGCCTTTTTAATTTCTGGCTCAACTTTGGGTTCTCTGGCTTTTTCCCATTCCCCCATTTTTGTTTTTATTTCTTTAATTTCCTTTTCTAAAACTTCCAATTTTGGAGTTTCAATAACTGGTTCAACTTTTGTTTCTACTTTTTCTTCTTTAACAAAAGCTTCCCCTTCTTTAATATCTTCTTTCAATAAAATCCCCCCATTACTTATAGGTTTAAAAAAAGCCAATGGATTAGCACCTTTTTCTGTTATTGTTACTGCATCTAATGTTAAGTCATCTACACTTGTATAACAATTTTTCTTATCACAAACATAAGATGTATTTATCTTATGCCCACTTATAGAAAACATATTATAAAAGCCATTTTGTATTTTTTGTATTAAAGATTTATTAAAATCATTATCATTGAAAATATTAGCAACAATGAACAGATATTTTTTTAAAGGTTCTAAATTTACATTCATTGATTTAAAAAAACTAATATCATATTCATTTGGGTAATCCACTTTGGTTCTTAAAAGAGTATCTTTATTAATAACAAATTCTGGTAAAATTTTTCCAACTATTGTATCCCTATGTTTATAAGAAACAGTTTGTCTTGTTAAAAGTTGTGGCAATCTTTTTTCCAATGCTTCCATTTTAACAATTTCATTTTGGGTATCTAAAATTTCTGCACTTCCGATACCATAAATAACAAGTTCCCCTGTATCAGTTTCCCCTGCTTTCTGTATAAGACTATTAAAGAAAACATCTTGGGTATTTTTAATATACTCTACTTCCCCCATAAGTAACAATAAATTTAAAAACTATTTAAAATTAACTATAAATTAATTAAAAAATATATAAAAAACAGTAATTATTTAATCTTCATTTAACCTTTTGGTTAAATTGGTAAAAAATAGGGTATATTCTGAACCATCTTTATCACATAATATAACCCTATCTTTTCTCAAATCCCCAACTTCCAGAACCATTTGGTCATATAAAACAAAATCCCCTTTTTTAAGGGGTGTCCCATTTTGGTCTTTAAAGTTCATCTTAATCACTCTGTGTAGTAAATCCCAATTGCCCAGTTTGTTTCATATTCTATTGCTATTGGGTATTTGTGTTCCCTGAAATAAGTTGTTAACTTGTCTACAATATTGTAAGGGTTGTCCATTGTAAAGTGCTCATACCCTGCTCCGTCAAAGGTAACAGTTAATAAACAGTTAGAGTTTCTGGGTTTATCTGCCAACCCACTTAAAGTTCCTGTCCAACCTTTGCTTATGTCGTCGTTATATTCGTGTTCTATAATCTTGTTACTAAAAATAAGGGTGTCTGCAAATTCGTCACCCCAACCGTTTCTTTTGTTCATTGGGTTGAACTGCTTTCTGATTTTGCTCATTTCCTGCCTTAAAACCTTCTTACAAATTTTTTTACAAGTTGTTTTATCCATCTACATCACCATATTATAATAGGGGTGTTATATATATAAAGTTAACGGTTGGTAATTAGTTTATCATCAACCATTCTTTTAATTCTTTCCAATAAAACAGGCAGATTTTTCATAACACTTACTTTCATAAATGCTTTTCTGGTCATTGGTCGTGTCATCTTTACTCCATAACCTTCTGGTTCTGATGGTTCATTATACTTGGCGTATAAAACTTTGGCATTTCCTGCTGTTATCTCTTGCCCATCTTCTATATCTGTTTGCATAATACTTTGAGATAAATTCCCAGTTTTCCCTTTTGGTGATAACTTAACTGCACTATCAACAACATCTTTTCCAAAATCTTTAAACAGTAACCTTAATTCTTTTTTAATATCTTCCTTTTTTGCAAAATAAAGGTCTTTGGAAACTTCGATTTTTATTTCAATCATTTAAATAATCTTTCCCTTTAAACTTTTTAACATTTTTTTAGCTTGCTTTTTATCCACAAAATCAAAATTTATATATTCTTTTTTATTATCTGAAATATCTTCATTAAATTCAAACAATACTTTTTCCTTCCCAATGGGTGTTTTATGATTAAATCTTCCAATGGAAATTAAATCTGGTATATTTTCCCCAAATTCACAATCTTTATTTCTGTGCTTACAGTAAAGACAAATTTCTACCATTGCGTTCATTTTAACCCCTATTATCTATATATAAAAAACTTTATAAATTTAACTGTTATATTTTTCTAAAACTTCTCTATCCACCTGCCCAAAAAATGTTTTTTTCTCATTTGACCATTTAGTAACTTTTTTTATCGCATCCCTATTACCCATTTCTGATAAAACATAAAGAGAATAATTTTCTGCAAAAGTTTCCAAATATAAATTTTCTAAATTATAATTTTTTTCTTTTGAATAAGATGATGTATTAAATAATTCTTTTATTAAATGTTTTTGTTCTAAATCTACTAATTTTTCAAATAATTTATCACTTTCACTTTCAAATGTAGTATAATCAATTTCATTATTTAATAATTGAGTATTTAAATCTTGAATTTGATTATGAATATCTTGTATTTGTTTCTGTTGGTCTAAATATAAATCTTCAATCATCTTACTAAAAAATAACCTATTTTCTGAATTTTTCATATCAAACCCAAAATCTAAACTGTGTGAAATTTCGTGATATAAATTTCCCTCAAATGTTGGCATTGCGTGCTGTGGTATTCCATTTTCTTTTAAACTATCCAAATCTTCTAAATGCATTTTATACAGTATATATTCATCTAAACCGTGAACTCTTACTAAATTATCGTCCATATAATCATTGTAACCCCAAGAACCAAAATCAGTATCCATTGTAATTAATTTAATTGGTAATTTACCATATCTTTCTTCCAATCTTTTTAATTCCAAAATCAATTTCCTTGAAGAAGATAATGTCTGTTCTTCTATCCATTTAATAAAAATATCATCTAATTCCTTACTTTTAAATTGCCCTACTGCCCATTTACTCACCCACATTGAAGGGTCTTCTTCATAATCTTCTATAAGTTTTTTAAGAATACTATCTACCAATTCGGTTCGCATATCATAAAAATATCTAAAATAAGAACTTATACTAATTCTGAAATCATCATCTGCAATTATTCCTTTAAATCTACCGTTTATTTCTTCTGCCCCTAAATCAACTGGTGTTTTTAAATGGGTATCTGCCCACCTTTGTAACTGTTCCTCATTCATCTTACTTAAATCTGCATCATACGCTAACAAATCAACTTCTGGTTTTAACTTCTTGTCTGGTTCATAACTATATTGACTGAAATATTTCCCCTGTTCCAACTCATATTGATAGTGGCACATACAGTTGGGGTGAAAAGGAATATCTGGATTATTAGGTAAAGTATTTTCATAAGGTTGATTTATAGGTATTGCCCCTTGTGCTTCAAACTCCTTACATCTTTCACAACCCACAACCGTTTTTACCCTTTTCATTGTGTATCCCAATGATTTTGCTGATGCTAAACTTGCTTGTGTAAATACCCTTGTAGCTTCTGTTCTGCCAACCATTTCCCAGTAAGTTTTATTATCCATCCCATAAGGATTTTCACCAAGTAACTTTTTTAAACCCCTTTCTGCCCTGTCATAACTATAACCTGTCATCATTAGTTCTTCCAAAAAACCAAATATGGCTTTTTTCTGTTCATCTTCCCAGCCTTGCATAAATGGGGTTTCATAAGTAGCAAAAAACTGTTCCAAAAAAGATAAATTGTAAGGTGTAACCTCATCTAAAAACCCACCTGTAACTTTTAAATCTTCCTTTTTTAGTTCCTGTAAGGCAAACAACTTTTTAATGGAATACTCTTTATGGGTATCATTAAAACTTTTAAGATAAACATTTTTTAAGTAAATTGAAAGTAAAGATTTTAAAGCAACACTTGTGTCTTTAATATCCTCTTCAATATCTGTTACAAGTTGACTTCTACTTTTATGTTTTTCAAACTTTTTGACTATACTTAAAATATTTTTTTGGTGCTGGTAATCCACCTTGTAAAGTTGTTCGGCAATAAACAAAAAGTAACTTTCAATTTCCTGTAAAGACTTTAACAACAAATTTTTTTTTTAACCATTTTTTCAAACTTTTCATATTTAACTGGGTCATCTATTACTTCTTCCACATCAATATATTGAACTTCTGGCTGTATCTGTTTTTGCTGGTTTTTAGCTTTTTCTGATACCACAATATCATTATCAACATATTGAACTTCAAAACCACTTGTTAAAAATATGTTTGCAGTTTCGGCTTTTATCTTTTGTATCTGGGCTTCCCTCAATTCATCTTTAATTGTAAAATCTGGAAATGCAATATAATAATCGGTAATCCCAAAAGCTTCCATTATTCGTTTATTAAAAGGTTCTTCAATTGTCCTAATCAAACCCCTTTTGGTTGAACCCATAACTACATCTTGTATATTTGGGTTGTTACCAGCTTTTCCACTTTCCACAACACCAGAAAATACTGGGGGCACTTCAAAAACACTTGCTAAAACTTCTCTATAAAACTTATACCATTCCAAACTTTGTAACTTTTCGGCATCTGGTAAAGCATCAAACACCTTAATATCTGATGCCCCACTTATACCCAAATAAACATCATACAAAAATCTTTTTAACCCAAAACCTTCTCTAACATTATTTTCAACATTATCCCTAATTTCATTTATCTGGTCTTGTGTTGCCCCATTGAAAACAAAAATCTTATTTAACTTTCTTTTAACAAAAATATCTGAATTTAAACTGTCCAATCCAATAAGTGCTTGTAACTGCTGTATAGCAGAAACCAGTTTTGGAGTTCCATATAAATCTGGCAACTGCCTGTTATAATGCCCCTCAATCATTTCTTCTTTTTTGTATCTGGCAACAATAACATCACTATATGGAGTTTCCAATTTAATGTAATAAGTTTCCCACAACCCTGCTCCACATTCTGGACAAGTGGTTTCCCCATCTTTATAAATTTTATCTGGTTTATAACACAATGGACAAAACTTTTCGTTTGGTGTTTCCCTTATTCTTATGTATCTTGGGTTTTCAACAAACAACCCAGTTGGAGTTTTTGAAAGTTTTTTATACCCACCTTGTTCATAAGTAAAAGAAACATTAACATAATAACGGTCTAATTTTAATTCCCACAATAAACAACTTCTAATAATTTCATAAAAATCATAATTTGGGTTTGGGTCATCTACAAACTTATTTAATATGTTCTTATCTTGTATATTTGGTTTTCTTAATTTAGCCCCACATTCACATAATTCCATTTCTGGTAAATGATTATATTCTTTTAAACACTTTTCATTAGTGCATTTAAAAGAAAACATTGGTTTTATTTCCCAATTATCTTTTGTGCATTCTTTTAACAATACACCTAAAATAGATGTCATTATTGCAGAACGGTCGCAATAATTTAAAAGTAAATCTTCATTCCAAACTAATGGTTTAATATAACTACTGGTATCATCATAAGTATTGGGTAAATTTGTTTTAGGTAAAGCTTTTAATTTTAACTCTGCCTTTTGTAATTTAAGTAATAAAATGTCAACATCATTTTTTCTCTTAAAAGAACTCAAAAACCCCATTATAATTTAAAAAGTTAAAATACTTTATATATTTTACTATAAAATAAATTAAAAAAATAATAAATTTATGTATTTATTTTACATATTCAAAATTCTGGGTTGTAAATCTTCCAGTAAATTGAAAGTTGTTATTATAGTGCCAAACAAGATTTGTTCTATGTTTATATGCAAATTCTTCCATTGCTGGCTGTAAATTTCCTGCACCATCCGCTTTTACAAATCCAATAAACTTTCCGTCCCCAGCTATATTGTAAGGTGTTACATAAACTGCATAAACAATTGTTCTACCCTCTCTCCAAGCTGTTGTTACATTTACATTTAAAATATCATATCTTTCATCTGTAACAATAGGTTCATTTCCAGTTGGTGTTGCAGTTACCATACTTGCTGTTGCAAATAACAATACAGCCAAAATACCTAAAATCTTTTTCGAGTCAAATCACCTCATAAAATATAAAATAAAAAGTAGTTTATATATTTAACTATAAATTAACTTTCCAATAGGGGTCATCGATAGGTTCCTTCACTATCCCTAAATCTTCCTTACTACAAACCCACCCCATCAATCTTGCTATTTCCAACCAACTGCAATAATCAATATGGTCTTTTGGCATCACTAAAATACAAACATCTTCTTTCCCATCAGTTCCTTTTGCAAATTCTATTCCCATATTACCACCAAGTTAAACTTATCGTAAATCTTAAAAAATCTATTACAAAATAAAATTCAAATGGGTTTATTCTTATATCAAATCTAAAAAATATTAAATCATTTTGTCTTACATCAAAACCTAAAATTATTTCTAATTGTTAC
>Ga0208694_1003248_pt1 | contig 15902 bp, 5 predicted proteins | sample AD_UKC078_MetaG_FD_184442 | JGI IMG/M metagenome (GOLD analysis project Ga0208694, IMG submission 184442) | Active sludge microbial communities of municipal wastewater-treating anaerobic digesters from USA - AD_UKC078_MetaG (SPAdes) (version 2) | ecosystem: Engineered > Bioreactor > Anaerobic >...
TTAAGTGATTACAAAATTAAGCAAGTTATCATTTTAAAACCAAATCCCCCTGCTTTTGCTCATTCCGCTAAGCTCCATGAGCAAAAGCAGGGGGATAAATTCATTAACAACGTGGTGAAACTTTACATATATTTGCATTTTAAACTTAATAATTATTAATTTAAATTTTATAACTATGAGAAAAATTTTTACTTTAATTTTAGCTTTTACCTTTATTTTTGGAGGTTTAGCTAATGCACAACAATTGAAAAGCATTGCTAAGGCAAAGGCAAGTGTAAATGCAGTTGCAAATACAAATGCGGAAATTGGTGCATTTAAAATGAATGGCGAAAAGCCAGCAGAAAAGCCAGCAACAGGCAAGCAAGTGAAATTAAACAGTTTGTTAGGTTCTGGAGCAAAGGCTACTACAGTTTATTCTGAAGACTTTACTGGAGGTATGGGTGGATGGACAGTTGTGGGCTTAGGAGACGGAAGTTGGTCTGTTAAAGATGAAAGTAATGCAGGAGGAACTGCACCTGAACTTATGCTAGAATGGGTTTCTGGTTCTGATTTTGATGGGCAGTCTTATTGCATGAGCCCAGTTATTAATACTACAGGCTACACAACATTAGCCTTAGAATTTAAACAATGGTTTAGAAACTACCAAGGCTCTTCTGTACTTGGTGTTTATACTACTATTGATGATGGTGCAACTTGGGAAGAAGTTTGGTCAGAAACTGTATCTGCTAATTTTGTAGAGGTTAAAAACTTACTGATAACTAATGCTCATGTTGGAAATGCCAATTTTAGAATTGCTTTTGGATTTAATGGAAATACCTTTGATATATGGGAATGGGCAATTGATGACATCTTATTAGTTGAACCTGATGCTCACGATTTAGCCATTGTTGCTATTAACCTTAATACATTTGTAGAAAGTGGTTCTACTGTAACACCACAAGTTACTATTCGAAATATGGGAATAAGCAATGAAGCTACTTGGTCTTTAACTTTAACAGATGGAGATGCTTATACTAGTACTAAAAGTGATATTCTTATTAATATAGGAGACAATTTAGTAGTTGATATGGATGATTGGACACCAGCTGATGGTCAATATACATTAACCGCTACACTAACTCTCACAGACGATGCAAATACAAGCAATAACACATTAACAGCTACTGTTGATGTAATTGAGTTTTCTACTGCTTTCGCATGGAATGCACATCATGATGGAGGCGTAGGTGTAACAGGAACAGGTCCTATTAATGTCGTTTTACAATCAGGCGTTATGACTCAAATTGCAGTTGATAATAGTGACTTTATTGCTGCTGCTGATTATGTCGGTCTTGAAATTTATGGTATTCGTTATGCTGACGGCGTGCCTTGTCCTTTAGTTAAAATTGACCCTGTTACAGGAGTTGTTACAAATATTGGTGGTGGTGCTGTAGATTTAGTTGGTTTTACTTATGATGTAACTACAGAAACTGCTTATGTTATAGATTTTAATGGTATGTTGGGTACTATTAACCTTGAAACAGGTGAAGTAACAAATATTGGCGGAGATTACACAAGTGTAATAGGCTTAGCATGTGATACTAGTGGTAATTTAATTGCTATTTCTTTAGCAGATCATATCGCAAGTATTGATAAAACTACGGGAACATCTACAATAATTGGAAATTTAGGCGTAAATATTAATTATGCACAAGATATTTGCTATGATAGAGATAACAATATTTTATATGGTGCATTATATACTGACCAAGGTGCCATATATATAATAAATACAACAACAGGTGCAGCTACTTTGGTTTCTGAAGTAATAGATGAATTAACTGGATTTGCTATTCCTTATACTCTAGTCGGTCCTCAAGTTGTTTTATTAACTCCAGAAGCAGATGCTGTAGATGTTGCTCTTGATGCTGAAGTTAGTGTAACTTTCGATGTTGATATTACAGCTGTTGATCTTACAGGAATTACTATTACTCCAGATCTAGGTAATGTTGTACCTACAGTCAATAATGCAGTTTTAACAATTGCTCATGACGATTTTGCTTATAATACTACTTATACAGTATTAGTTCCTGCTGGTGCAGTTAGTGATGGTGTTAATGCAATTACAAATCCTATTACTTGGTCGTTCAGAACAGAATTAGATGCTAGTGCATGTAATGCTCCTATAAACTTTGTTGTTTCTGAAATTCAAGAATATCAAGCAACTGTTACTTGGACAGCAACTATAGGATTAGGATCAAGCTGGAAAGTGGTTTATGGAGAACCTGGTTTTAATCCAGATAGCGAAGGTGCAGATATTACTGTTGATGTAGCGACAGCTACTTTAAGTCCATTAGCACATAATACTAATTATGAAGTATATGTACAAGCAGATTGTGGCTCTTCAGAGTATAGTGAATGGGTTGGTCCAATTAGTTTCAAAACTTTACTTGATTGTGGTCTTGCTATAACTAACTATCCATATGTGGAGAGTTTTGAAGAAGTCGATGGTAGCGGTAATCCATACTGTTGGACTATTAAAGATAATGATGCTAGTGGAGATTCATGGAAGCAAAGAACAAGTGCCGGTGATAGTGAACCTTATGAAGGTGATTACATGATGACTTCTAAATGGATTAATTCAACTACTGCAAATGATGACTGGTTAATTTCACCACAATTTGATATTACAAGCGATAATTTAAAAGTAGATTTTTATGCTAGAAGTGCTAGCTCTTATAGCTTATTTGAATCTTTTAATGTTCTTGTTTCAAAAGATGGTACGGATATATCTGATTTTACAATTACTCTTGATAATATTGTTGATCACTCTACCACTTGGGAAAATCATAAGTATGTATTATCAGAATATGGTATTAACCAAGGTGATAAAATTTATGTCGCAATACAACATGTTTCTACTGATAGATTATATTTAGTCGTTGATTTATTTAGAGTACTAGAAATGAGTAACGCAACAGAAGTTTTAACTTACACTATACCAAACCAAGTTGGAGGAACTGTAATTGATGAAGCTTCTAAAACAATAGAAGTTACTATGCCTTATGGAACAGATGCAACTAACCTTGTAGCGACATTTACTTTATCTGAATATGCAACAGCAAAAATAGGAGAAGAAGTACAAGAAAGTGGTATTACAGGAAACAATTTTACAAATCCTGTTGTTTATACTATAATCGCAGAAGATGGCACTACTCAAGATTGGACTGTTAATGTTACAGTAGAACTTAATTCAGAAGCAAATATCTTAACTTATTCTCTACCAAATCAGATACAAAGTATTATTACTGATTCATACGCTGCAACAGGTAGCACAATAGATGTAACTATGCATTATGGTATAGAATTAACAGAAGATCTTATAGCTGAATTTACTTTATCTGATGGTGCTAGTGCAAAAGTTGGTACAGAAGACCAAGAAAGTACTGTTACACCAAACAATTTTGCAAGTCCTGTTGTTTACACTGTAACAGCAGAAGATGGTACTACTAAAGAATGGACAGTAAATGTTACAGTATCTCCAACAGCTAGTAGTGAAGCAGAAATCTTTTCTTATTCTATTCCAGATCAAGTTTCTAGCAACATCAACTCAACAGAAGGTACAATTACTGTTACTATGCCTTATGGAACAGAAGTAACTGCTCTTGTAGCTGACTTTACTTTATCTTATGGTGCTACAGCAAAAGTTGATACAGAAGATCAACAAACTAGTATTACTCCAAACAATTTCACAGATACTATTATTTATAAAGTAACTGCTCAAGATGGTGAAACTTATAAAGATTGGAATGTTGTTGTTATTATAGCTCCTAATACAGCAGCAGAAATTACAGCTTATTCTTTTGAAGAACAACATTCACCAGCAGTTATTGATAATGATAATCATAAAGTTACTATTGAGGTTAATGCAGGTACAAATCTAAATGGTCTTGTAGCAACATTTACTTTATCTGATGGTGCTAGTGCAGAAATTGATGGAACTGAACAATTAAGTGGTGTTACACCAAACAACTTTACAGATTCTGTTACTTATACTGTAACTGCTGAAGCTGGTAATACTCAAGATTGGATAGTTATTGTTAGCGTTGCTGTAGGAATAGAAGATGTTGAAAGCTCTGCTCTTACAATCTATCCTAATCCTAACAATGGTAACTTTACTTTAGATTTCACAAATATCAATGGTAAAGTTAACTATCAAATCTTTGATACAAAAGGAAGCATTATTATAAGTGATGACTTTGTTGCAAACGGAAATGCAATAAAAGAAGTTTCACTAAATCTTGTTCCTGGCGTTTACTTCGTAAAATTAGTTACTGAAACTCAAAGCTTAGTTGAAAAATTGGTTGTTGAGTAAAAAGTAATTTTTAAATAATTGAAAAAAACCGCTTCAATTACTGGAGCGGTTTTTTTATCGGAAATAAAGTAAATTTTAAATTATTATTAAATTTTATTTTAATATCAAAAAAGTATATATTTGTAATGTATAAATATCAAAATTTTATGACTATGAAAAAAGAGTTAACAAAATTGGCATTAGTATTATTTTTTTGTATTACTGCTAGTGCGTTTTCAAATGCACAAACCTCAATTGGTGATAATATTGTTGTAAAAGGAGGAGCTGATAAATCCTGCCCAGCTGTATCGGTTCCTTTCTTTGAAGGTTTTGAATCTGGATTTACTCACAACACTAAAGTAGAAAACTGTTGGACACAAGAAAGTTTAGCTGGAACTGAGTTTTGGACAGCAAATCAAACTCATGTTGATAATAACAGAACTCCAAGAACAGGAAATTTTAACGCTTTTTTGAAGTTTAGTAATACTGATTGGCTTTTTTATAAAGTTAATTTAAATCAAGGAGTAATTTACGATTTTACCGTTTGGGCTATACAAAATCATGTTTCTGGAGCTTCACTTACTTTAGCGTGGGGAACAGAAGCTAATTCTGCTGCAATGACAAATATTGTTGTTGATGCACAAGCAATAACTAATGTAAATTATCAAAAAGTAACAGGACTTTTCGCAGTTCCAGATGATGGAATTTATTATATTGGAATAAAAGGAACATTAAACAGTAATCCTTGGTATTTATCAATTGATGATATTTCATTGGGTTTTGGTCCTTCTTGTGTTAAACCATCAAATATTCAAGCAAGCAATGTTGTATCAAATTCTGTAAAAATTTCTTGGCTACCTTCAACTTTAAATCCTAGTGCTACTTCTTACCATGTTTATTGCTCTACAATAAATACAGCACCAGAAGATGGTATATCTTCGAGTGAGTATCAAACAGCACCTAATAGTACATTTAATTTAGTTGGATTGATGCCAGAAACTCAATATTATGTCTGGGTAAGATCTGATTGTGGAGCAGGTGAGCATAGCGATTGGGCAGGAGGTATTTCATTTACAACTTTATGTGCTCCAATAACAGCACTTCCATATACAGAAAATTTTGACACTTATAGCACAGGTTCAAGTGCATTTCCTTTATGTTGGCTAAGACCTGTAACATTTAGTGGTTATCCTTATATTGTTAATGATGCTTATGCTAGTTCGCCACGTAGTTTAAAATTTTGCTCCTCAACTACACAGCCAACTTATGCTGTAACTCAAGCTTTTGCAGCAGATGTTCATAATCTTAGAGTTAGTTTTCAACTAAAAGCTGAAAATACAACAAAGTCTGGTACAATAGAACTTGGAGTGATGAGCGATCCTGCAGATATTTCTACTTTTGAATCTATAGCAACTATTCAACCTTCAAATACTCTTTTTAATAATTATAAATTTGATTTGTATCCAGCAAGTTTATCAGGCGAAAATCGTCATATTGCGTTCAAACATACTTCAAATTCAAATATTTATTATTTCTGGTTAGATAATTTTAAAGTTGAACTTAGTCCTGATTGTGTTGAACCTGCAAATTTTGAAGCAAATAATGTAACAGCAAATTCAGTTTATCTATCATGGACACCATTATTAACAGCACCTGCAAATGGATATGATGTATATCTATCACAAGAAAATGTCGCTCCATCAGCAACTGCTACAACATATAATACTACAGAAGATTTTATGTCTTTTAATGACATAGAACCCAACACTACATATTATGCTTGGGTAAGATCTCATTGTGGTGCAAGTGATTATAGTGTTTGGGCAGGACCAATTAGTTTTACAACTGAACAAGTTCCTGCAATTTTACCTTATATAGATGATTTTGCAACAAATAAGTATTCATTTGTTAATGGAACACAAGCTAATCAGTGGTTTTATGGTTCTGTAACCGGAAATCCTGCTGATGCTATTTATATTTCTAATAATTGGGGAACAGGCAATGTTTATAATTATAATTCAGCTTCTGTTGTTCATGCATATAGAGACCTTGCTATCCCTGATGATGCAAGTCTTGTAAGTGTTAGCTTTGATTGGAAATGTGTTGGAGAAGGGAGTTCAACAAAATATGATTATTTTAGAGTTTGGATAGTTCCTGTAACATTTACACCAACAGCAGGCACACAAATTGTAACTGCAGATGGTGGAATCCAAATAGGATATAGTTTTAATTTGCAATCAACATGGCAAAATTACAAAAATCCTGTTTTAAATTTATCTAGCTTTGCAGGACAGACTGTGCGTTTAGTTTTTGAATGGAGAAATGATCCTAGCGGTGGTGCTAATCCTCCTGCAGCTATTGACAATGTAAAAGTTATTAATCAAAGTTGTGTTGTACCTTTAAGTATAACGTTTAGTGATATTGACTCAATATCTGCAACTGTTACATGGAACAATTCAGTTTCAAATCCTGGCTCTTATCATGTGTATTACTCTACATCAAACATAGAACCAGCAGATGAAATTACCAGTGGCTATGAAACTACAAATACTAACTCTATTGAATTGAGCAATTTAGAATCAAATACCAAATATTATGTTTGGGTAAGATCTGTTTGTGGTACAAATGATTATAGTGTTTGGACTATTCCAGTTAGTTTTACAACTAAACAAACTCCTGCAGAACTACCTTATGTAGATGATTTTTCAACAAATCAATACTCATTTGTGAATGGAACAGAAACTAATAAGTGGTTTTATGGTTCTGCAACAGGAAATCCAGCAAATGCTATTTATATCTCTAATGATGGGGGAGCAAGTAATTCTTATAGTTTTAGTTTTACTAGCATTGTTCACGCATATAGAGATATTAAGATTCCTAATGATGCAAGTCTTATGAGCTTTAAATTTGATTGGAAATGCGTTGGCGAAAGTACACATGACTTTTTTAGAGTTTGGATGGTTCCAGTAGCATATACACCAAGTGCAGGTAATACAATCTCAAGTGGAGGAGGCAGAATCCAAATAGGAGGTAATTTTAATCAACAATCAACATGGCAAACTTATCAAGATTATCTTTTGGATTTAAGTAGTTTTGCGGGACAAACTATGCGTTTGGTTTTTGAATGGAGAAATGATAATTCTGTAGGCTACAATTCACCCGTAGCTATTGATAACGTAAGTTTACTGATACCAGACTGCACTATGCCAACAAACTTAGAATTTAGTGATGTTGAGTTAACATCTGCAAATATTTCATGGCAAAATTCAATTTCAAGTCCTGGTTCTTATCACGTATATCGTTCTACATCAAATATAGCTCCAGACGAAAATACAACAGGCTTTGAAACAACAAATACTAACTCTATTACTTTAAGTGGCTTAGGGGCAAATACTGTATATTATGTTTGGGTAAGATCTGCTTGTGGAACAAATAATTATAGCGTTTGGACAGAACCAATAAGCTTTACAACTAAACAAATTCCTGCAAATATACCTTATGTTGATAACTTTGATACAAATCAATTTACATTTGTTAATGGAACACAAATTAATCAATGGGTTTATGGTTCTGCAACAGGAAATCCAGAAAATGCTATTTATATCTCAGATAATGGAGGAGCAAACAATTCTTATACAATGAATACTTATTGTGTTGTTCATGCATTTAGGGATATTGCTGTTTCTAGCGATATAGATTTTGTAAACTTTAGCTTTAATTGGAAATGTATTGGCGAAGGATCATTTGACTACTTTAGAGTTTGGATAGTTCCAATAGACTATATGCCAACAGCAGGCACACAAATCACAAATGAAGATGGCGGAATAAAAATAGGAGGAAATTTTAGTGCAAAATCAACATGGCAAACTTATCAAGATTATGTTTTAGATTTAACTAGCTTTGCAGGACAAACTATACGTTTGGTTTTTGAATGGAAAAATGACGATAATGGCGGTTCTAATCCCCCTGCTGCTATCGATAATATAAGTTTGGTTAAGCAGACCTGCGTTATGCCATCAGATTTAGAAGTTACTAATGTCGGTCAAACATCTGCAACTATTACATGGAACAATTCAATTTCAAGTCCAGATTCTTATAATGTGTATTATGCTAAAACAAATGCTGTGTTAATAGATACCGTAACTGTATTTGAAACAACAAATACTAACTCTATTACATTAAGTGGATTAGAATCGAATCTTGTTACTTATTATGTTTGGGTAAGAGCTGATTGTGGAGCAAACGGCAATAGTATTTGGATAGGACCTGTTGAATTTACTACTTTATGTACGCCTGTACATGCACTTCCATATACCGAAAACTTCGATTCTTACGGAACAGGAACAACTGCATTCCCTGATTGTTGGGAAAGACCTGTAACTTATGGTGGTTATCCTGCTATTGTTGGTGATGAGTATCTGAGTCCATCACGTAGTTTAAAATTCCAAGCTTCAACCTCAGCACCAACTTATGCAGTATCACCTGCATTTGAGGAAGATATTCATAAGTTGAGAGTTAGTTTTCAACTAAAAGCTGAAAATACAACACATTCAGGAACAATAGATGTTGGTGTTATGAGCGATCCTTTAAATATTAACACTTTTGAATTAGTAGCTACTATTCTACCAACAAACACAGAATATAATTATTATTACTATGATTTATCTGCAACGGTTTTGTCGGGAGAAAATAGATATATCGCATTTAGACATAATTTTACCTCAAGTAGTGGTTATGACTGGTATTATTGGTTAGATGATTTTGTTGTAAATTTAAGTCCTAACTGCATTGAGCCACAAGATATTGAAGCAACTAATATTACAACAAATTCTGCAAATATTTCTTGGACAGCTTCATCTTCAAGTCCTGATGATTATCATGTGTATTATGCTAAAACAAATGTAGTATCAATAGATACCGTAACTCTATTTGAAACAACAAATACTAATTCTATTACATTAACTGAATTAGATCCAAACACCGAATATTATGTTTGGGTAAGATCTGATTGTGGCTTAGACGGTTATAGTGTTTGGGTAGGACCTGTTGAATTTACTACAGTATATGTAAGTAACGAAGCAGATATTTTAACATATTCTATTCCAAATCAAGTTGGAGAAACTGACATAAATGAAACAGAAAAAGCAATTACTGTAACTATGCCTTATAATACAGATGTTACTAATCTTGTTGCTACATTTACTTTATCGTCAGGTGCTGCAGCACAAGTCGATGGAGTTGACCAAGTTAGCGGTAGTACAGGAAACAATTTTACAAATCCTGTTCTTTATACTGTAACTGCAGAAGATGCTACAACTACTAAAAATTGGACAGTTACTGTTACAGTATTGCCAGCTAATACAGAAACAGATATTTTAACTTACTCATTCGCAGAGCAACATTCACCAGCAGTTATTGATGATGTAAATCATACTGTTAATATTGAAGTTGATGAAGGCACAAATGTTACTAATCTTGTAGCTACATTTACATTGTCAGATGGTGCTAGTGCAAAAATTGGAGCAGTTGACCAACAAACTGGTGTTACACCAAACAATTTTACAGAGCCAGTTATTTATACTGTAACTGCAGAAGATGGTACAACTACACAACCTTGGACTGTTACTGTTAGTGTTTATGTAGGAATAGAAGATGTTGAAAGTTCTGCATTTACAATTTATCCTAATCCTAATAATGGTAAGTTTACTTTAGATTTCACTAATATCAATGGTAAAGTTAACTATCAAATCTTTGATACAAAAGGAAGCATTATTTTAAGTGATAATTTTGTCGCAAGCGGAAATACAATTAAAGAAGTTTCGCTAAATCTTGTTCCTGGCGTTTACTTCGTAAAATTAGTTACTGAAACTCAAAGCTTAGTTGAAAAATTAGTTGTTGAGTAAAAAGTAATTTTTGAATAATTGAGAAAAACCGCTTCAATTACTGGAGCGGTTTTTTTTATTTATTTTAATTAAATTTGCAAAAATTTAAAATTGAAATTATGAAAAAACTTGTCTTGTTGCTTGTAATATCTTTAATGTTTAATTTTTTATTTGCTCAAAATAGAGATTTATTAATTGAACATGTCGAACTATTAAATACAACAGGTTTTTTTACTTCAAAAAAAGATACAAAACTTGTAAATGGCGAAAAACAATTAATATTTGAATTTACAGATGTTACAGAAGAATATATTGTAAGAGTTTTTCCTGCAAAAAAGTTTTCTGATTTAAGATTCGATTTTTTTTCAACTAGCGATTATGAAGTAATTGATTCTGTATTTTTTATTGATGATAGTTTTTATCAAACAAAAATAAGATTTAAAAAAATAATTGACAATCCGCAACTAAGCTTAAAAGTAAGGTCATTTACTAAAGAGGGAAGAGCAATGATTACAGAGGTTAAATTATTCCCCGTGGCTGTTATGGATTATGGTTTTGTTCAAAAACCAGAAGATATGTTTATAGGAGAAGAAAACTTTATTGAAATAGCTACAAATTTACCAAAAAATATTGTTTTACAAGCAAATTGGGATACTGATTATCCTTTACACACCCGAATTGTAAATCATAAAGGAAATGTGGCAATTAATATAAATGCAACTAAAACTGGGCAAATGCAAGTTCCTGTTTTTTTGAAATTAAAGCGTCCTGTTCGCGATAGTTTAGGAAAGTTTAGCTATGAAATAGGTCCGCTGAATGTGGAGTTTAACGTAAAAGCTGGTCGTCTCGCTTTTTTAAATACTGATATTAAAGATATTAGTGTAGATGAAAAAAATCGTTACGAAGGTGTTGAAATTCAAATTGATAATAATCCAAATTTACAAATTCAAAAAACTTATAGGTTGGTTGAATCAGAAGAACCAGGAGCTGCTTTAGTAGGAGAGTTGTTTACAAAAGCAAGACTTACAAACAATAGAGTATTGTGCGTTTTGAGAGCTTTTAATTATCACAATCAAACCGATGGAGTTTTATATTTAAACGATGGAGAAATTCCAAAATTTATCACTAATTTTTCTATTATCCCGTTAGCTAAAATAGAAAATTTTGAAATAATGAGAACAGGTGGCGAATGGACAAAATCTTCTGTAGTTTATCCTGGCGAAGAAATTATAGTGAGATTAGAAGGACAATCATTGTCAAAAGCTAAATTTGCTATCGAAGATTTAATAATTTCAAAAGAAGATACTCTCGTAAATAGAAATGAAGTAGTAGAATTGAGAGCTAAAGTACCAATTAATATTCGTAAGAAAAATTTGAATATACTAATCAATAACTCGTTGTCGGGAAAATCTTTAAATGTGGCAGAATATGAAGTGTTTAGACCTTTAGATTATATACTGATAGATTATGGTAATGGTCCAAAAAACTTGTTTGATTTTGCAGGTCCAGAATTTTCAACTAAACATTTAAAAGATTTAGTTATAAGTTTTGATAATGATAAAATAGATGAAAACGAAAAGTTTTATGGAAATCAATATTTTGATTTAGAAGTTAAAATCACAGGTAGTAAAGGCGAAATATTAGAAATATTAACACTAAATTCAAATAAGGTTAGTCCAGGTTCAGCTTCGCCACGACATCAATATTATAATAAGAAAAATGCTATTAACGAAATTAGATTAAACCAATTTTTAAGTCGTAAAACTTTTGATTTAGATACTTGGCATAGAATTCAACTTGTGTTTAAGCCAACGAAAGCCACAGGAAATAGAAGTGATACAAAAATTGTGGATATTATTGTTCAAAAATCTATGCGTTTCGATATTGATGTCTCTTTCCCAGCAGGATTGATTACAAAAAAAGTTGGAGAACCTGGCTATGGCGACTTGGGAGGTATATCTTTAGCTATGATAGCACAGTTTAGCTTTTATCAAAAAGATAAAATAGCAAGATTTAAACCATATAAAATAGGAGCAGGATTTATTGCAATTAATGCTCTTAATTTTGCCGACTCTAATATTACAAGAGATGTGGGGGTAGTGTTTATCGGAAGCTTATATCCAACAACCAAAGAAACAAGAATGACATTTCCACTATACTTAGGTGGTGGCTATTTGTTATCAACAGAAAAATGGTTCTTTTTATTAGGACCAGGAATTAGAGTGAGACTTTAAAATATTATGTTTACAATTTAAAAAATTAAAAAATGACAGCTTTATTCTTAGCACTCGGTATAGCAAAAGGATTTTTAATTGCATGGCTAATTTTTAGACGAAAACTAAAACTAGCAAAACAAAGCGAAATTAGTATGCAAGAACTTATCCAAGCTAAAAGTGATTTAACAAAATACGAAACAGAAAATAATTTTTTAATAAAACAATTAGAAGAAACTAAAACTTCTTTTTCTAATAAAGATAGTGAAAATAAAGAACTTATAGCTAAATTAAGTATTGCGGAAACTAATTTAAGCAATTTAAACGAAAAATTAGAAACTAATAAAGCAGAGTTAGAAGGATTGCACAAAAAATTTACATTAGAATTTGAAAATCTTGCTAATAAAGTTTTAGAAGAAAAATCCCAAAAATTTTCAGAATTAAATAAAAAACAAATTGATGCTATAATAAATCCTTTTAATGAAAATTTAAAAGAGTTTAAGCAAACCGTAAAAGATACTTACGAAAAAGGCATGAAAGAAAGAACTGAATTGGGAGCAGAGCTAAAACATATTCAGGAATTAAATCAAAAACTTAGTGTAGAAGCAAATAATTTAACCAAAGCTTTAAAAGGCGATGTGCAAAAGCAGGGGCGTTGGGGCGAAATGATTTTAGAAAAAATACTAGAATCATCAGGACTTGAAAAGGATAAACATTTTAGAACTCAAGATTCGTTTACTCTTTCCGATGGCAGAAGACAAAGACCTGATGCTGTAGTGTATTTGCCTGAAAATAAGCATATTATTATAGATTCTAAGGTTTCGCTTGTGGCTTATGAAAAATATGTGAATAGCGATAACGAAGAAGAAAAAAAACAATTTTTAAAAGAACATATTACCTCTGTAAGAGCGCATATTAAAGATTTGGCAGATAAAGATTATATAAATAGTTTGGGATTAGAAAATCCAGAATATATTTTGATGTTTGTTCCTATAGAAGCATCTTTAGGTTTAACAGTTTCTAATGATAATCAAATTTTTACTGAAGCCTGGGATAAACGTGTCGTAATAGTAAGTCCGTCAACATTAATTGCAACGCTGATGACAGTAAATGCAATTTGGAAACAAACTATGCAAACCGAAAATGCTCTTTTAATTGCAGATAGAGGTGGAAAATTATATGAGAAATTTATAGGTTTTGTTGATGATTTAAAAGCCGTAGGAGTATCAATAGAAAAAGCAAATAAAGAATATGAAAAAGCAATGTCTAAACTTTCAGAGGGTTCGGGAAATCTTGTTAGACAAGCAGAAATGCTAAAAGAGTTAGGCGCAAAAACAACAAAATCTATAGATAAAGAAATTCTTGAATTAGGAAAAGAATAAAACTATAAGCAAAATACATGTTATGAAATATTTCTCAATAAATTTTAAATTCTCCTTTTAAATATTATATTTGCACTTGCTCAAAGTGTTTTAAAATAATGAATAATAACTAAATAAAAAACTTATTTAAGGTATGGTAATGAACGAAAAATTAGCAGCAAGAATTGAAGAAATTGCTGTTCGACTTACAAATCAACTTAGTGTTGTAGAAACTGCAGGAGAATTAAATGCTGTGCAAGAAGTGCATAATATTTTTATGGAAATGGATTATTACAAAAAAAATCCACAAGATTTACAATGGGTACATGTTCCAAACGATAAACTCGGCAGAAAATCTTTAATAGCCAGAATGAGAGGCGGAAAAGGAAATAATAAAAAAACTATTGTAATGATTGGACATATTGATACTGTAGGTATTTCTGATTATGGAGTTTTAAAAGATTTTGCTCATAGACCTTATGAATTAACCGAAGAATTTAAAAAAGTAGCATCAACTTTACCACCAGAAGCAAGAAAAGATTTAGAATCTGGCGACTACTTATTTGGACGTGGTCTGTTTGATATGAAAACTGGTGACGCTATAATTATGGCTGTAATGGAAGAAATACAAAAAGATATTGAAAATTTTGAAGGAAACTTAATTTATGCAGCCGTTTGCGACGAAGAAAGTAACTCTTTTGGAATGCTTTCGGTAGTTCCTGAATTAGTAAAAATTAGAGATGCTGAAGGATTAGATTATTTAGCACTTCTAGATACAGATTATATGACTTCAGAGTGTGAAGGCGATGAAAATAAATATGTATATATCGGAACAGTAGGAAAACTAATGCCTTCATTCTATGTTGTGGGTAAAGAAACTCACGTGGGAGAGTCGTTTAAAGGTATAGATGCAAACCAAATTGCTTCTGCAATTACTTGTAGAATAAATTTGAATGCAGATTTTTGCGATGTAGCAGAAGGCGAAGTTTCTCTTCCACCAATTACACTTAAACAAAGAGATTTAAAACCAGAATATTCTGTTCAAACTGTTCAGTATGCTAATTTATTCTTTAACTATGCAACTCATACAAGCACGCCAGACGAAGTTTTAGAAAAAATGATTAAAGCAGCTGACGAAGCTTTCCAAAACTCTATCGATAATTTGAATACTCAATATGAAAGATTTTGTAAGCTTGCAAATAGAGAATATAAAAAATTACCTTGGAAATCGAGAGTAATATCTTATGAAGAGCTTTATAATACAGTAAAAGCAGAACTTGGAGATAAACTTGATGCAAAAATTAAAGAACTTTCAGACAAAATGCTTAAAGACGAAAGTATTGACCAAAGAGATTTTGCACTGAAAATCGTTGAACTTACACATCATTTATGGTCTGATAGAGAGCCTATAGTTATAGTGTATTTCACACCTCCTTATTATCCTCATATTTATGTGGAAGGAAAACGACCAAAAGAAAAAGCTCTTTTAGAAGCAGTTGCAGATGCCGTAAATACAACAAAATCAGATTATAAATTGGTTTACAAAAAATTCTTCCCATATATTTCAGATTTAAGTTATGCAGCAGCTCCAAAAGATCCAAAAATTATTGAAAACTTTAAAAATAATATGCCTGGATTTGGAACAAAATACGACTTGCCTCTTGAAGATATGCAAAAATTAGACCTCCCAGTGCTTGATATTGGCGCTTTTGGTAAAGATGCTCACAGATTTACTGAAAGAATTGAAAAGAAATATTCTTTTGAAGTAGCACCTGTTTTGGTCTATAAAACTATAATGAATTTGTTAAAGTAAAAATTATAAGAAAATAAATAATATAGGGTAGAGACGTTGTAATATTTAGCGTCTCTACTTTTTTTATGCTAATTCAAAACATAATCTCGCTCGCTCTGAAAATTGTTTATTAATAATTTAAAAAATCATTTTTTTATTTTTATATTAAAAATATTGTATATTTGTTTTATGAAATAGATACTTGTTGTAAAGTTTCACCACGTTGTTAATGAATTTATCCCCCTGCTTTTGCTCATGGAGCTTAGCGGAATGAGCAAAAGCAGGGGGATTTGGTTTTAAAATGATAACTTGCTTAATTTT
>Ga0208694_1003249_pt1 | contig 15898 bp, 17 predicted proteins | sample AD_UKC078_MetaG_FD_184442 | JGI IMG/M metagenome (GOLD analysis project Ga0208694, IMG submission 184442) | Active sludge microbial communities of municipal wastewater-treating anaerobic digesters from USA - AD_UKC078_MetaG (SPAdes) (version 2) | ecosystem: Engineered > Bioreactor > Anaerobic >...
GGTCTAATTTTTCTTCTGTCGCCATATTTTTCTCCAAGTTTATTGCCTAGTAATCAATAAATAAATATTATGAGCAAGTCGATTATCCTTTTAATCGACATTTGTCGCATTTTAGTATATAGGCGAACCATATCATTATATTTTATTTTAGTCAATAGAAAGAACTCGAAAATTTATGCAATCGATAGCGTACGCATTTTTTGTAGTTTAATACGTCTAAAAAAGTATAAACAAAAAGGCCCCGTTTAGGTCGTTTTTGTTTGTTTCTCGCTACTTTTCAGCGAGTAATTAAAGACAATTTTGGCACCATCTATGTAGAGAAAATACGCATAAATCTCGCATTTAGAGAAGTGCCCTTTTTTGTTGAGAACAAGAAAATGCTAGTAGGCAAAAAGAAAAGTGTCCCTTTTTACGAGTTTTTGTTGTTCTGCGGAAACTGCTTGTCGTTGATAAGAAAGAAAAATGACTATTTTCGAATGTTTCTCGTTTTTTTATTATTCTCTAATAAAGCAAAAGATGGAGAAATTTATGTCCTTGAATTTAAGTGAAAATCGCCTGACTGAATGATTGAAAACATGAATCCGAACGATAAGACAAACACAATCAGGCTCGCGGCAAAGGAGGTCACGCAACTAATTTTTAATATCTTTCTGGTCTTACTTTCAAAATTTCCGAAATTTAAGGTGCATAGAATGATACAAACTATGGAAAAGACAATATAAGTAATGGAAATGGGATTGAAATTCAGTAAAGTGGCAACAAGAATCGAAACATTGCCTGTAATGTGAACTGGGATAGGATTTTGAGGAGTAACGTTTGAGTAGTCATAACTACTATATTCGTAAAATGGAACTACAGAAAAAACTAACAACAAAATAGAAATGAGAACGAAAGAAATGCTCAAAATAGACCAAAGCTTGTAATTGCTAATATAAGATTTTTCGATAATCGAATATTTTTCTTCATCTGATAATAGTCCAGTTTTACTGATTCCAAAAACGGCGGAGAGTTTTTCAAGGTTTTCGTCAGTAGGAAAAACGCTTCCACTTTCATATTTTGTTATGAGAGTGCGAGACACAAAAATTTTTGAAGCAAGCTGCTCTTGAGACAAGCCGTTTTCTTTTCGAAGTTTTCTTATTTTTTCGTTTAATTCCATGTTGTAATTTCCATTATAAATGAATTAGACATCTTATTCATACTTCTCATACTTTTTTCTTCATCAACTTGAATATACATATAATGACTTTTGTGACTTATGTAAAATATAGCAGAATATGGCATGCTGTAAGCAAAATGAGGCTCTGTTTCTACATGAATGCAAATCGCATCATCTTTTTGCTCATTTGATGGCCATGCAAAGAATTCTTCATCGATATTAAAATTTACTAAAACATATTTGCAATCCAAATAAGAATAATATTTTTCACTAACATCCCACGCTAAAGATTGATACACACTACTGCTTACTTGCATTCTAGTGATATTAGAAACTTCAAAACCAGTAATTTCTTTTAAAGAATATGTTTTGCTACTGCAGCTTGTTAACAATAAAGGTAAAACTAGAAGAAATAATGTTTTTTTCATACTTCTATATTAATTTAATTAATAGAAACTAATATGTGAATTAATGTGAAAAAGATAATTAATTAACAATTTCTTTTTTTGGATTTTACTATAAAAACAATACCCAGCGTTAAGAAAACAGCGGATATTGGCCAATAGATGAATATGGTCCCTAAAGGAGCAATTATAAAATTAACTCCGCCATATTTAACACCACATACCCAAAAATAGATACCCAAAAACAGCGAAAAAACGAGATTACTAAAAATATAATTCCGACGATTTTTTTCTTCATATTAACTATAAAAATCTTCCTACGATATCTAATCGTGCATGTACCTAATTTGTTGACACAATAATTTTATCGTGTTTTATCAAATATAAGCAATGAGGCACTGGATTTTAGCCAATTTCCTTTTACTACATAGTAGTAACTCTTATTCTATATCTGTAAACTGGGATTTGCTGACATAGGATTTTTTATTGGTTGATATAGTTTTAATCTAGGTCAAGTTTAATATTCTATGCGAAATAACATACATTATTTCTTCTAAAAAATGACTGAAATTTAAATGTATCAGTTTTTATATAGTTACATATAGGATTTATATATTAGTTGTTTAGATATGTATTGTTTACACTGATACTAACTAGGATTATATAAAGCATTAAAATTGATAAAAAATTTTTATAATTCGAGTAAATAAAAATACTCACCACCATTCAATTTGTTCCATTGAATCCTGTACGAACCATTAAGTGTAATAAAATCATCTTTTTTTCCAGTTGGCTTTTGAACTGTTCCGTTGAGTTCTTTATTAGCTCTAAAGAAAGCGTAAATACCACTACAGTCATTGCCTTCATAGAAAAGGTGATCTTCAACAAAAGTCATAACGAACGTTCTATTAAATCCTAACTCTTTTACTCTTTCCATGAATTTTATATCACCAATGAAAGCGAACATTTGTTCAGGATGTTGACCATTCTTTGGATATTTAAGTTCAATGGCATATCTTTCACTCATATCAGGTTTAAAGATAACAATGTCCATTTCTTTCTTTTTCGTATCCGCATTCCTAAAGAAATAGCTAACGTTTCGTTCAAACTGAACTTTGTATTCAGGGAGATTATTTCTTAAAAAAATACCTAATTCGTGTTGCAAAGAAAATTCATTATAGATTTCTATATCGTTTTCTTTTCTATAATTCCAAAACTCTATTAAAAGATTTTTTATATCCATAATCAATCGTCCTCCATTATTTCAAAGAACTCTTCGTCGGTAAGATCTTTATCGAAGTTATGCTCTCCGTCTTGACGAGGATATCTTCTTTTTTGTTTCTTGATCTTTTTGTCTTTCTTTTTCTTTTTAGTGAATGGCCACATACTTTACCTCTTTTGCCAGAACATCAAATCAATTTTCTTGATCCTGGTGAAATGTTTATATTTAGGAAGCTTGCTATCAAAGAGTCGCACCATTTCTTCTGCGGTATCGGTTTTTAATAAATTAACATAGAAATTAACGACTTTTCTGTAAGTCTCAACACATTTATCGATTGTGACATTATATGGCCTTGGAGCGTCTATTTTTGCATTAGCTAAAACATACTGATCCCAAACCGGCATATCCGGATTCAAAGTCGCAAGCATTTTAGATGAAAAAGATGGCTCAATAGACCCTTTAAATGTATAGACCTTTTTAATAATGTCCTCAAAAGACACTGTCTTGCCTTTCAATGATTCCATGTAAGCGTAATATTTCTCAAGAAATAATTCTTTGCTTCTTCTAATTCTATAGAAACCAGTGAATCTCTTTTGGAATTCTTCATCCTTTGAAACATCAGTCTTAGAAAACTTAGCCATTATAAAGTCATACTTGGCTGCACCAATAGCTATGTTTTCCCAATTAAACTCATTTGAATTGATCATGCCTCTAATTTTATTACAGAAGGCATGAGATAAAAAGTGAAATAGAGTGAGAAATTTTGAGATTGTATGTTTTATAAACTTACAAGTTTCATAACAAAAAAACCACCATTTTGTTTTGGTGAGTTCTTGTGTGCTCCAATTACTAATGATAGTTATCTGGTTAAGATTGGTATTCCTTACGCTTTAAATAACTTATCTTATATACAGTGTCTATATTAATGGTTGAACTTCTTTTAGAACAGCATCTATTTGTCTATGGATATTTGCGTTATGAGCTTCAATGTTGCTCTTTTGATTGCTCTTTACCACAGCGTAGATAACAAATGGGATGATGAAACACACAAATGCAACAATTGACCAACCGACATCCATTGGTGTGTATGTTTTTAGTTGCGATTTTAAATTGAAGTATTTTGCTTCAAGAGCAGCAATTAAACGGTAGTTTTCCATATCTTTATCTCTAGCAAGAATGTGTTCTGTATGAGATGTTCTACCACTTCTAACTCTTGTGTCTTCGGTATGTTTCCATCCAAATTTTAAATATTCTTCAACGTTATTTCTGACTGTTTTTGTTTCAATATTCATTGTTTTGCTCCTTAGTTAATTTTTGTGATTGCTTTATTGCTCAATTTAATTTGATAGAAGTGAGCATCACCTAATAATAATTTTGGAATGTAATTTAAGAAGTATAGGTTGCCAGAATCCGAGATGGATAAGTTGGATCCATAGTATTTAGAATCATAGCCAACTAATAATTCTTGTGTTCCATCGCCAGTAGCATCTTTGCTAACTCTATAGAAACCAGCACTACTTGCAGCTGTAGCAGCGTATGAATAGTAATAAACATAGTTTCCGTTTAATAAGATTTCATTTGGATTAGTCTTACTAGATGCAAGTTTTGTGCCTTCGCCTAAAGATGTAAAATCAGTTCTTCTAACGGAATTGTCAATTGTGCCGTTATAGATATAGAAGATATTATTTCCATCGAAAGCGAATTGTTTAACATTTTTAATGTTATTAGATAGTCTGGTTCCATCAAGATTTTCTGTAGTTGATGTAATATCGGTTAAATTCATGTATTCGATATATCCATTATCTTGGCCAGTACCACAGTTGATGTAATAGAGTTTGCCATCTTTAATGGTTAAGTTCTTTGCACCATTAACTTCAGAGAATTTCACATATTCACTACCATCAAGTCTCATTCTAGACATACCACCAGCGGCACCAGCCCAGTTGTAATGGGTTGCATATAAGTAAGTTCCATCACTTACCATATTTCTAACATCATTGGAATTGAGCTTTTCAGCTTCGCCACCCATTGTTAAGTTGACTGCGTATAGATCGTTATTGGTTAACATTGTGACTTGGTTGAAATACATGATTCCGTTATAAATATAGAAATCTTCAACTTTGTTTGTTGTTAATTGTGAACTCTTCTTAGAGGATTCGTCGTAGGAATAAAGCGTCTTACCGGCATACATATTCAAGTAATATGTTTTAGTGCCTAAAGATATCGTTTGACCACCGGTATTTAATGGGGTTGATTCAGGAGCAACAAACCCATCTAATAAATCGGTTTTAGCATGTGTTGATGTGTTGTAACGATATAAGTGTAAGTCCATTGAATCAACATAGACTAATGATGTGGAAGATTCGACATCAAAACCATTAACACCATCATTGGCTAATAATTGTTCTGGATTGCCACCACTTGTGCTAATTCTCCAGACACCTTTAACTGAATCATCAACTGCAGAAAATAAATCAGTGTAGTTGTAATATAAATATCCGTTCTTAACGGTTAAGAATTCACCAGCGGCATTTGTTAATTTAGTTGGGTCGGTTGAAGAACTCGATAAATCAAGATATCCAATATAGTCATTCAATAAACCGTTAACTGTGCAATAAAGTTTATTGTTATTAATTGTGAATTCATGAACCTTTTCTTCCATCACTAATGATGTGGCGTTACTAGAAAGATTCATCTTATATAAGTAGTTGTGGTCATTACCATTTGTAAAGTAGAGATTACCACCATAGATGGCTAAGTTATTGCTCTTGCCTTCAAAGACTCTGGTTACAACTGGCTCATTGCTTGAATCAGTAGCATCTACTTTGTAGATACCAGATTTAGCAGCTTTAAGGGCGTTGCTTGAATAGTAATAAACATTGTCGCTATATTTAACAAAGTCATCGATATTACTATCTGTATACAAAACACTAGAAGAACCACCACTGACTTGTTTTACTGAATTGAATAATGTTGAGCCAGCAATGAATATCGCTGAAGATGGGCTATATTTATTGAATTCTTTTGGAGAAGAATAATCGATAAGATTGAGTTCTCCGCTACTTAATGAATATAAATAACTATTGTGTAATCCGTTTGCAAAATAGACAGTTCCATCGCTTGCCACAAATACAGGCATATCTTTCTTTTGTGCCTTAATCGTTAAAGTGGCAGTGAGTGTTTCAGTAACATAGTTACTGTTTGAAATAACGCATGTATATGTGTATGTTCCTACTTCGATAGCACTTGTAACCACTTCATTGTTTGCATTTTTAACAGTTTCGTTAACGGTAGTTCCTTGAGGAAGTGTACCCACTAATTGAATGTCATTAATATGTTCAACGCCATCATATTTAGCGGACTTGCTTTCATAGGTATAACCAGTAAAGGTGGCTTTGCTAATTGTTAACACAGCATTAAGTGTTAAGTCGTTATAGTTTGGAGCAGTAATCACAGCTGATGCATTGTATGTTCCAGCATTGGTGTGTGGACCATTGTTTGTATAAGAAACACTACCACCAGTTGGTAAATCGCCACTGATTGTTAATGTATGAGGTTGGCCATCGTATGTAACTGTTTGGCTTGAGAATGTAACGCCAGAAATATTGGCTTTATTAATAGTTAAAGTTGCGTTGAGAGTTTTGTCATTATATCCATCTTTAACTAATTTAGCAGAGGCGTTATATGTTCCGGCATCAACATGCTCTTCTCTGCCAGTATAGGTGATTGTAGTATTCTCAGGAGCGCCACTCACTTCAGCAAGAATGTGAGGTTGGCCATCATATGTATATGTAGCACTTTCAAAGGAAACACCTGCGAAATCACTCTTTGTTGGATCTCCACCTGGCTCAGTGCCACCACCACTTGAATCATCTGGAGGATTTGTTGAGCCTCCACCACCACAAGCCGATAAGAACATTCCCAACAATACTGGAACTAAAAACAACAATTTCTTTTTCATTTGATGTATCTCCTTAATAATGTGTCTTGTTATAAATAAGAATTGGAATAAATGAGAAGAATGATAAAAGCGCTGATAGACTAAGCGCCAACAAAAACACTCCAACACCAATTAAAATGCCTAAAACAAAGAATAAGATTTTCATAGCGATTAGCCACATAAATCCCTCTAAATCCCAAGTAAAAATGAGTCCAGGGAATCTAATTGACCATGAAGCTACTTCCATAAAAACATCACTTACATATGAAGCTGTAAAAATACAATAAATTGTGGCCATGGTTGTATATCCAATTAAAATAGGACCAGCAATTGTCCAACCAATGCCAACTGTTTTGACATTTATAATGCAAGTAACAAGAGCCGCGATAAATAAAACCACACCGATGATAATGGACCAAATTAACGGTTTAGAATCATTCCTATTTGTAATTTTATGAAATGGACCTGTATATACCTTTTTTGGAACTGGTTTCATTGATTCTTCAACTTCTTTAACACGTTTATCCATTTCTTCTTCGTGTTTTCTGAAACAGCTGTCACAAATCAATACCATTTCTTTAACACCAGAAGACGATTTTCTTTCGATATTGTGAATTAAATCACCATCAAATAATTCCTTACCACAATCTCTGCATGTACCAATTTTCGTTTTGGCCGGAACAACTGGAACCACTTCAGCATCTTCGGAAGGCTCTTCTTTAGGCTCTTCCTTTTCTTCGTCTTCGCTAAAAAGATATTCAATAGAACAATCTAAAATCTTTGATAATTCTTTTAAAGTAGAAAAATCAGGTTCATTTGTGTCCCCCTCCCACTTACTTATGGTTTGGAAAGTTACATGTAATTGATCCGCTAAGTCTTTTTGAGTTAATCCTTTTTCAATTCTTAACTTCTTGAGTTTTTGTCCAAGTGTCATAAACGGATACCTCCTTCCCTGATATATTCACTTTATCGGCGAGTTTTTTAAATAACCGATTTAGCGAGCACATTCGCCAAAAAAGCGAATTAGACCTTTTATTTACTAATAAATAACTTCACTACTTTCATATGAGTTATATGCGTGCACATACAAAATAATTTTATCAATAGGAAAAAAGGATGACAAGCATTCTTAGAGTGCAACTGCAATGTCGCTAAAGAGTTCACTGCCGAAGGTATTCTTATAACTGATAATCGAAAACAACGAGCTTTTTAAACGGTACTCCTTATCGCCGATAACTAGTGTCTTTTCCATATCTGCTCCTAGCTACCAATCGTCGGAAGTTGCGGTGAACTATAAAGGAAGTCGTTGTAGTTGGCATCTTCTGAGTTGGCAATCACGTGGGTGATTAGGTAATTGCCTACTTCAATTGGACGGGCAACGATACTGAGGGTAATTCCGTTGGCTTCAACGCTTTCGCCTTTAGTCTTGGTCGCTTCGTTGATTGGAGTCACCGAGCAAAGATAGAACCAGACACGACGACCTTTGGCATCGCCCTGGAACTCAAAGCCAAGCGCAAAAGTTTTGACGCTGGAGTTCGTAACTTCTACAAGGTTACCGTTGGCGAGTTTCTTATAGCCAAGTACATCAACCTTAAACTCATCAGGAATTTCCGTGACTTTAAGCGAGATGTTACGTCCGGCATTTTGCACAAGGGTTGCAATCACGGAATCATCGGCATAGACACTTTGGCTTCCACCAATGACTTCGGTTGATAGTTCCTGGGCTCCTGGTAAGGCTTCTGAATTACCAAAAGTCCATTCACCACCTACACTTTGCGTAGCAAGTGCGTAGCGGACATTTTTTAGTCCGAATGTTACTTTGTTAGTTGCCATTTTAATATCCTCCTTTAGATATAATTTCAACTTTGTAAACGCGATTGATTGAATAGTCGTCGTTTTGAAATGAACTGATGAGAGTGGGGATGAAACCACGACCCTGGAGGGTCTGCTCGAACTTTACAATCAAGGCTTCGTTTCTTTTTCGAGTGACGACAGATATTTGGTATTCGACTTTATAAAGTTCCGCTATGTCGTCCCTAGCAATCGGTCGTTTGGAGATGATCTGAAAGACGATATAAGGGAGTTTATTTGTTTCTTCACTATCATCGTTACGATTATGGAAGTAATAAACGTTGGGGGTTACTCGTCGTAAGATGTTGTGAATGGGATCATTATGTAGAGCCATAGGCGATTATCCTTTTTAAGTCCTCAAGCATTTTGGGAGAGAAGGTGTCATAAGCCGGTCTTAGAAACGGATGAGCCGGAACGTGTTTCCCACTCGTATGGCGAAAGCCGAGTTCGATAAGATGAACAATTCGCCCTTTGCTCTTACTAGAGATGTAGATGGTCATGCTTTTCCCTTCGCCGATGACGGTCTTGATAAATGAATCGGCAAGATGATTATTACTATCTCCTCGCGGAGCGTTTTCCTTAATGTATAAAAGGATTTCATCGGCGCATTCATCGATTCTTTTTTCAAGCAAGTCAATGCTTTTTTTAGTGTAATCAGTGCTAATTGACGAGATTTTGCTAGCAATATCATTCATAGTTGTGCCATCCATAGAAGTCTTCTTTGCTAAGTCGGGTTTCGCTTAAGTAGAGTTCCACGAACTGTCCACCGACAAATGTTCGCTCGATTTTATAGAAATGCTCATCGATCATAACAAACTTCTCATTCTGATAAAGAAAGGCATTGATTGATACCTTGTAATCGATGTTGACCTTCGTTTCCACGGAGGCTTTCCATTCTTCACGAGTTAGACTTCGGGCAATACCAAGCGTTTTTCTGAGATTAGTGATTTGATATTTTTCTCGTTCTTTAGTCACTTTAAGTAGGGAGATGACAATGTTTGGACTATTAGGAAAGGGCATATCTAGGCTCCCTTGGTCAATGAAACTTGTTTCAAAAGGAAATAGAATGCTTCCGGCAGTTCCTTGACACTTCCATCGTTTTGGAACCCAAAGAAAGTCTTAACGTAGATGATCACGAGCGTCGCCACTTCTTTGCTTTCAAGAGTGGTTTCACTCACCCCAGTGGATTTCACTAGGGCGAGTGCGCTATCGATAAGTGCGGTGATTTCGAGGTCAGCAAATGTTTCCGTCTCGGGAATCAATAATGATTTCTTTACCAAAGGTAATAGGTTTTCGCTCGCACTCATAAGTATCCTTACTATCCTGCGGCCGCAACCTTCTTAACGCGTAAGAAACCTTTGTAAGCAGTAACGTTTCCGCCGGCGAAAAGCGAGGCACGATAGACGACGATGCCTTCTTTGAATCGATTCTCAGTGCTCTTTTGGATATCAAGACCCGAGAAGATAGCTAACTCATAATTGCTGAGTGAGCCGTAAGCTAGACATAGAGTATTTGCTGCAGTCGTGCTGTCAGTAAGAGCTGGGCATTGACTGGAGATGATGTATGGGACGTTGTCGATGGTGTGGAGTGTCGTATCCACTTCATAAACTTTGCGACCGTCGGGATGACGAAGAGTAGCGAACTTATAGAGGTCGCTGATGTTGAGAATCAAACAAGCTTTACCTTCGACTTCTTCATCGCCACCATAGTTAAAGATGATTTTGGTGAGGGTGTCGGCATCGATGTCTGATAATTCAAGTGGCGTACTGTCTTCAAGACATTTGGCATCGCTTGAAAAGATACCTGTGAATTGGTTTGCACCGCCATTGCCGTTAATGACTTGCTGAATCAGTTTCTTCTTAATCGAAACATTGATGTTCTTCAAGACTTCGGCTTGATAGTTGATGGCTGGAAGTTTTTCAAGTTCTTCGGTGATTTCGGTTAAGACCGTAATCTTGGCGCGGTTGATGTCGACATAGTCGACCACTGGTTCACTGGTTCCTTGATAGGCTTGTCCTTCAGTCGTGAGTCCGGCGATGCCGTAATCTTTGACATAAGGTTTACGATAGCTTTCGCCACCGCTTAAGTTAATGACATTAAGTCCGTCTGCGAGTCGAGAGACAACCGGGAACGGGATAGGTGAGAGGGTCGTCGAAACATGAGCGGGTAACAAAATCTCTTCTGTTGAGACGGTAATCGTCCGCTTTTCTTTTAAATCAAGACCACGTTTTTCGAGGACTTCTCTATTTGAACTCTTGGTTTCAGTGATTTGAATGGGTTCAAATTTTCTCATCATCTCGAGTTTCTTGGCTGTCATTGCCCGTTCTTCATTAAGGGCATCGACTTCTTTTTCAAGTTTTTCAAGTTCCTCAAGACTTGCCGTTTCGCTGACTTTTCTAATCTCGGCGAAGCGGGCTTCAATTTCTTTCATTCTTTGTGCTAAATTCATATTTTCCTCCGATTTTGATGTGAATTCTTTTTCGATATAGATTCATCACTTTACCCTCGATTTCCTTATCCAAGGCCGCTAGATCCATATCCATGGTTTCTAGACTTCGAGCATAGATTGATGTGTCTTCATAGGCTGGTGTATCAACAATGGAAACATCGTAGAGTCTTTCGATTGCCGTAATCCTTCGTTTGGGTATTTCACCACTACGATCCCAAACCTGGTCTTTGACCGTAAACGCAAAACTCATCTTGTCGAGAAGGTTTGCCTTCACCATCTGATAGATGTCGCGGTTCGAATTGGTATCAAGAAGACGAGCGGTTACTTTTAAGCCCTTTTCGTCGACGGTCAAAGTTAAGGAATTATTTCTTGTTCTAGCAATAACTAGAAAATTATCTTGATGATTGTATTTAAGAGGAACGTCCTTCATATTGGTGGTTGCTAAAGCATTGCGATCAATGGTTTCGAGGAATCCTCTTGTTTCGTCTCCGATGAGTGTTTCCGAATCAAAAACGATAGCGTAACCTTCAAGCACCATCTCATTATCAAGTTCATTAAATCTTAAATTGGATAATCGAATTTCTTTGTTCATTAAAATACCACCTCTATACAAGGTTGATTGTATAAAGATGGTCTTTTGCTTTTAATGGTCAAACTGAAGACTTATAAAAATAAATTTTCAAAAAATGTGATAATTCGAAAAAATAAATTGTATATCCTTTTATCAACATAAATTTTCAACTCTTTAATTTTTATGAAAATTCAGTTGCTAAATTAAATGAAAGGAGAACAAACGATGAACGTTACACAAAAACTCAATCTAGTAAGTCCACAAGCCAAAAAACTATATGAACAAATAGTTAGTGCCTATGGTAACCAAAAAGTGTGTCGACACTTTCTGTTCATTGATTCGAGTTGTTTTGTATTCTCAAGATACAATGAAATTATATCTGAGATAAGTAAAACAACCTCATGTCTTAATGAACTTGTACTTGTCGAACTATTCGTCACTTACAAAGTTGAAAAAGTGTCTATTCAACAAATCGATTTTATAATCGAAAAGTAGATTAGACAAAGTCTCGCATAATCACGTGCGAGACTTTTTTTATTTATTTTGATTATTCGCTAAATTGTCATCTATTAATATGTACAATTAGCGCGAACCTTTGTCGTAGGGTATGCCTTCGGCTTTCGGCGCCCGGGATTTTTTCGAGGTAAGGGCCAAAATAATCATTGTCACGATATAAGGAATCATCAAATAGATGTACAAAGATTCTTTAACATTTTCAAATGAGGGCAGAAACGGAATGCTTCCTGACATGCCGGACAAGGATTTGAAGAAAGCAAACAATAAGGCCGCAAAAGCAATTTTCAGTGGCTGCCAATTGCCAAATATCATGACGGCCAAAGCTAAGAAGCCATAGCCAGCGACCGTCGAAGCAAAACCGCTTCCGGCAGCGAGAGTGAAAGCAACACCACCGATACCAGCCAAAGCTCCAGAAATCATGACACCGGTATACCGCATTTTATAGACATTAATGCCAACACTGTCAGCGGCCGCAGGATTTTCACCGCACGAACGGAGGCGAAGGCCGAATTTGGTCTTATAAATAATAATTGTCGCCGCCGCGATAACAAGAATGCAAATTGGGGTCGTCAAATACATGCTTTTTAAAAAGATGCGTTCGAAGAAATTCGCATCAATTGGGGCGATAGCAAGCGGAACCCAACTGGGAGTGTAAATTGCTGTTTGACCTTGGCCTTGAATGGCCCAAGTCACGACAATGGCTAAAGCGGGAGCCAACATGTTTAAGGCAGTTCCGCCGATCGTCTGGTCGGCTTTTAGCCGAATAGAAGCAAAAGCTAGGAAAAAGGAATATAAAGCCCCGACAATGGCAGCACCGAGAATGCCAATCAGAACGCAAAGTTGGGGAGCAGTCACGGCTAATTGCGATTCATTCAGAAATTTAAAAATCAAAGAAGCAACAAGAGCGCCGATAATCATAATACCTTCAAGAGCAATGTTGATCGTGCCGCTACGTTCAGAAAACATCGCGCCAAGAGCGACAAGAATTAAGGGGACGGCAAAGGCAATCATTGAAGAAATCAAATCACCAAGCACGTTCATTGCAAGTCACCTTCTTTCGGAGTTTCGACAGCGGGAGGTTTAGGTTTATTTTCTTCCGCCAGTTCGAGATCTATTTGTTTGCGCTTTCGATTAAGCAAGTACTTATCGATCGCTTGTTTAAAGACAAGGCTGAACGCACTGAGATATATTATAACGGAAATGACGATATCAATAACTTCGGTAGCGAACTCAGGCTGCATGGCATTACCGCCAATTTGAATATAGGCGATAAAGAGAGCCGAGAAGATAATGCCGATTGGATTTGACATGCCTAACAAAGCGACTGGAATACCGTTAAAGCCAATTGGCGAAATGGATTTTGTAACTTGCATTTGCGCCGTTCCCGCTAAATATGTCAAAGCTCCGCCGATTCCGGCTAAAGCTCCCGAAATTGCCATTGATAAAACGATATTTCGTTTGGCATTAATACCGGCATATTTAGACGATTCTTTGTTGTAGCCGCAGGCTTTAAGTTCGTAGCCAAACGTCGTCTTATTAAGAATAATGAACATCACAATAGCTAAGATAATAGCGATAAATATTCCAACATTCATATATGGAGACAAACTCTCCATGCCAAGAGAAGGCAATTTCGCACCAGGATTAACGCCGGCTACGTTGACGGCTCGACTCTGGTCGGCACCTCCATAATAAGTATCAAGTAATCTTGGAGTATTGGCGATAATTAAGTCGACTGCGAATAACCCAATCCAGTTAAACATAATCGAAGTAATAACTTCGTTAACGTTTAGGAAAGCTTTGAAAAGGCCTGGAATTGCACCCCAAAGTGCTCCTCCTAAAGCCGCTAGCAAAATATCGAGATACCACGGAAGTTTAAGAATAACGGCTCCAAAGATGGCGAAAAAAGCGCCAACCGTATATTGACCGGCGGCCCCAATATTGAAAAGGCCGGTTTTAAAAGCAAAGCCTACCGCTAAACCTGTCATCAACAAGGGAGCGGCCGTATAGAGGACTTGGAAAATATTGCTGATGTTGCTTACGCCACCCGTCAGCATCATGGCCAAGCCATAAAAAGCATCTTTCGGTTTAATCATCAGCATTAAAAGCAGACCAATTACAATGCCAATAACAATTGAGAAAAGAGAAGCCAAAATCGAATTAAATCCTCGTTTTTTCCGAAGATTAAGAATGCCATTCCATATTTTGACAAAGAATTTGCCAATTGAGGACATCATTTGCGAAAAGAAATTACTATTTTTCATTGTTGAGTCGCTCCTTGATCGGCACTTGGCTCAAACTTGGGATCGCGTTTGGCACCCGACATATATAACCCCAGTTCTTGGAACGTTGTCTTCTTTGGATCTAGTTCGCCAACAATTCTTCCTTCATAAATGACAAGAATCCGATCGGGCAAATCCATAACTTCATCGAGTTCCAGCGAAATCAGCAGAACGCCAAAACCTTTATCGCGTTCGGCGATTAGCTGTTTATGAATATATTCAATAGCTCCGATATCAAGACCGCGCGTCGGCTGGACAGCAATTAATACTTCATGCTTCTTGTCGACTTCACGAGCGACGATGGCTTTTTGCTGATTGCCACCCGACATGCTGCGAACGGCAGTAATTGAACCTTGTCCTGAGCGAATATCATATTTAGCAATTAAATTATCGGAATAACTACGCACAGCGTTCTTTCTGATAAAACCCTTGTTTTGAAATTCGGGTTGCCAATATCGCTGCAAAACTAAGTTTTCTTCTAATGAATAATCCAAAATGAGTCCATGTTTATGACGGTCTTCGGCAATATGCGACATTCCGAGTTTCGAACGGTTGCGCACGCTGGCATTTGTTATGTCGTGCCCGTCCAGGATTAGCTGTCCCGACACTATTTCATCTAGTCCTGTTACACCATGAACCAACTCTGTTTGGCCATTCCCGTCAATACCGGCAATACAAACAATCTCGCCGCGGTGAACGTCGAAAGATACGTCATTGACAGCCATCTTTTTAGACGATGAAGATTTGATAACTAAATTACGGGCTGATAAAACGACTTCTTTTGGATTAGAAAGTTCTTTTTCAATATTAAAGTTAACGGAACGCCCGACCATCATCAGCGACAATTTTTCTTTTGTTGCGTCTTTGACGTCAATCGTGGCGACACATTTTCCTTTTCTTAGAACCGTGACGCGATCGGCGACAGCCATTATTTCATTTAGCTTATGAGTGATAAAAAGGATTGATTTGCCCTCTTTGGCTAAGTTACGCATGATCATCATCAATTCATCGATTTCTTGAGGAGTCAAAACTGCTGTCGGTTCGTCGAAGATTAAAATATCGTTTTCGCGATAAAGCATTTTTAATATTTCAACTCTTTGCTGCATACCGACGGTAATGTCTTTGACATAGGCATTTGGATCGACAAGAAGTCCATATTTTTTGGACAGAACCATAACTTTATCGCGGGCTTCCTTCTTTTTGATAAAGCCCAATTGGTTTGGTTCAATCCCTAATATAATATTTTCTAAGACTGTGAAAACATCGACTAACATAAAATGCTGGTGGACCATGCCAATGCCTAAATCGTTGGCATCGTTTGGATTTTTGATATGGACCACTTCACCATTTTTCTTGATTGTGCCTTTTTCGGGCTGATAAAGACCAAAAAGGACACTCATTAACGTCGATTTCCCAGCGCCATTTTCGCCAAGCAAGGCGTGAATTTCGCCTTTTTTAAGTTTTAAGGAAATATCGTCGTTGGCGATTATTCCCGGAAACTCTTTGG
>Ga0208694_1003250_pt1 | contig 15894 bp, 8 predicted proteins | sample AD_UKC078_MetaG_FD_184442 | JGI IMG/M metagenome (GOLD analysis project Ga0208694, IMG submission 184442) | Active sludge microbial communities of municipal wastewater-treating anaerobic digesters from USA - AD_UKC078_MetaG (SPAdes) (version 2) | ecosystem: Engineered > Bioreactor > Anaerobic >...
GACTTTAGCATCATCAAAGTAGGTCAGGAAATCACTTTTATTCTTTTTAATATCATGATAATGCAAGCCCAGCCCGACGTTCATTGCTGAAAAGAATGTACTTGTATTAATAGGAAAATCAGCACTGATGCTATAATTAAGCATATCTTGAAAATACATCTTTTTATCTTCGATGCCAGCAAACCATTCTGTTTCAAGTGCCATCACAAAGATGCTTGGATAAAAACAATTATTATTATACATCAGTACCCAATACTTTTTATCAGATAAATCATAAGGGATTAAGCCTGAGCCAGAAATCATATGCTTGCCAAGTGGCTCTGATAAGATAAAAGTACCTAAAGCTTGCTTATAAAGTGGCAATACAAACCCTTGTCTCCACTTGATATTCTTGAAGGAATTATAAGCTATTGGCTCGCTTTTCTCTGCACTGGGTATTGGGTCTGTCAAAGGATTATTTGGTATTGTATCTATCCATTTAGTATAATAATTTTGAGCTACTGGCTTTTCTTCTATTTCTTTTTCATTTAGCATGGTCTTACCAAGGGTAAATCCTCCACGATAATACTCTGTCAGTGCATAAGTAAAGGTTGTATCATTGACGGTTTCAACTTTAAGTGGCATTATATTAAAAGGTGGTGTCTGATACTCTGACAAAGACTTTGAAGCTACTTGAAGCTTATAAATTGCGAGCTGATAGTTTTCTGCTTTTTCCATTGAAATAATGATCTGCTGATCATCTTGCCAGAAAAGATCTTGAACCATATAGGGTAATTCTTGTTGCATAATTAATTTAGAATTTACTGTCTCATAGACTGATATACTAAACTTATTTTGCTCATCAAAAGTAGTTATAGCCAAAAGATCGCTTGATGGAGAAAGCCTTAAGTCACCTACCTGAATACTCTTGTCAAGCTCTAACCATATTGTTTCACCCCCTAATGGGCAGCGATAGTATATCTTATTTGAATCTCTATCAAGTCTTTGGAAATAGACTCCACCTGCATTATCGACTTGAACAAGATTGCCTTCTGATAGAGTAAACTTCTTTTTTTCTAAAACAGAGTACAAATAGACACGAGGTGCTATTTTCCCCTTATCGGCACGTGTATAGGTAGAATAAGCTACCCATTCATTGTTCTCACTAATGCTGAATGAGGGGAAGTTACCACTTTTAGCTATATAGGTTTCGTCTTTAAAATGAAAATTATTCTTCTTTAAGCTGTCTGCATTTACTGTTGCCAGCACCAAGTCATAATATCTTTGAGTTTGCGATTTCCTTGCCATGAACAGTGCTTTATCTTCTTTAAGAATAATGTTTTGAAAGTCTCGCCAATTACTCTTATACTCAGTTAATGCATTGATACTAAAGTCTCGGTTAAGGTCTGTACCTTGTTGTACAAAGGCTTGCCCATAATAATAAGTATATACATAGCGACGCCATTCTTCAGTAAACTCTTCAAAGCTCTTCTCGTAAACCTTTTTAAATGCTTTGTCAAAGTTATACATCTTTGCTTGATTACGATATTGGAGCATTTGCATCAGCTTTTCTTCACCATATTCTATTTGCAGATATCTTACCATAGAAAACCCAGCACCATACATCAACCCGCCTTCAAACATGCCTGAAGGATCTTTTTGTGATTGAGAATAAATGGATCTTCTTAAAAACCTATCACCACGATTATAACCCCATGGTTCGCCACTAAAGAATTGAGCAAAGCCCTCATTGAGAGATGTTGGAAAAGTCAAAGCACCAAGAGGCAAAAATGGTGACATCCAATCCTTCAAAGATTGCGCCACAAACCAATGCGAAGCCTCATGAGCAATCACCTTTCTCAACCATTTATCATTGCCTGTAAAAGACTTAGTAAAGTCATTTTGATTAACCCATATCATTATATAATATGTCAATACTGCAGCGCCATTGGAGATATTATCTTGATCTGACAAATATATTATCATCTTATCTTCTGGTACAATGCCATATGTTTTTGTATAGGTAATAAAGCTTTCTTGAGCAATATCAGCGCTTTGCTGAGCATATTCAAGTAAAGGCTCATGATAGACTATTTTGCAATTTTCTGTATTGATTTCTTTCCAAATTAATTCTGGGTGATTACGTCCATTAAATAGATTGAATGCACCCAAAGCAAATGCCTGCACACAGATTGTAGATATAAACAGTATAAAAATTATCTTTTTCATTCTTCCTCCTCTTTTGTCATTTTGAATCCATACCCTTTGCCTTTTTGTAATACGTGAATTCTATTAAACATTGCCTTTATTTTATAAGCCATTGGCTTTGTTATATTTGCTCTATAGAATAAGCTTTGTAAGAGGTTGCTCACATTATCTTGTGGGAAGCTTTTAAAGTAGCCTATTTGCTCTAAAACATCTAAAGAATACAGGATCGTATCATCGATCTCTTGTTGATTGACATGCTCTTCGAGCTCATTTTGCTTACGTTGATAAGAGTATATCTCATAAAGCATTATCGCTACTGCTTGAGATAGATTCAACGATGAAAAATCCTCATTTGCATTTATATAAGTACGCAATTGACACTGCTCAACCTCTTCGTCTGTAAGACCAAATGTCTCACGTCCAAAAACTAATGCGACCTTTAGGTCAGGACTGTCATGCACGTACTTAGCTGTTTCTGTAGGAGTAAAGTCTATCTTCTTTTTTCTGCCAAAGCGCCTGGTAACTGCAATAGCACGATCAATATCATGCAATGAAGACTTCAAATCAGGGAATGTTTCAGAATTATTCATAATCATTTCTGAATGCATTGCTAAGATTTTATCTTCTTTTTCAGGCATCTTGCCAACAATTCTTAAGTTATAAAAAGAAAAGTTGAGAGCTTTGAATTAGAAATTTACAAAAAAAGTAAGAGTATAACTCCCTTACTTAGGCTATTTCGGTACATTTTTGTCAGAAATCTATGTATTTTGGACCTTTTTTACCCCCCTTTTGTTGGTCTATCCAAAATTTGGACAGACCTCTCCTATGCACTAAGCAAAAGAAACAAATTTAAGGCTCCTTACAACATTATGAATGATACAATTCATGGTATTTGCAAAGGACACTTTTGACATTCCTATCAGTTGTGCTCTGCCTCCATTTCTCTTTTTAATCAGTCCATAGGGTTGCTCAACTTTATATCTCACTGTGCTGATTCTTTTGTTTCCCAGCTTTTGTAACTCGTTTAATGGTCTATTTCTTGAGCCCTTAAACATTATTCCGTCTTTCAAATTCAGACCTTTAAGTAGATCCCTATTACTCGCAGAAGCATAGCCCTTATCTGCAAAAATAAATGAATCTTTTTCCAAGTCTACCTTTTTCAAGATACCCTCGAGTAACTTGCAATCAGGAATATTTGCTGCTGTTGTCATAACTGCTTGAATTAGTCCATTCTGTGGATCTACTGCAGTAGTCATTTTGTATCCATAATGTATTTTCTTTCCTTTTACCAAATATCGTGCATCTGGATCTTTTGACTCCTCAAAGACAACCTGTTGTTCTTTTGTATCAATCTCTTTATTATCATGGTTTTGATCCAAATCTACATTTTCTTCCGGATCTTCGATGATAACCAATTGCTTTCTTCTTGGGCGCGCTTGACTTGAAATTATAGTTGCATCTATTACAGAACCATTTTTCATAATTAGCCCTAATTCCTCGAATTGTCTATTGATCTCACTAAAAAGCTTATCATGAATATTTTCTTTAATTAATCGATCCCTCCATTTAGATATGGTAGAATGATCTGGTTTCCTATCTGTTGTAGAAAGTCCACAAAACTTCATAAATAATAGATTAAAGTTCAGCTGCTTTTCCATTGCAACATCCGAATAGCCATGCATCGATTGAAGTAAAAATATCTTTGTCATCAAAACTGGGCTATATGGAATACGATGTCTTCCGACATTTATTAATTTAGCTTTGTTTGATAATTTATTAATTCGAGACCAATCTAATAATTTTAAAACTTTTATTACTGGTTCATCTGAGAATTTCTCAACAATACTGTCTATTTCTGAATCGATAAAGCTACCTGACATTGAACACCTCTTTTATTTTTTAATTAACGCCATTCTATAATACCCTATATTATTGTCAAGTATTATTTTAACTATATTTATTGTCTGTTTTCTAATTCAAAGCTCTCATTATTTGTAAATGATAACCTCCTTGAAACGCAAAATGGCGTTCAATTAGCGCCAGGTGCTACTCAAGACTTTACCTTTACCTGGACACCTATAACTGTAGAACCTCATACCCTTTATGGAAAAGTTGATTTGGCAACCGATCAAAACGATGACAATGATCAAACACCCCCCTTTAATGTAATTGTACAACCAGAAGGCACAACAACTGTCTATATTGGAAATCCCAATTCAACTACGGCATCATATCAATATCCTGTGAACTTTTTCTATAAGAGCTCACTCACTCAAACTATCTATCTGGCAGATGAAATTGGCATAGGCGGGGCAATTACATCCTTCAAATATTTCATGAATTCAGCTGGAAATGTGCCAAACAATAGCCCAATAAAAGTATGGATGGCAAATACGAGTTTAACTACTTTTGCCTCTGGTACATCTTGGATACCTTCAAGCGAATTTCAGCTCGTTTATGATGGTGGTGTCACTTTTCCGCAAGGACAAATTGAAGTAACAATACCACTACAATCGCCTTTTGCTTATGGTGGAGACAATCTTGTAGTTATGGTACAAAGACCATTAGATATCGAGTATTATAGTACTACAAATACCTTCATTTACACTGCAGCAAATGAAACACGAACCCTCTATTACTACACAGACTCAGCTACAGCTGATCCTGTAAGCCCTCCCTCTGGCTATACTATTGCTAATGTTCCAAATATCTCACTTACTATTTCAACCTCAGGATTGGCAACTTTACAGGGTAATGTTACCTTTAATAATGCACCTATCTCAAACGTGAAAGTGCAAGTCGATGGCACGGCGCGTTATGCTATGACAAATAATCAAGGCAATTATTCACTTCCTTATCTCACACCAGGTACAGTCAGCATTACAGCTTCAAAAACCCTCTTAAATGATGTACATATTCCTGATATTGTGCTCGTGGCAGAAGAAACCACTGTGCAAGATATCCAAATGACAATGATGAGTTTGATATCGCTCAGTGGGCAAGTAGTAGATGGAGAGACAGGCAATCCTATCGCAGGTGCTAATGTAAAAATTGCAGCATCAGAAACAAGCGAGACTACAACCGATGCCAATGGTGGCTTTGTCTTCCCAATGATCTATTCAGGGCAGACTTATGCCATTACAATCTCCAAAAATGGCTATACTGTCTATCGTAGTAATATTCAAGTAGGCACGACAAACCTTGTTTTACCTGCTATAGAGCTGGAAAGCGTACCAGATTATATTGAATTTCTGGTTGGTAATCCCGCCTCAACAGGTGGCGCTTATTACTATCCTGCAAATTTCTATTATAAATCAAGCCTCGCTCAAATGCTTTATATGGCTGATGAAATCAATGGAGACTACTGTATAGGCGAAGACGCTGCAATAATGTCATTCAAATTCTTTGCTAATCTTAATGGTGATGTACCATCAGACAAACCTTTAAAAATATGGATGGCAAATACAAGCACTCCTGGCTTATCTACATGGTTAAGCTTAGATCAATTCACGCTTGTTTGGGATGGAACAGTTGATCTGAATATGGCAGGTCTTCATGAATTAGAATTTGAATTGATGGAGCCTTTCCCCTATGAAGGCAATAATCTGGCAATAATGGTTTTAAGACCTTTAGACTCTGGTTATTACAGCTCTTCAAATGTCTTTATTAATACGCCAACGCCAAATTATGGTAATAGAACGCTTTATTATATGAGCGACACAGCAGCCCCAGACCCAAACAATCCACCTACAACATCTACTACTGCAAGCAATGTACCAAACACATGGTTTGCAATAAGTACTGCTGGATTCTCTACATTAACTGGGACAGTCACATCAAATGGTAGCCCTGTAGCAGGGGCAAAAGTAGCAGTTGATGGGACTACTCGCTCTGCAATTACCAATGCTGATGGAGAATATGCATTGGCTTATCTGATACCAGGAACTGTGAGCCTTACCACTACAAAACATGGCTATATAGATGTAAATACCCCTGGTGTTGTTTTAATCGAAGATCAAACGACCATACAAAATATCACAATCCAACAGCTTCCTACCGTTACTGTCTCTGGTCAAATCAATGCAAGCGACACGAGTGCAGGCTTAGGTGAAGCAATAATTAGACTTACTGGATATGAAGATTATGAAGCACAATCTACTGCAAGTGGCTCATTTACAATACCTGGCGTCTATGCAAGTCATACTTATAACTTACGCATTACCAGAGCAGGATATCAAGTTCATCTTGACGAAATAGAAGTAGGCACAACAAATGTCACAATACCTCCTATTACACTCAATGAGCTGGCAAACCCACCAGCAGGCGTCGTTGCTGTGCCTTATGCGGATCGTGTTGAGCTTTCCTGGAACGAACCAGGAGATGGTGTCGATATCTGGTTCTCACATACTTCACAACAGAACTATTCAAATGCTATAGGTACAGGATCTGAAGCTCAATTCATTGCGGCACACAGATATTCCACTGCACAACTACAAGCATTTGGTGTCGCAGGTGCAACTTTGGAAAAAATACAATTTATGCCTCATGAACCAACGGCTACTTATACGGTTAAGATTTATACTGGCGGTTCTGCTTACAATGCAGGCAACCTTGTTCATACTCAAGCAGTTGCAAACATAGTGACTGATCAGTGGAATGAAGTTGAATTATCCACACCTATTTCTATACCATCAGCCGAAGAGTTGTGGATTGGTATTGATGTCGATACACCGACAGGTCACCCTGCAGGCTGCGATGATGGACCTGAGCTTGATGGCTATGGCAATATGATGTATTACAGTGGAGAATGGGCAACTTTGCTTGAACTAAATGAAGCTTTAGCATACAACTGGATGATCAAAGGCTTTGCCACTGGCGCTGCTGGTCCAAGGTCATTTACTCTAAATAAAGAAGAACCATTTATCTCAAGAAATATCTCAAAAACAAGAAAGAATACTCAACCTATCAATCTATCTGCTGTAAGAATAAATAGCGAAATTATAAACACAAATAGTGGACAACGCTTTATTCAAACGAATAATACCCGCTCTGTTACAGGCTACAATGTCTGGAGAACTCCTGTATCAACAATGGCTGACGAAAATACATGGTCACAATTGGCATTGAACCTCGATACTAACTACTATGAAGACTTCTCATGGGCGCAAGTACCTACTGGAGAGTTTAAATATGTTGTCAAAGCTATTTATACGGGCGGCGTGGCATCTGTACCTGCCTTTTCTAATACTGTCTTTAAAAATATGACGTGTACAGTTAGCATCAATATAGCAACTGCTGATGGTGCTTCCCCTGCTGGTGCAATCGTGAAGCTCACCAATACAGATGGCAATCCTGAACATATCTATACACAAACATCTGCCTCTGGCACAGTGATCTTCCCACAAGTATGGCACGGCATTTATACGCTAAATATTACTAAAAATGGCTATCAAAATTATACCCAAGATAATATCATTATTGCAGGCGATACCTATGAACATCCGCTAATCACCCTACCTGTGAGCGCTATTTTCTTTGCTGAAAGCTTTGAAGGCACATTCCCTCCAACTGGCTGGACAATAGTCGACTCTGACGGAGATGGGCATAATTGGATGCAATGGGATTATACACCTCAAGATGGTGTTTACTGCGTTGCCTCAGGATCTTATGACAATAATGTAGGCGTTTTATATCCAGACAATTGGCTGATCACAAATCAAATTGCCTTTGAAGCTGGACGCACGCACACTCTGACTTTCTGGGTAGCAGCACAAGACCCTGCATACCCTGCAGATCATTATTCTGTAATGGTTTCAACCACTAATACCCAACCTGCCAGCTTTACTTCAATCTATACTGAGACAATTTCAAGTGGCAATTGGGAGCAAAGAACACTAGATTTACCATATGCAGGACAAAATGTCTATATTGCTTTCAGGCATCATAACTGCTCAGATCAGTATATCATGAAAATAGACATGGTAGAAATAGCACGTTCTCAAGATGCTGATATAAACCTTCCTATTGCACTAAAAACAGCTCTGCACGGCAACTATCCAAACCCATTCAATCCCGAAACGACCGTCTCTTTTGATTTAGCAGAAGAGAGCCGGGTGACTATAGATATTTATAATATCAAGGGACAGAAGGTTAAAACTCTGATTAATGATAATCTTAATGCGGGATCTCATAGAGTTGTCTGGAATGGTAAAGATGACGCTGAACGCAATGTTAGTAGCGGTATTTACTTCTATAATATGAAATCTGGAAAATACACTTCAACAAGAAAGATGATCTTAATCAAATGATGATCAGTGCAAGAAGTTCGCAGTAAAACCTCGCATTACTATTTTAAGTAAACGAGTAAACTCTTAAAATAATATAGCTCGCCTCCAACACGGAAGCGAGCTTTTTTATTTGCTCAATTTGATTAATAATTAAAATAGTGTTTTTGTATAGAGTTGGTGATAATATCCTTTGATATTCATCAGTTCTTCATGAGATCCAACTTCGGTGATTTCTCCATTTTGCATCACATAAATGAGGTCAGCATTTTTGACTGTTGAGAGGCGGTGAGCGATGATGAGTGTAGTTCTATTTTTGCTTAACTCGATCATTGATTCATGGATAAATGCTTCAGATTCATTGTCCAAAGAAGAAGTCGCTTCGTCAAAGATTAAGAGTGGAGGGTTCTTCAAAAACACTCTCGCAATGGCTATTCTCTGTTTTTGTCCGCCAGAAAGCTTGACGCCACGTTCACCAACAGGGGTGTCAAAGCCTTCAGGAAGGGAATTGACAAAGTCCAAGATATTGGCATTTCTGGCTGCTTCGACAACTTCTTCATCACTTGCTCCTGGTCGCCCATAGAGAATATTATCTTTAATAGTTGTGTCAAATAAGAACACATTTTGCTGCACAATGCCGATTGCTTTTCTTAAAAAACTCTGCTTTAAGTCAAGAATATCGGTATCATTGACTAATATCTGCCCAGAATCAACCTCATAAAAGCGAGGAATTAAAGCTATCAGTGTTGATTTACCAGCGCCAGATTCGCCAACAAGTGCGATTGTCTTACCTGCAGGTATCGTCATTGAAACGTTTCTTAGCACCATTGCATCTGTTTTTGGATAAGAAAAATATATATTCTTAATAGCAATATGTCCATCCCAATTCTTTAATTCGACAGCATTCTTTCTATCTTGAATCTGTGGGTCGATATCCATTACTTCTAAAAATCGCTCAAATGATGCCGCACCCTGTTGGAACTGCTCCATAAAGTTTACAAGCCTTTGAATAGGGTCAAAAATATAATTGATAAACATCAAAAAGGCAATTAAATCTGCAACATCAATTTTACCTTTAAACATCAACCAAGCACCGCCAGCAATCACCCAAAGATAGTATATATCTTGAAAAAAAGCCATGCCTGCATGGAAGTTGGACATAATTACATACATCTTTTCTTTGGCAAATTTAAAGTGATTATTGACATCTTCAAATTTCTTGATTTCTACAGATTCATTAGCAAAAGATTTAACTTCTCTAATGCCTTGCACAGAATTTTCTACACTGCTATTAATATCAGCTACGCGCTTTCTGACTCTGACAAAGCCTGCACGCATCTTGCCACCATAAAAAATACCCCAAAGTAATAAAAGAGGCATAGGAATGATGGTCAATGCCGCCAATGTTGCATTAAAAGTAAACATCATGGCAAAAGCTCCAACGATCATGACAATGGCAATCAAAAAGTCTTCTGGCGCATGATGAGCCACCTCTGCTATCATGTTTAAATCGTTAGAGATACGCGACATTAAATGCCCTGTTTTCACATTATCAAAATAAGAAAATGAGAGCTTTTGAATATGCCTAAAAAAGTCTTCACGCATATCATATTCCATACGCACACCCATAAAATGCCCCCATCTCAGGCGGATCATTGCGCTCACTGCCTTGATAAACATGATGACAAGCATGAGTGATAATGAAAAGATTATTTTACGTGCATCTTGCTCAGGCACATATGTCTTGAGTAAATTTCTGGTAATAAATGGTAAAAAAACTGTGATACCTGCACTCAATAAAGCTGCAGTCATATCGATAATAAATAGCTTTTTGTGAGGACCATAGTACTTTATAAATCGCTTTAACATATTGACTCCTTTATAAAAGATAAAATTGCAAATCTGCTTTTTTGTCAAATGTTTTCGCTCTCGTTTTTAATTAATAAATTAGCTTGCTATACAAAAGACACGTCTTTTCCATGTATGACAAGTGATCAAAACCTGATGACCTTTGCCAATAATTAAGATCATCACCTATTGCAAGATTTAACCATTAGCCATGAATCATAATGGGGCTATTATCTAATAAACCAATATAACTTATAAACAAATACCGAAAATAATGAATTATGTATAAAAAAACAACACCCTCTATATATATAGGGCTTACAAAATGGAGTTTTTTGAAAACTATTTTCACCTAAATCAGCAGATGCCTACTACGAGCGGGTTTACAGATGATTTTTTACAACGCACGACAACACACTGTAACACACTTAGGTTTAAAGCCTTTGACAAACAGTTCCATGGCACATAGTTTCTGCCAATGCATATAGCGACCGCTGACTGCCTACGGTCAGTTAAATAGAATAAATAGGTTAATTTCACGCAGTGAAATTTCCTCACCCGCAGCACAGCGAGGACCAATTCAGATATCAGTTCTTATAATCCATTGATCTTCAAGTATGTGAACCTAAATTCTGCATTAATCAGCACCCTCATATAATGATAAAAGGCTGGCATATCATACACCAGCCTCCAATACAATGTGTTTAATAAATACAGGGCTTTGTATTACATTTCTACTTCATTAAAGTCATTTTCTTAGTTGCAGTAAAGGATATTGTTGTTTGTTGACGATTGATTAATTGAGCCATCTTCTAAACCTCCCACTATGAGGACGTATTCAAGAGGTGTGTTATTCTTTTTCTCTCTTAAATACTGTCTGATTTTACCAGGAGTGTCATTTATCGGATAGAGACAAACATCATCGCCAGTATAAGAAGCCTCTATTGATTCGATTGTTTTATATGCTACTCTGTAACCTTTTTGCTTTTTCCACTCAATATATCTGCCAAATGAATCTTCTAATGAAGCTTTCCCTATGATTATTAAATCTGGTTGCTCAGAAGTGCTTATATCCAAACCTATTCTTGGTGGATAATATGCTTCAATGTCATTGTTGTTTGCTATGATATTGTTTAAAAACGCTTTGTTTTCTTCAATGTGATGCGTGTAGGAATATATGGGGTTGACATGAGCTGGTAGGCTGTTTGAATAGTTTAGTTCTATTTCTATCTCTTCATTAAAGATTAGTTGTTTTAGCCCTGGGACATATTGTATTGGATAAAAAGCTATCGTTACAACTCTGACATTACCATAAAACTCCTTATTTTATCTTTAATACTTTTCTTATCTGTTGTTGATTGTCTTGTTTTACTTTGACAAAGTAAATGCCTGATGAGACATTTTTGCCAAAGAGATCTTTGCCATCCCAGCTGATGTTTTTAGCTTCGTCAGAAGCAAGCTCTCTTATTTTTTGACCTTTGATATTGTAAACAGCTACGTTCGTTGGCTTTTGCAGTTTAGTTTTGATTTGGATATTGAGTTCATCTCTAAAAGGTATAGGGTATAGAGAAAAGATTTCAGGTGCTATGACATTATCAACAGAACTCACTTCGTCCAAGGTATAAAACCTTAACCAGCTATCGTTGATATTATCACCTCTGGCATAGGTCATGAGAACATCATATTTGGTGTCGCTCAAGCCTGTAATAGTCCACAATCCGTAGCCGCCACTAGGAGGCAACCCAGTGATTGGATATGTTTCTTCGCTGAAACTTATTGGATCATGACTATGCTCCCCAAGTCTTGCGTATGCTGGTGATCCAGTATAAAGGTAATCTTTTAATCCATCACCATTTATATCAATAAAAGAATAGGGTAGTGACCCGTAAAGATCCTCTGCTGTATAAATTGTAGCATTTCTTTCTTCATCAAAAGACAGTAAGTAACGGTTATATGAGAAATGAGTAATTAAAACATTTTTGCCATTATTGTCTATGGTTTTTACATTTACCGATGATTGGTACATAGGGTTAAAGCTTACAGGCATAGTATAATCTGTGAACTCTTCTCCGAAATTTTGACCACCCCAATAGATCCTGATTGTATTGCATGGAATACTGTTCCAGTTAAAGTTTTCAATCAAATCCACATCTATCTGTACGGGTACTATGAGATCATCTATTCCATCTCCATCAAGATCTCCTGCTTTACACCAACCCCGACCTATCAGAGTGCACTCAGTATATGAGATAAATTCTGAACTTATCTCGACATCAGGATTATTGATATCAAAACCTTCCCCACCAAAATATATATAGGTTGATGGAATATAGCCATATGGTTGAGTGATTCCCATTTTTGGTTGTACGAGAAGATCATCTATCCCATCTCCATTAAAATCGCAAGGCGCATCGAGTTCAATACATAAACCTGTGTTTCGTGTCAGATCATACGGTAAGTTAGAGTCATCATAGTCAATATGTGCGCTGATATAGTTATCTGTATTAAAACAGTCAAAATTAATACAGAGATATCTGCTTATAGGAGTAACATACGCTGCTTCAGAAGAACCATCATTATTTAGATCTGATGTTAAGGTAACAGCTCTACTATTAGGGGGTTCTCTAACTATGTCATAGTTTTCTGAATAAACAAGACCATGTAGTGTGCCATCTCCATATTGAACTTTTAACCATTCCCTTGTTTGATTATTATGGGTCTCATAAGTACGATATACTAAGTCTAAATGCCCGTCATTGTTCACATCAAAAAAATTCCAAAGTAGAACTGAGTCCATTACAGCATATTCATAAAATTGAAATTCTTTCTCTTGTGAATAATTATTTGCTGATAAGGCTAAGAAAGATATAAGCATTATCAGAAATAGAATTTTTGTTTTCATAAAAAGCTCCTTTACTTTTTTTGTTATTTGCCAATTTTGTTTACTGATAGTCGACATTGTATGGAGTGGTTACAAAACAGTTTGTTTAAGCTGATTGTGTTGATATTACAACTAATAAGTAAACATGCTTTAAATAAGTCAATTCTTTGCTTTTAATAGATTAGTATACAAATTAGCAAATCAATGTTTTTGTTATAAGTAATTGCAAAAGTAAATATGCAACATTTCAAACCTCTTAATATTAATATTTAAATAATAGTGGGATTATAAAAAAGTTGTCAAGAGAAAAAAATCTTTTTTATATATTTAGCGAAATTACCTTTCTTATTAGCTTTCAATATATCAATAATACACTTATTGAGGCAGTTGCATAATAATCCAAAATAGCTTATAAAAGAATAAAGCAAAATCATAAATAAAAAACATCACCCTCTATATATATAGGGCTTACAAAATGGTGTTTTTCAAAAACTATTTTCACCTAAATCAGCAGATGCCTACTACGAGCGGGTTTACAGCGATTTTTTTGTACGAACAACTATCCTTAGTTGTTCAGATTAATCATCTATTTTCACGCAGTGAAATTACCTATGCAAAACAAAAATCTGCTGATTTTTTACCTAACCTTTTCGAAGAAAAGCACCTAACCCGCGGCGAAGCGAGTACAAGATGGATAGCTGTTGCTGCGGTATCTGACAATGTGACGATTACAAAAGTACTTATTTTATTCACGAAATAAGTATTTTTATATATTTATAATTACAAATCCTTTACCAGTTCTTTAATAGTATCTATGATATTCTCGTAGGCGATTCCATCTGCATATCTATAATCCTTTGTGTATTTCAACCATCTGGATTTTAAAGTATCACTGCTGCCGATCTCTTCTAAACGCTTGTTCATGTTATGAGTAATATGAGTTGTTCCTCTATGATGAGTTGTTCTTTTCAATGCTTCAGTAAATATAGAATATTTAAAGTCTTGGGTAGTAGCCAAGATATAAACATCGTAAAAATCTCTTGGTCTTGTATTTAATTCGCCTCGTCTTAAAATAGTTTCCACTTTTTCTGCCAAGATGGTTTCTATATTATAAGCCCAGACACTGAAGCTTCCATCTTTAAAGATCATTTTGAAGAGGTAAAGTATTTCCTTGGGAGTGATTGCATCCCCAGCCGTAATATCAATTTGCAAAGGAGTAGTCATGTTATCATATTCAGAAATAATACTTGCTCTATATCCGCCATAAAAGTCATCGTCTCTGATAGCTTCAATCCTCTTCAATATAAAAAACACATTATCATCAACGAATATATTACAGATTTCATTGATAGCTTTAGTTAATGATTCAATACTAATGGGATAATTTTTGATAGTAGCATCCATATCCATAGTTGATCGGTTATCAATGCCCACAATTGCTGCAATGAGTATTCCACCTTTTAGAATAAAATTATTCTTGTAACTTGATTTAGACAACCTGGCTAAGAATCGTTCAAACATGTAATTCTGGAGTACAACTTGAGCCGACATGTTTTTTTCTCTGGCTAAATTTCTAATCTTTGCTTTTAAGCTCATAGCTTTTCCACTCACAGAAGCACCTCCAAATATTTTATTAAAATCGAATCTATTCTCATTTCTTTAGCATAAGCCATAAGTTTTGAATAATCTATTGATTTCAATTTTACAAAGCGTTTCAAAGCTTCATTTAGGATTTGGATATCAATGCGATTTCTGCTTCTTATAAGATCGCAAATTGTTCTTTCAATGTTGTAAACCTTAATTGGGTTGCCATGGGAGCTTTTTAAGGTTTCTATACCCAGTACATGGAGCTCTTTTTTTATATAATATACTTTAAATCGCTCTGCTACTGAGTCAACTACCTTATAGCCACTTGGAACAGAAGCTGAATATTCAAAAGGCGTTCTATCAGAGAGACCGTGTAAATAAAGGGCTGTTTCATGAGAGTAGATCAATTTAGTGTACTTAGCCTGCATGAAATACATTTCGTCTTGAATTGAGTCGGTAGCAACATAAACGCCGCGTTTTACTCTTTCCAGCTTTCCTTCTTCTACCATCAGCTGCAAATAGATTCTTGGAATCTGATAAAGATCCAGATCAGCACTTAACACTGTGCCCTTTTGCTTTTTAATTAATTCTTTAAGCTTTTTAAGATAGGTAATGATATCTCCTCATTTTACAAATACACTTATATTGTACTCCATTTAAGTATAACAAGAGGGATAGGCGAACTTAAAGTTGAGAGCGAGACTGATTTCTCCAATAATTTTTATATTAAAATGTGCGTATCATTACACCTGTTCCCTTGAAACTGTTCTCACGACTATGAATATTATTTAATAAAGAATAAAAAGTGAAAATGTGTCAACTTATTTTTTGTAATTTGAGAGCTTTGAATTAGAAAGCAAACAAAAATTATAGTTAAAATACAACATGGTAATATTATATGGTATCATATAATGGCATTAATTAAAGAATAAGAGGGTGTTGCATAGTAACCAAAACAGCTTATAAAAGAATAAAGCAAAATCATAAATAAAAACAACCCCCTCTATATATATGAGACCTTTGATTTAGAAATTTACAAAAAAAGTGAGAATATAATGCCCTAATTTAAGCTAAATCTATACCTTTTTGTCAGAAATCTATGTATTT
>Ga0208694_1003258_pt1 | contig 15868 bp, 16 predicted proteins | sample AD_UKC078_MetaG_FD_184442 | JGI IMG/M metagenome (GOLD analysis project Ga0208694, IMG submission 184442) | Active sludge microbial communities of municipal wastewater-treating anaerobic digesters from USA - AD_UKC078_MetaG (SPAdes) (version 2) | ecosystem: Engineered > Bioreactor > Anaerobic >...
ACAACCATAACTCCGCTAATTTAGGTGGTTGATTTTAATATAATATTTTGATGTTAAGACTATTACATGTAAAAAAAACAGACCGCTTAATTAGATTGTCTATTCTTTTAACAAGCTCATAACAAGATATATACAAGCAATAGACGGGTAATTTGACGGAGTTAGGGTTTCAATTAACTATATTTTCTATATATCTATGTGGTATTGAAAAAGATTTTTCTGTTCTATAAATAGGTAAATATACGGTTATTCATTTAAATTTTTATATGTCCCCAATTCTCTCCTGTTTTAATGCGATACAGTTGCATCTCGCTGATTCCAAAACGTTTAGCTAAGGTTTTCATTCTTGTTTTGTTGTTCGGGTCGGCAAGCCTTTTTTTAATTTGCATTACTTGTGTTGATGTTAGTTTGTGTCCATCTCGCATTCTGTTATGTTCAGCTAATTGTTTTTTAGCCTCTATAACTTTTGGGTTGGTTCGTTGATGTTGCAACTTTTCTTCTCTCGTTACCCATTTTAAGTTTTTTACGTTGTCGTTAGAAAGGTTGTGGTCTAAATGAATAATGTACTCTTGCTCTTTAGCGGGTGGAGGTAGGAAATGCTCTGCGACTAGCTTATAAATGAATTTGTGTTTGTAATTTATTTTTCCGTTACGGCGGATTTTATAACGAAACATTCTAAATCCTTCGGTTAGTGAACCTTTTACTACCCTGCCATCTTCAAACTTGTTGGTATAGCTTATTAGTCGCCCTAAATTTGAAATAGCATAGTTAAATTGTAGCTTATCGTCAAGCTCTATTTTCTTAAACTCCTCTGTTACAAAAATTTGTAACACCTCCTTATTGTTATAAGACTGTTGCAAAATAAAAAATCTTTAATGGTTCGTAAAATATTTTTGTGTCTTTTAGAGTGATAAGTGGTCTTTGTTTGTTGTTACCGACACACTTTTTGATAAACTTTTTTTAAGAGGTTTAACTCCATTCTGCGGTGGCGCAAGATAGTCACAATATTTATCCTCTCCTAATTTTTATCACGTTTAAATTTTGTTTTTATCCAGCGTGGGAAAATTATAGCTCCGATAAATAGATATGGGTAATAGCTTATTACTCTCCACAATAGAGCCATTGCAACTATTACAGGCCCAATTAGTGTGGGATCTACAGGGATTACATCTGATAGATATCGGGTAAATATATATTCTGCAAAACCACTTCCGCCAGGTGTTGGGCTAACCAACATCATTATCCACATAACTAACTGTCTTGCAAATATTAATATATGGTCTTTTACAGTAAAAAATGCCAAAAGTATTGCATTTACAACCCAATACCTTGATGTCCATGAGAAAAATGTTGCTGCAAAAGCATGTAGCCACCAGCTAAAAGGCTTATTTATTAACTCTTTGCTACTAGTTATTATTTCGCTTCCTGCTTTGTTGGCTCCTTGTCTCCAGCGTCTAAGCACGGGCAACCGGAATATTTGTAGCAAAAGCCATTTCAAACCACGGGGGTTAAAAAATAATCCGTAACTCAATAGTATCAGATAAGCAAGTTTTAGAGAGTATCCAATTATTGCGAACAGAAGAAATTCGTTTCTGAAATTAAGCCCAGTTTCTTGTGCAAGAAATAAAACCTGACTATCAAGAAAAATTATTAAAAGTGGAAACAGTAGTATAAAATATAGTTCATCGAGAAATGATGTAGCCATGACAACCGCCGAGCTTTTACCAACGCTAATACCCTCTTTGTGAACGTATAAGATAGCAACACTTGTTCCGCCAACGGCTGAGGGAGTTATTGCTGATGTGAACTCCCATAGCATTATCACTCTGAATATTTGTAGCCATGTTAGCCTGCCGTCTGTCAGTATTCGCAAGCGTATCATATATCCGATATCTCGAAAAGCCATACAGCAAATGGCTACAAACAGCCAGAAAACAGTTTTTGCACTGAACGTAAGTACATTAAAGGCATTGATATCGAACTCTTTCCAAAACAGAAACAGTACTACGCCAAGCCCTATAATTATCGGGTAAATAACCTTTGATGAACTTATGCCCTTGAAGGGGTTTTTATCCTTATTTTGTTTCTCTTTCACGTTTGTTTTGAACGTTTATTTTTTCGATGTTTTACAGAAGTCCCAACTCTAACTTAGCCTCATCGGTTATGCGTTCGGGGTCCCATGGAGGATCAAAAGTTAAATTAATAAAAACTTCGGTTACGTTTTCAACCATCTCTACTCTGCTTTTAACTTGAGACAATATATCGCCTGCAACAGGGCAGTTTGGGTTGGTAAGGGTCATGTCGATCATTACGCTTGCATCATCGTCAATATCAACATTATATATCAAACCTAAATCGTGAATATTTACTGGGATTTCGGGATCGTAAATTGTTTTTAGGGTCTCAACAATTTTTTGGTGAAGACTGTTTTTATCTATCATGGATATTAAAGTTAAAAGTTAAAAGTTAAAAGTTTATAAAGTTTCTACGGTTTTTAATTAACATTTCGATGGTTATTGAGATTGTGTTTCGGTAAACTCAACAACCACCGAAATGCAAGCTCAGTGACCGAGTGTACCGCCTTTTACCTTTACTTTGGTATGTTCGTTTCATATTTAACTTTATATGCCATTGCATATAGTTTTATTTGCTTAATCATTGAGTTTAAACCATTTGAACGTGTGGGACTTAAATGCTCTGATAGTCCAATTTTTTCAATAAATGTGGGTTGGTTTTCAATGATATCGGATGGCGTTTGATCTGTGTATGCTCTGATAATCAATGAAACAAGCCCTTTTGTTAGGATTGCATCGCTATCGCCACGGAAATGCACTTTTCCATCGGAATAATCAGCCAAAACCCAAACTTTTGATTGACAACCTTCAATAAGATTTTCTTTGGTTTTCATCTCTTCGGGTAGTGGTTCTAAATCTTTTCCTAACTCGATGATATACGCGTATTTATCCATCCAGTCGTCAAAGAGGGCAAACTCATCAATAATAGCTTTTTGTTTTTCTTCTATTGTTGTCATTTCGAGAGGGAATACAAATAATAATCGTTATTGTTTAGTAGTTTTCAATAATTGTGCAAAAGTAGGGAAAAAGAAAGTTTTATTTAAGTTATTTTTCAAATAATTGACTTTACGCGGCGCTATATTGTGAATGTCTTGAAAAAGTCGGCAATCGAAGCATGTGTATTTTCAATAAATATGGCTTTATATTTTGAGGCAATCCAAAAGGCATCAACAATATCTTCGGAGGTTTGAGGTGTAAGAGGCTGTTTTTTGCAACTCATTCTATACCAATATGTTGTTTTTAGTATTGTCTTCGTTTTGTGCTGAAAAACATGGTGTGTATAGCCGGCGAAATCTATTATAGTAGGGCTGTCGATACCGCACTCCTCAGTCACTTCGCGTATTGCGGCGATTTTGGGTTTCTCCCCCTTTTCGAGCTTGCCTTTGGGAAAATCCCACTTACCAAGTCGGTCAATTACTAAAAATTCGTTGTTTTCGTTTAGAACCACTCCTCCAGCTGCTTTTATTACTTCGAAATGTTTTTTAAGTTTTTTAAATGCTTTTTTAGGTTTACGAGCGATAATCAAAATTTCTCTTTTCTGATTATCGTTGAGTAGTGAATTTATTATGTTAGTCCAATTGAAACCTTTACGGAAAGAATAAAAATCCCTATTTTTGTCGTCTGATAACGAAAAGTTGTCTGTAATTCTTAAAAAACTGTCATCAAAAAAAATTTTAATATCATGCATAGTAGTAATAATTTAGCCGAAAAATTGGCAACAAAACTTTTGCAAATTAATGCAATAAAACTAAATCCCACAAATTATTTTACATGGGCTTCGGGCATTAAAAGTCCTATTTATTGCGATAATCGGCAGACTCTTGCTTTTCCCGAAGTTAGAAACCTTATTTGTGAGGGTTTTACGGGGCTGATACGCCAAAAATATCCACAAGCAGAATATATAGCAGGTGTAGCAACTGGCGCCATAGCGCACGGGATGTTAGTTGCCGACAGACTGAATTTACCATATATTTATGTGCGTCCTAAACCAAAAGATCACGGTTTGGGAAACCAAATAGAGGGCTTGATAGAAAAGGGCAAGCGAGTTGTTGTTGTGGAAGATTTGATATCGACCGGAGGAAGTAGTCTTAAAGCCGTTGAGGCGCTGCGCAAAGCAGAGTTTTCGGTTTTGGGATTGGTGGCAATTTTTACCTACGGATTTGATTTAGCTAAGGCAGCATTTGAACAAGCGAAATGTGACTGTAGCGTGTTGACAAATTACGAGACCCTACTTTCGGTTGCGGTAAAAAACGGTAACATAAAAAACAGCGAGGTTGAGCAACTAACAGAATGGCGAAAAACCGTTAACAATCAATAAAATAACCTATATGTTTGACAAAGAGCTTAAAATAGTAAGCAGAATAGCAAAGCTACATACTCCATCAGCAGCGATATACAGAACGATTTCTGATTTCAGCTTTATAGATAAAATTACTCCTCCTGACGATAGGGTTAAAATAGTAAGTTGCAACAGCGATATGTGTAAAATAGCTATCGAGGGTGGGGGAGAGTTTACAATGGTTATTGAGGATCGGAAAGAGAATGAAATGGTGAAATTTTCAACCGATTCGAATAGCCCTTTCGAGTTTAAATTCTGGATACAACTTAAAGAGAAAGTTGCTTATGAAACATATTTGCGCATTACTTTACATGCAACAATGAACCCACTAATGAAAATGGTAGCACAAAAGCCACTTACAAATTTTGTGGAAACTATGGTTGATAAGCTCGAACAGCAATTTAGAGTTAATAGTTCGACTTATGATTCAAACTACGAAGCGTGATTGCAATTACCAATTAGCAATTAACAATTGTGAACTTTTGACTTCTTTTAATTTTACAAACTTTTAATTTAATTGTTCATTGCACATTGTTCATTGCTTATTGCTTTTAACTTTTAACTCGATATTTGCTATATTTGCCACTCGTTAATAAAGAGCACATCAAACAAAAATAAATTATTTAAACCACGAATAAACCACTGTATCTATGAATGTTATATTCCAGCTTCCCGATTCAATAGCGAATCAAATAGCAGCCGGCGAGGTTGTACAACGTCCTGCTTCGGTTGTGAAGGAGTTGATGGAAAATTCGGTCGATGCAGGAGCAACAACAATAAATGTAGTTATATATGATGCTGGCAAAACCCTAATTCAAGTGTCAGACAACGGTGTAGGTATGACCGATATTGATGCGCGAATGGCTTTCGAACGACACGCCACAAGTAAAATACGTACAGCTACCGATCTGTTCAAAATTAACACATTAGGGTTTAGAGGTGAGGCGTTGGCATCTATAGCAGCCATATCAAACGTTACACTTCGCACCAGACATAAAAGTTCAGAATTGGGAGTCGCCATTGATGTAAGCGGGTCAACAGTAAAAGCACAGGAAGTGGTTCAGTGTCAGCAAGGATGCGTTGTTTCAGTTAAAAATCTCTTTTTCAATATTCCTGCAAGGCGCAAATTTTTAAAAACAGACCAAACTGAGTTTCGCCACATCACAGATGAATTTATTAGGGTTGCAATTATTAATCCGAATATTACATTTACGTTAACTCACAATGATCAAACAATTTTCAACCTGCCGATAGTTACCTTGAAACAGCGTATCGTAGCCATTTTAGGTCGCAATTACAGTGAAAATTTAATAAGCATTGATTGTTCAACTTCGTTGGTAAATATTTCGGGTTTTATTGGAAATCCCAAACTGGCAAAAAAAAGTACAGGCGATCAATACTTTTTTGCAAACAGTAGATTTATGCGACATCCCTATTTTCATCGGGCAATTATGAATGTCTATGAGAAAATTATTCCTCAAGGAACTTTCCCTGCATATTTTGTTGTTATGGAGGTAAATCCTGAGAGTATTGATGTTAACATACATCCAACAAAAACCGAGATTAAGTTCGAAAACGAACGCGATATTTTTCAACTGCTCCAAGCGGCAGTTAAGGAGTCGTTGGGGAAATTTAATTTTGTTCCGTCAATAGATTTTGATAATCAAATAGATATACCAATCTCGTTCACACGCCCGCCTGCAGACGCTCCTATACGTATGCCTGAAATAAAAGTAAACCCATCGTATAATCCTTTTGACAAAACACCAACTTACTCGAGGCAAGATGGTTGGGCAAAGTACAGCAACAAAAAGAGCACAGACGATTGGCATAAAATACTTTCAGATTTTGAAAATCACTCGAAGAAAAAGCCAGATACCGTTGAGTTTCCTGACAATACCGATATTATCGAGACACGCTCATTTATCCAAATTAAAAAGCGGTTTATTTTGACTACAGTCAAGTCGGGTTTAATGCTTATTGACCAGCATCGCGCTCATTTTCAGATAATTTACGAGGAGTTGAAGCGTAGTTACAATATAGGAAAAATTCCATCACAACCAATGATGTTTCCGCATACTGTTGAGGTTAGCTTTAAACAGGGCATGATTATTGACGAAATAATTCCCGAATTGAACTCAATCGGGTTTGTATTGAAAAAAGATGAGCAAAATAATTATCAAGTAACGTCTGTGCCTGTGGTTTTGCCAATATCGTCTATAAATGCTTTTTTTGAGACTGTAACCGAAAAAGCGCAAAATACAGGCGAAGATATCGAGGAGAAATTAAAAACAAAAGTGCTGCAAGACCTTGCAAGAATATCGTCTATACAATATGGTAAAGATTTAAACGTCGAAGAGATGAACCATATTACCGATAAATTGTTTGCTTGCCAATCGCCCAACTACACCGTCGATGGAAGATCGATAGTTCAAATAATATCAATGAACGACATTATACAACGATTTAATAATTAAATAGTTACTATGCGAGGATATCGTCCACCTATACTTGGCTCGGTGCCACCAGTTGTTAAGAATATACTTATTATTAATGTATTAATGCTTCTCGGCTCAGCAATAACAAACTATGAGAAGTCTGTAGAGCTGTTTGGACTATTTTATCCCGAATCTGAGTTTTTTAGACCACATCAGATTATTACTCATATGTTTATGCATGGTGGCATTACTCACCTGTTTTTCAATATGTTTGCGCTTTATATGTTTGGGAAAGTTCTTGAAATGGTGTGGGGCAGTAAGCGTTTTTTGATATACTATTTTGTAACTGGATTGGGTGCCATGTTGCTACATATGCTTGTGACTTGGATTGATATTGAGAACATTAAAAGCTCTATTGCAGTTTTCAATAATACTCCCACACCCGAACTGTTTAGCCAGATTGTGAGGGATAATATTTCACGTCCAACGGCTATGCTTACAGATTTTATCAACCGTTTTCACGAATATCCCGATAGTAAATTTTTGATAAACGAGGCAACTGTATATGCTAATGAAATTCTCGAACTCAGGTTAAATGTGCCTGTTATAGGCGCTTCGGGAGCGGTGTTCGGCGTTTTGCTCGCTTTTGGAATGATGTTCCCCAACACGCAACTTATGTTGCTGTTTCCACCAATTCCAATAAAAGCAAAATGGTTTGTCTTGGGATATGGAATTTTGGAACTCTGGTTAGGCGTTGCAAATAGGAGTGGTGACAATGTTGCACACTTTGCCCACTTAGGTGGCATGATATTTGGATTTTTCCTTATCAGATACTGGAGTAAAAAGTTTAAAAGATTCTAAATCATTATTTTCTAAGCGATGAACTTAGTTGACGAAATAAAGGCGATTGTTAAATCTGGTGGTATATTGACCAAGTTAATAGCGATAAATTTAGCTGTTTTTCTTGCGGTAAATATTATTGGAGTTATCTTTTTTCTTTCTGCTTCTCAATGGAGTACCGGAACAGTTGTAAAAATATTTGCTGTGCCTGCAAGTCTCTCTGCGTTAGCTGTTAAGCCATGGACGCTCTTTACATATATGTTTTTGCACGAAGGGTTTTTGCATATATTGTTCAATATCTTGTGGTTATATTGGTTTGGAATTATATTCTTGCGCTATTTTTCTCAAAATCAGCTACTTGGGCTTTATATTATTGGAGGCTTATTTGGTGGTCTCTTTTATATTCTGTCATTCAATATTTTCCCTGTTTTTAAGCCTCATGTCGAAAATAGTGTTGCTCTCGGGGCATCGGCTTCGGTAATTGCGATTGTTATTGCAACTGCCTTGTATATACCAAATTATAGCGTTAACTTAATATTTTTGGGTCCAGTAAAATTAAAATGGATTGCATTGGTTATGATACTGTTAGATATAATAGGGATAACATCAAGCAATAGTGGCGGACATTTGGCGCACCTTGGAGGCGCTGTGATGGGTTGGATTTTTATCTCCGCATATAAAAAGAGGATTGACCTAACGAAATTTGTTGGCTGGTTTAAAAATATTTTCAAATTCAAGCCCCGTCGCAAGAAAAAGAGTCATTTGCACGTTACTTATAGAAGAGGCGAAACAGAATACGATTACAATGCGCGGAAACGTGAAAATCAGAAACAGCTTGACGCAATACTTGAAAAGATAAAGAAAAGCGGATATGACAATCTAACAGCAGAAGAAAAACGAATATTGTTTGACAGCAGTAAAAAAAGAGACTTATAGGTTTTTTTAAATGTAATTAATTAAAATAGAATGATTTAGCAATTTGACAAGGTAAATGAAGTCGTTTTTTACAAATATTGCTCTTTTAGTTACAGCATTTTTTGCCCTGATTTTGTTGATAGCAAATTTGGCGCCCTTTATCTCGCCAAACATTTTTGCACTTCCGCAAATATTGGGGATTATATATCCATATATTTTAATTATAAATATCTTAATTACAATTGTTTGGGCTGTAAAACGCAAGTGGGTTTTTCTGTTGCCTTTTGTTATTATTGTTTCGGGATTTCAGCATATATTAACACTGGTAAGCTTGAATTTTTCAAAAAGCGGAATTGAGATTATCCCCAAAGCTCAAGCGTTAAAAGTTGCATCGTTTAATGTGAGATTGTTCGATTTGTACAATTGGTCAGAAAACAAAAATACTCGCGATAATATTATGGAGTATCTGAAAAATATTGATGCTGACGTTATCTGTTTTCAAGAGTATTACGACGACAAAACAAACAGTTTTGAAACAACAAGTAGAATTACAAAGCTGCCAGAAATAAAATCTTATAAAGTCGCGCCAACTTACATAGCCAAAGATTTGTATCGATTTGGAATAGCCACTTTTAGTAAGTATCCTATAATAAATTCAGGAGAAATTCAGTTTGAAAATTCACAAAATAATGCCTTATGGACCGATTTGTTGGTATTTGGTGATACTATAAGAGTTTACAATGTGCACCTTCAAAGTAATCATTTCGATATCGATGACTATAAATTTATCCATAAAATCAATACAAGCCCCACAAGCGTAGAAATGAGGCAAATAAAAGGTATTTTTAGTCGATTGAATGCTGCGTATAAAAAGAGAGCCGACCAAGCCGCCCAGGTTAGAGAGCACATTCAAGAGACAAAATTTCCTACAATTGTTTGTGCTGATTTAAACGATACACATTTGTCATACGCATATCGTAAAGTCAAAGGGAGATTAAGCGATGCTTTTCAAAAATCGGGGTTAGGCTTTGGACATACTTTTGGTAGTGCACCAGTCTCTGTTAGAATTGATTATATATTCTTCGACAAAAATTTTGTTGCAAAATCATTTCAAACAGGTGAAGGTAAATTAAGCGATCATAATCCTATTATTTGCACTTTGGAGAGGGTTGCAAACTAGAATGTTACTGAATTTATCGAATGTACCGAGAACGGTCGCTGAGTCTATCGAAGCGACCATCATGAGCCCTATGGGGTGGCTTCGATTGCTGCGCACTCAGCCACCGCGGAACGGTCACTGAGTTTATCGAAGTGACCGCCATAAGCCCTATGTATGTTGGCTTCGATAAACTCAGCCAACGTAACACGGTCATTGAGTCTATCGAAGTAGTGTGCTGAGCGAAGTCGAAGTGTGACCGCCACCGTAACATAAACTCAAAGTTCCAAATTTTTCTTTTTTGACAACTCCACTAAATCGTTATATCTCCCTTTTATCAAAGCCTGTTTCTTTTTGCGATTCCATCCCTGAACCTGTTTTTCGCGGTAAAACGCTGCCAATATACTATCAAACTCTTCATAATAAACCAACTTCACTGGCAAACGCTTTTTTGTATAATTTGCACCTTCGCCTGCTTGATGTTGCGCTAATCGCATTTGTAGATTATTAGTACTTCCGGTGTAGTAGCTACCATCTGCACAAAGAAGTATGTACATATAACCTTTTTCCATGTGTTATTTTGTGTAATACAAATGTATAAATAATTGTTTATAAGAGTGTTGTAAAGTTATATAATTTTTGATTGCTGGGCTCGTATTTCTTTGGGGTGGCTTCGATTGCTACGCACTCAGCCACCGCGGAACGGTCACTGAGTTTATCGAAGTGACCGCCATAAGCCCTATGAGGTGGCTTCGACAGGCTCAGCCACCGTTTACGGTCACTGAGCCTGTCGAAGCGGTGCACTGAGCTTGCCGAAGTGTGACCGCCGAAATGACCTCCACACAATTTCAAAATCTTATTTTACTGAGGCTCAACCCAATCATTATTCTCTTTAATAAGTGCAATAAGCTGTTCGACAGCGACGTCAGCAGATATATTTTTCTTAACTGCAACTTTACCTTTGTATAAAGCAACTCTGTTTGGAGCAGCTCCAACGTAGCCATAATCGGCATCAGCCATTTCGCCGGGACCGTTTACTATGCAACCCATAACGGCAATTTTTAAATGCGTTAGGTGATTAGTTTTGCTACGAACTTCGGCTAAAACCGATTCAATATCAAACTGCGTCCGACCACACGAGGGACACGCAATATACTCGGTTTGACTTATCCTGACCCTCGATGCTTGAAGTATCTCAAACGTTAGCTTGCGATTATCCTCCACATCGGTTAAGAAAGGATTGGTAAGCCAAACACCGTTGCCCATGCCACCTACCAACAGGCTTCCTGTGTCGGCAGAAGACTCTATTACAAATGTTTCCCAATCGTCAGAGACATAATTTCGCTTAACAATTACGGGATTGGTTATTTGTGCCGATTTTAGTTTAAGAAAAGCCGACATCTGGTCTGCATATCCGTTTTGAGACACGGTTTCTAAAACTATTACGGTTTTGGGACTGTTTCTTAATTGCTCAATAATCACCGATTTCGACAAATCGCTGTTTGTTAACGATACCCATTTTGTAAGCTCTTTTGATTTGTCGGCTATATATATAAATTCCAGATTGTTAAATAAAGGAGTGGCGTTTTCGCATGGCATTTTGGTTGTACCTGCTTCATAAATTACGGACAGGTTTTCGGGCAGTTCGGTTATAATTTCAATATCCTTAACATAAACAGCATCAGCGGCTTGACTTGTTGGAATCCATTTTTTACCGTTAAACTTATATCCTAATTTTTCGAGCATTACGTTGTCAAGAACACGATAGTTTCTAATATCACACACAGCGATAACAGGGTTTTCGCCACCTATATTCCCAACTTCGTGTGAGTAATAAAAGCTAAAGTCAAGCGGATTGTACTCTTCCCAATTGTTATTTGTGTCTGTCAGTGGCTTTCTGTGTTTAAAGTGGTTGACGAGTTTTTGCGCCGCAGGTATCTCTTTTACAGGGTTTTCGGTTAATGATATTCGTATAGTATCGCCAATTCCGTGACCGAGCAGTCTTCCTATACCTATGGCTGAGCGAACACGCCCCGACAAATCGTTTCCCGCTTCGGTAACTCCCAAATGAAGTGGGTAATGCATATCTTCAACTTGCATTTGTTTTGCTAACATAAAATATGCGCTGTTCATTATCCTTATATTGCTCGATTTAAGCGAGATAACCACGTTTTGAAAATCCCTTTTCTTGCAAATTCTAAGAAACTCCATTGCCGACTCGACCATTCCCTCGGTGGTATTGCCATATTTTGACATAATGCGGTCGCTTAGCGAACCGTGATTAACTCCAATTCTTAACGCAGTATCGTGTGCGACACAAATATCAATTAGTTCATTTAGAGTGAGTTCTATTTTGTCTAATTCCTCTTTCCACTCCAATTCAGTATAAGTTTTCGTGTCGAAAGTGGCTCGTTTGTCGATAAAGTTTCCGGGATTAATTCGTACCTTATCAACCAACTTAGCTGCAACAAAGGCAGCTTGCGAACTAAAGTGCACATCGGCAACCAAAGAGGTGTTAATATTATCGTTAAGTAGCAGTTCTTTTATTTTGCCAATTGATTCGGCGTCAGCTCTGTTTCTGACTGCAAAACGCACCATTTGTGCGCCAGCTGATATAACCTCTTTTGATTGCTTGTATCCCGCTTCAACATCGCCTGCAGGCGTATTGCACATGGTTTGAATTACAATATCGGAATCTCCGCCTATAGTTATATTTCCAATCTTTACTTCGTGGGTTGGAAAACGTTTGATTGAGAAGGATGTGAATATCATTGGTAGTGTTGATTAATGTTTGTAAAAAAGAGCTTTGCGTCTGTTTTTTTTGACTTCAAAAATGGTCAATACCACAAATTTACGCAAAGTTTTTTCAGAACTGTGTAAAAGAGAAATTGAAAAGTGGCAAAATACTTGCAGGAATTAAAAACAATACCCATATTTAACTAAAAATTACGAGACGTGAAAATAGTAAAAATATGGTTTGACGGCGATTATCTATACGGCGAAGGAGACAATGGAAAACATTATCGACAGTCTCTTTTGTGGTATCCTCGATTGCGAAAAGCAACAGAGAGTCAAAGAGCAGATTACAAATTCGGCTTTTCCGGGATACATTGGCGCAATATTGATGAGGATGTGAGCTTCGAAAGTTTTGAATATGAAGATGCTGAACCGACAAGATTACAACGTTTTTTTCTCACTCACAAAGAAATAAATGTTGCCGAATTTGCCAAAAGGATAGGAGTAAATGCCACCCTGTTGCGCAATTACATTAATGGTTTTAAACAACCTTCGGCAGAGCGTGAGCAGTATATCTTAGAGGAAATACGGAAAATGGGTAGCGAGCTGATGAAAGCGTAAATCAATTAGCAATTAGTTAATTGAATGTCAGAGAGTTATATAGATATCGTGTTATTGTGTCTCTAATAAAGTTGAAAGTAATTAAAAGTGATTGGTAAAAATTATTAAATTTTACAATTGGCTGAATATTAATATTTTATAATAATAATATTGAAAACATAAAATATGAGCACAATAAAATACAAAGGATTTATCGGTAGCGTAGAATTTAGCCACGAAGACAAAGTATTCTATGGAAAAATAGAGGGTATAAACAGCTTGGTAAATTACGAAGGTACATCGGTAGCCGAATTAAACAGTGCTTTTGAGGAGGCTGTAAACGACTATATCGCACACTGCAAAGAGAATAATCTGCCTCTGCATAAATCGTACACAGGAAACTTTAATATACGCATACCCGCTGACTTACATGCTCGCTTAGCTGAAAAATCACTGAAAGCAGGAATGTCGCTCAACGCATTTATAAAAGAGACATTACAGAAAGCAATAATGTAAAAAGCGAAGTGGTAGATACTGTTTTTATTTTAGTTCTGTTTTGTCATCTCCTAATGATAAGTTATTTGTCAAAAATAGAGTGATATATAGGTACTATAATCTTATATTTTGAGTTATTTTATTTTTTTGCAATTAAACATAAATTTTAGTTTATTTTTGCATTCAATTTTGAAAGCTTAAAAATAACAATGATACAGGAAGATTTATTTAAAAAAATTATAGCTCACTCAAAAGAGTACGGGTTTGTGTTTCAGTCAAGTGAGATTTACGATGGTTTAAGTGCAGTTTATGACTATGGACAAAACGGTGTAGCATTGAAATCTAATATTCGTGAATATTGGTGGAAAACAATGACTATGCTTAACGAAAATATTGTTGGAATTGATTCAGCAATTTTTATGCACCCAACTATTTGGAAAGCTTCCGGTCATGTTGGAGCATTCAATGATCCGTTAATTGACAATAAAGATTCAAAAAAACGATATCGCGCCGATGTTTTAGTCGAAGAGCATATTCAAAAAATTGAAGATAAGATTAGTAAAGAGGTAGCTAAAGCGCAAAAGCGTTTTGGCGACAGCTTCGATCGTGAACAGTTTGTTACAACGAATCAGCGTGTTTTAGGTTATTCGGCTGAAATCAAAGAGATTCAGCAACGTTTGGCTGATGTCCAAAACAACAACGATTTAGATGGCTTTAAAAAACTTATTGAAGATTTACAAATTGTGTGCCCTGTGAGTGGTTCACGTAATTGGACAGATGTGCGTCAGTTTAACTTAATGTTTGAAACCAAGTTGGGCTCTGTTAGTGATGATGCTAACACGATTTATTTAAGACCCGAAACAGCTCAAGGGATTTTTGTTAACTATTTGAATGTTGCTAAAACAGGACGTATGCGCTTACCATTTGGGATAGCTCAAGTTGGTAAAGCGTTTCGCAATGAAATTGTTGCACGTCAGTTTATTTTCCGTATGCGCGAGTTTGAACAAATGGAGATGCAGTTTTTTGTTAAGCCAGGTGAGGAAATTAAATGGTTCGAATACTGGAAAAAAGCACGTATGACATGGCACCTAAACTTGGGTATTGACGAAAGTAGATTTAGATACCATGATCACGAAAAACTTGCACACTATGCCAATGCAGCAACCGACATTGAGTTTGAGTTTCCAATAGGTTTCAAAGAGGTTGAAGGAATACATTCACGCACTGATTTTGATTTGAAACAACACCAAGAGTTTTCAGGAAAAAAATTACAATATTTTGATAACGAAACAAATACAAGTTTTGTGCCGTATGTTGTAGAGACGTCAATTGGGCTTGACAGAATGTTTTTGTTGGTGTTGTCAGCAGCCTATAAGGAAGAAGTTGTAGAAAATGAAGGAAGGTCAGATACTCGAGTTGTGTTGCAAATACCCGCCCCGCTTGCACCCGTGAAAGTTGCAGTTTTTCCATTAGTAAATAAAGATGGATTACCAGAAAAAGCAATCGAGATATTTAATATTATGAAATATGATTTTACTTGTCAATATGACGAGAAAGATAGCATAGGTAGAAGATATCGTCGCCACGATGCTATCGGAACACCATATTGCATAACGATCGATCATGACACCTTAGATACCAACACAGTTACTTTACGTGATCGCGATACAATGGAACAAGAACGTATCCCGATTGATAAGTTGATTGAAATAGTTGAAAGTAAGGTTTCAATGAGTAATTTATTGCGTAGATTAAATAAATCTTTGTAAATTTGAAGTTTCTAATTGTGTGATTATGATAACGAATACACAAACCTACAAACTTTTGGCTTTTTGTACATACAGCGCATAAGCTGTATCTTTTAACATTTAACTGAAAAGATTATTAACGTATGAAAAAAGCTCTAAAACATATTTTTCTCATTGTTTTGTTAGTGTGTGGCGCTGTCTTTAACGCTAAATCACAAGTTAAAACAGAGAGAGAGGAAAAAATAGATAAGTATAAGTTCGAAAAAAGAATAATGGGACCCAAACATAAGAAAAGCAGTGTGCTCGAAATAATGGTTGATAAATACAACAACTATTTTGCAGCAACATTTAGAGCTGAAAAAATATCATACACTTATTTGAAGATTTATAAACTTTATACTTGGGAGGAATTGCTCTCTTTAAGGATGAATGATAATCGTATAGAGTTGTATAACAGTACTTTTGATGCAGAAGGAGAATATTTTTACGCAAATACCGATGTTTATAGAAACAGGTTTAAAAAAATC
>Ga0208694_1003259_pt1 | contig 15867 bp, 16 predicted proteins | sample AD_UKC078_MetaG_FD_184442 | JGI IMG/M metagenome (GOLD analysis project Ga0208694, IMG submission 184442) | Active sludge microbial communities of municipal wastewater-treating anaerobic digesters from USA - AD_UKC078_MetaG (SPAdes) (version 2) | ecosystem: Engineered > Bioreactor > Anaerobic >...
AACAGGAGCCCTCGAAGACCGATGACTTCAGCCTGCGGCTCGCTCAACTGGAAAAGGGTGCCAAAGTTACTGCCAAGGCATATGTGCTTCCGTCATCCATCCTGCACGACCGATTCCTGGTAATCGACGATGCCGTTTGGTTCCTTGGAAATTCACTGAATACCTTGGGTGACAAAGCATCCCTCATCGTCAAACTTCCCAGCCCGGATGAGGTCATTGACCAGCTTGAACGTATGCTGAAGCAGTCAATATCCTTTGACGACTATAAGAAGCGCCAGGCCAAGAATCATGAAGACCCCGCATCATGAAAGGGTTTGCTCCAGGTATCTCAATTGCTCCCAAGGCAGAGCGCCCATTTCCCGCCAAAGAAATTCTTTGGGGCAGCGAGGAAGGCGGGCAAAACCAGTTCCCGACATCAACTGCTGCTTGGGGGCGAAAGCATTCTAGCGATCCTGTTCCCTTGCAGAAATTCGGCACGGCAGTTGCGGATGCCCAAGAGCGCATCTGGATTGTTGACGAATATTTGCTAATACCCGAAAGCAGGAGTCCCGCTGAAGCATCAAAGGCGTGAGTGAGGTCGGAAAAGGGATATTCCACTCACATTGATCATTGAAACACTTATCGTTTAATGATATGCTTTGTCATGGGTTCACAAAGTTCACCGGCCACTGGTTTGGAATATTTGCTTGGCTTGGATGGCAATATTGAAGTCCAAAATGATGCGGGCTACTGGGTCAAGATGGAAGTTGCGAGTGTGCCCGTAACGGCGGAACGACCGCACGGCATCAGGTACAGCCTGACACTGCATGCGCCGGATAACACCCGGCTCATTGGTTTTGATAATGCCCATGGCGTGAAGCCGGTAGGTTCGCGTTTTAAGCATGTTGGCAAACGGTTTCCGTACGACCACCGCCATCGACACGCTCTGGACGAGGGGGTGTTGTACGAGTTTGACACCGCTTACCAGTTGGTCAGTGATTTTTATGCTGAAGTAGATCGCGTTTTGAAGGAGATCAGTCCATGAACAAGGTATTGAAGTTCGGTATTGCGCCAGTGCCTGTGCAGCGCGCCCGCACACTGGCGATTGCGGCGGGAACACGCCAACGCAGCAAAGATGAACCCAACGTTTGGTTTCCCACTGTGACCGCCATGGCACGGGTGCTGTCCGATGAGAACATGGCCTTGCTCAAGGTCATTCGTGAGAGTCACCCAGACTCTATGGACGCCTTAGCCAAGGCGGTGGGGAAACATGCGCCCAACGTGTCGCGGTCGCTGCATACCATGGCCCAATATGGTTTGGTCAAGCTCACCAAGCATGGCAGAACGGTCATTCCGCAGGCAACCTCCGAGAGGGTTACTGTCGATTTTTCCTGGGGTGGCTGACATTACATCGCTGGATCAAGCGATTTCAGCAAATATCGTGTCACTCTTTCATTGGGGAAATCCGCTCGTTTTACCTTTTCGAGGGGATGGGCTCATTTAGCCATGGAGATCCAAATGGATATAGTGCACCTATTACCCTAAGATTACTCTCATTATCTTAGGTCTAGATTTCTGTGACAAAAACACTTACCATTGAGCCCATGAACGCAAACCCGCATGGAATAAGGCTCTCCAAAGCATCCACCCAAGCCCGCACCCAGTTTGTTCGGCGCCTGGGCCGGCACCATTTCTCGCACCTGCGAGCGATTGCCGAGGGCCTGGACGTCGTCGACAGCGCCAAGCGCTACCTGGGCGTGGAACATGGCCACCAGGCCAAAACCGCCCACCAGCAGACGGTCGACGCTATCCGCGCCGTGGCACGCCGCCACAACGAATCGGCCTGGCGTCTGATCGGTCTGGTCATCCATGTGCAGCTCAATGCCAGCCACCCCAGCCTGGACGACTTCATTGCCGAACGCGGTCTGGACGGCTGGCGCGAATCCGAAATTGCCGAGATGTATGCCGAGGCCTACCCCCCGACAGGCAAATCCGACTACAAAGCCAATCGGCGATCCAAGCTGCGGGAACGCCAGCTGCAGCTCCTCAAAAGGCTGGAGCAACTCGCCGCCGAAACCCCCTCCCCCACCGATCTGGTGTCCGGATGGTTCGACGAAGTCATCGCCCAAAAGTTGCTGAACGCCGGCATGCTGACCCTGTCCGATCTGAACCAAAAGATCGGCACCGGCGGCCGCTGGTACCGCGGTATGCCGGCCGTCGGCGAGCACAAAGCCCGGCGCATTGCCGCCCACCTGGCCACCCTGCTGCCCCGCCATATCGCACCGCCCAAACCAGTCCTGGCGCTGGCCACCTCCCCTTCCCTGTTTGCCGCCCTGCCCGGTGGCACCACCGGCCTCATTTCAGGCACTTCCGCCCTCCTCCACCCTGCCCCCGCAGACGGCACCGAAAGCCGGCTGCTGAACGCCCGCAACGACCAGGAGGCGGTGGAAGCCTGGATCCATGCCCGCGCTGGCGCCCTGCCCACCGCCACGGTCTACCGGCGCGAGGCCCACCGCCTGATGTTGTGGCTGCAGTACGAACGCTGGGGCAAGACCCTCGCCCAGATGCAGATCGAGGACTGCCGCGACTACATGGCCTTCCTGCAGAACATTCCCGCCAAATGGATCTCTCGCACCCGTGCCGCACCAGGACAACCTGGCTGGGCACCCTTTCGCGGTCCGTTAAGCCACAAGAGCCAGCGCCAGACCGTGGTCATCATCGCCAGCCTCTTCACCTGGCTCCAATCCGCCCAGTACCTACTGCAGAACCCCTGGCCCCTGATTAATCAGAAAACCGGAGACGACCGGGCAGAACAAGTGATGGACACCAAGGCGCTGAGCGAAGCGGCTTACCAAGAGGTCATTGCATACGTCCTGAGTCAGCCGCCCTCCCCTTCGCGCAGCCGGATTCTGTTCATCCTGCGGTTTGTGGAGTCCGTGGGTTTGCGTTCCGCTGAGCTCATCCATGGCAAGCTGGGCGACCTGCGTCTGGAGCCTGAAGGCTGGATGATGCAGGTTCATGGCAAGGGGTCCAAGAACCGGATTGCTGCCATTCCGGGGCAGGCATTTGAAGCACTGCAAGATTACCTGGAAGCGCGCCATCTCGGTGGAATTGAGACGGCGCCACCGACCGCTCCTTTGCTGGCCAGTGCGCTCGACCCGATGGAGCCGGTAGGCTACCAGGCGCTTTATGAGCATGTGAAGGGTTGGATCGCCAAGGCGGTGGCTGCGTCTGCCCTACCCTCCAACGAACGATCCAGACTGGCCGGAGCAACGACCCACTGGTTGCGGCATACGTTTGGCACCCGGGCCGTCGCCCGGGAGGTGCCGCTGGATGTGATCCAGGCCCAGATGGGGCATGCGTCGATCCAGACGACGATGGGTATCTACGGTAGAGCGCCTATGAAGCGTCGGGCAGAGGAGCTCGCCAAAGCATTTGGCTAAAGCAAAGAAAGGGGGGGTGGAACCGTTCCACCCCCCCTTTCTTTGCTTTCAGTCACTACATCAATTCAACAATGCCTTTATTGCTTTTTCGATTTCCAAGAAACGAGTGGGCTCAATATTTGCCAGACTGATGACTGCAGATTTCTTTGAAGCGTCCAGCTTCAATTCACCCGTTTGGCCGCCTTTTCCCTTGATCAAAACCTTCTTTGGTGAGGGGGGTGGAACGGTTCCACCCCCCTCCAAGAGCCTACTCAGAACTTGTGCAGAACTCAGCTTTTCTTGAGAAGCTCGCAGCTCTTTGGCACGTGAGAGCACCGAATCTGGATCTTTTTGAATTGCAGGGGTCAGCAGCGATGCCCAGCGGTATTGAAGGTCCAAAGGACTTGGAAATGCCGCAATAACCTCAGCGGGCAACCTGGCCAGTGCCAGCGCTTTTCCCAACTGGCTTAAATCGATAGAGGCTGCCTCGGACAATTTACGCGCCGAGGGAAAGAGACCGTCATCAAGCGCCTTGGCATAGGTCACTCCGGCCTCCCAAGGGCTCAAAGATGCACGCGCCCTGTTCTCCCTATCCATCTGGCAAAACAGTTCCGTGTCGTCCAGATCTTCAATGACAGCCAGAACATCAATGCCCAGTTCAAGACAAGCGCGATGGCGGCGATGACCAAAGACCAATTCATATTCGCCAGGCGCCAACTTGGATGGGCGAACCTTGATAGGCTGGATATTTCCACCAGCAGTTTCAATCTCTTGCTTCAATTCGGCAAAGTCCGCCCCAGCATAAGACAGCTCATTCCGGTTCGCCCACTTGCTGGGTTTGATCTTCTTTGGATCAAGTTGGCGGGTGGCGGTAGCTCCAACAAATTCAGCCAGTTTCTGTTTGAGCTCAACGTTTTCGGCAGACACCTTTTCATCACGAAAAAGTGCGTCCGCATGCATCCCAATGGCAGTTTTAGATCCCTGCGCACGATTGCCAGACGAAAGCCCGATATGGCTCAAATCGATCTTTGCTGCCTTGTCTTTAAGCGCCATGCTGTTCTCCTGTTTGACGTTTCCATGCCGTAATGATTTGTTCTTCCACGAGCTCCACCACACGCTCATAGGCGTCGTATGCGCGCCTGTAAGTCCGGGCGTTGATGCTAGCGGGATCGGTGTCATAGACCGTACCAAACTCAGCACTGGCACTCGCAGTCAAGGCCGTCTTCGGAATTTCGACGGGCAAGACCATTCCAGCATAGGCGGCAGTAATCCATTCGCGAACCACACTGGAAGACGCATCGTTCGCATCAACTCGGGCAAGCAGCACGTCGACAAAATCAAAGCTCTTGGTCTTGCCGCGGTTGGTAACAAGGTTGGCCGTCAGGTCGTTGAACAGGTTCCAGAACTGGCCGCTGGATGTGAAATCCAAGGTGCTAGGTGGCAGAGGCATGATGAGACCATCGGAAGCGAGTAGGGAGTTGATGGTCAGGTAGGAGAGGGCAGGGGAGGTGTCAAGAATGATCACGTCGTACTTTGTCCTGGCCGCATCAATTCCATTGTTAAGCACATTCCAGAATTCGAATGAACCCTCCGTTTTTTGCCTGGAGGGGAGTGCGAATTCAGCAGAATACAGCGCCAAATTGGCGGGCACGATATCAATGCCATTCCAGTAAGTCGGCGTGATCGCATAGTCGATAGACACTTCTGTTCCGTAGCAAAGGCTCAAAATAGTTTGCTCATCAGAAACGTCCACATCAGGAAGCAGTCCAAAAAGTGTCGTCATCGAACCTTGGGGATCCGTATCGATGACCAAGACCTTGTGACCGCGAAGACTTAAACCTTGGGCAAGGGTGACTGCAGTGGTGGTCTTTGTTACGCCGCCTTTGAAATTCGCGACGGCAATCGTGATGGCCTCTGCCTGCTCTGGGCGCATGTATTTACTGCGAATGGAACGAGCCCAGATTCGCGTGTCTTCCAGGCTGAACTTGCGCCGATGGCCACTTTCCATATCGCCAGTTGGCAAATCGCCTTTTTTCACTCGATAATCCATTTGTGCCTTCTCAAGGCCACAAACAGTTGCCACCTGATTGGTACTGAAAGTAGGGGAGCGCTTTCTGGCGTCTGGAGCCAGCATAGTCCCGCGAACACTTTCGATGACCGCGCCCACTCTGGATGATGCGGAAATCAAATCTTCTAAAGTAACGCGCGACTCCGGCTTGTTTTTGATTGACATGTATTTAATCCTACTAAACGCGAAATTCCGCTGGTTTCGTCAATTGTGCGTCTTTTGAGATGATTTTGGAAGTTCTGTCTTCGATTTCTTGAAGTTATCCACAAGCTCTCCGCTTCTCTTTTTTAATAACCTTTAGAAGCTTTAATACCTTTAGTTTGAATTTCTTTAATAAATTCAAATGCTTAGCGCAGTTTGCGTGAGATGATCCATGGGATATGTGAGACGATCCATGGGAGTTGTGAGCTCAAGCATGTGAACTGTGAGAAAAACCAATGTCCGGTCGATACAGCTTCTAACCACATATAAATGTGGTGTTGCAAACGTTGTAATGTCCGGAAACACGTACCAAGTACCCGCCTGGGCACAGGAAATAGACCGCCCAGTCGGCTAACTGTGAGACAAATCACGGGGTCAACAGTTAGAGAACTGGCCAAGTGTGAGGAAAACTATGGGGTAAATCCGTCTAGCGGACTTGAAGACCCAGCTCGACAAGGCCACAGCTTGCGTGAGTTGGCTGTTCTCACAGATAATGGTTTTAAATGAGCACCACGGAAATCCTCGGTCCCGACAGAATCGACAAACCAGTGTCGACTTTGGCCATGGTTCCTAAGACAGGAGCGATAACCAGGGTTGGTCGACAGGCCTATACCCTGATGATGTTTGTGGCCCGCGAGCAGGGAGCTGAGGACGACAAGACCGGATTATTCGGTGCTCCATTGAATACCGTCATCCGCGGCTACGACGGATCTTCCGGATCCGTCAAAGAGCTGAAGAAACATTTGCTCTCTATGGTGACGCATGTGGTTGAGTGGCAATCACCATCACCAGGGGAAACAGAAGAGTGGGGCGCTTGTGGTCTGTTATCTCAAGTCATTCTGAAAAAGAAGAATGGGGAAAACTGGATCTATTGGGCGTACCCACCAGCGCTTCGCCAGGAAATGCTCTACCCCTTGCGATATGCACAGATCCTGCGGTCCACCATTGCCCAGTTTCGTTCCCATGCTGGCTTGGCTCTTTATGAAATCTGTGCGCGATACAAGGACAACCCATCGCACTTGACCAGCAAACAGCATTGGAAATGGTGGCTGCCTGTATTGACTGGGAAGCCAGTGCCAACCGAAATCAAGACGGAATACCGCTTCTTCAATCGCGACACGATCAAGCCGGCCGTAGAAGAGGTCAATGAAGTTAGTGAGCTTATCGTTACAGCACACGAATTCAAAGTTGGCCGGACCATTGAGTACATTCAATTCGAGGTCAGGCTCAAGAAGGAAGAGTCAGCCAAAGCCAAATTTGCCATTGATCTAAGCAAAGTTGCCCGTGCCATTCAACTTGGGATCGATGCAGAAATAGCTGAGGACCTTTTCATTCGTCACGGAGAGTTGGCCTTTGCCAAAGCGATGGAGAGATTGGAGGCTCGCCTAGCTATGCCTGGGACGCCAATTCTTTCAAGACATGCGTATCTGAAGGCACTTTTGACAGGCAAAGCTGTAGACAAATCATTGCCTGCAGTAGGTAATGTTTCTCCAGATGAGTCCGCATTGCCTCGGCCGGAAGATCCAGGTGTGCAAGCTCAGGCGAATTTACGAAACCGCGAAGCCGAAAAGCTCAGGATCGCCCGTACAGAAATTGAAAATCTCAATCCAGTTGCACTTGCGCAACTCTTGAGTGAACTCAAATCAAACTTCATTGAGCGGAAAGTATCTCCAGCAGTCATGAGGAGATTGGACGATGGTAATTGGGAGTCCGCTCTGATCATGGGTGAACTAGTACGCTTCTACTGGAAGCGTACGCGAGGAAGAGACTGGACTTCCCCAGAACCCCTCCCAAATGTCAAGCGAGTTGAACAGGCAGGGTTGTTCTAATATAAATTGGTTTATGAAACGGGGGGGGCAATCCATCCTGAAGCAACATTTGCAAGCCGCGCATTCTGAATGAAATTTGAGAAATCGGTGTAAAGATAGGTTTGGGGTATTACTTGAACTCTTTGTGTTTTGCTCTTTGCTTTTCTCCACAGGACTTTTTTTCTTTCACGTGTCATTTGAGTTCCAAGTTTGTCAAAACTCGATTGGAAAACAACTTTTCACTTGTCGCTGACAAGACTATGAGTAGCTTTGGGTCCGTTGGAGCGTGGAAGCGACCGCACCAAGTTATTTTTAAGCTTTTTGGCAGGTAGGTAACGGCTTCCGAATTCGACGAATACGGAGACTATCCGATAGCGGTTTCGTCCGTCGCTGCAAACCGGCGCGTACCCGGCAATTTGACAAGCAATTTTCAAGTCCGCTATAGGGTGACCAGTTTCATGTGTTTGGAGTCAATGTATGCGTTGGGAAGCGGCATCACTGAAAACCTCTCTGAGCCAACTCTGATGTTTGAAGGCGATGCAAAAATGCTGCCTGCAACCGCTCCGTTTCGAAATTGGTTAGACCCACATCGCGGCAGCAAAGCACAGTGAACTCGGCGTATGTCGCAGGCAAATTCTGCTGAACCGAATCGCGCCGCTCCGAATCCACTGCAGCCCAGAGCGAGTTGTGATCCGGGTTGATACCGAGCCAAGTCTCAATAGCTTCAACAAAGTGTGACTGCGTGTGGGCGCTTCCGGTCTCCCATCGGGCGTGCAAATTGTTCGCCACAAACCCCAGCCCGGATAAACGCAGCACATGGAGCATCGCAGTTCTGTCCATCAACGCAGTCCAATCGGATGTCAAACAATACAGCGGTTCAAACTGTTCGTGCAAGACCTTTAGCTGCCGAATCGGTTCGGGATCGAAGAGTTCTTCCCAAAGTTCCTGGTAGTCCCGCCATTTGTACTCACCCGCCGCAATCGTGCGAATGGCATCGGCGATCAACGCACGTTTGGTACTTCCGTTGAGAACGAGCACTCCTTCCAGCTCCAAAAAAAGTAGTAGAGCAGGGGAGCTCATAGTGCGACCTTCATGCCCTCAAGCATAAATCGCATCAGGCTTGCCCCTGCTGTCAGTACGCCACTTTAAAAGTCGGTGAATCCGGCGCCCGTGTCACCCGCCGGTCATATACCCGCGTCGTATTGATATTCGAATGTCCCAGCCATTCCTGTACCTTGGCAATGTCCGCCTGGTTCTCCAGCGCGCAGGTCGCGGCGGTTGCGCGCAATGCATGAGGCCCCAGGTTCTCACCGGTGATCCCTAATGGCAGCATGTACTTCTTGACCACTTCCGAATACACCGCGCCAGGTGTCATCCCGCAATTAGGGTTCGACGCGTGGTGGTGACTCACAGACTGAAACAGCCAGTAGCAGGCCTGCTCCTTGTGGCCCGCCGCTTCCAGGTAAGTGGCCACTAACTTCAACGTATCGACATGAACAGGCAGGTAGCGCACCTTGCCACCTTTGCCCCACACCCGCATGCGCGGCCCACTCCGATCCGCTTGCGCAAAATCCTTGACCTTCAACCGGGTCACTTCCTCCCGCCGCAATCCATGGTGCAGCAATACAGAAAGTATGGCCCGATCCCTTTTCCCCTTGAGCGTATCTGCTGGCGGCGCATCCAATAAATTGCGCGCCTGTGTGTTGGTCAACGCTGGCGTCACCCCCACCTGACTTTCCACCCGCGGACGCTTGACCCCCTTGGCCGGGTTGTGGGTCACGGCATTCTGGTTGCACAGGTATTCAAATAAAGAGGCGAGGGCGGCGAGCTTGCGCCGGATGGTCGAGCCGGCCAGGTTGTGTGTTTCCAACTCGGCGCGCCAGGCCAGGATGTGGCTGCGGGTGACCTGGCGGAACTCGGTCGGAGTTCGAATTCCGGCAAATCGGATGAAGCTGGCCAGATCGTTTTGGTAGGCCCGCCGGGTCTGCGGGTTGTCGATGTTGGCAAACCACTGGGTTTCCGGCGGTACCTCGGCCAGGTGCTGGAACTCGGGGGCGCTCAGGATCCGGCCGGTCGACGCGGTGACCAGGTCCTGGCCAGCGGTTTCATGGAGGTGGTCGGAGGAGGGCGGTTGACCGGTCATGGGAGTCAGTTTGATCTGAAGCCTTGTTCGACCAGCGCTTTGCGTATCGTATCGAGGGCCCCTCGCATGGCGTCGGCTTCTTCCTCGTCATCGGCACATTCGCGCAGGTTGTGCGCTGGGATCTGGATGACCAGGTGGAAGAGGGCGGAGGCTTGGTCGCTGGAGAGGTCGAGTTGGAGGGTTAGCATGGAGCAGATTTTACTATTGATAAAATATGTTATCAATAGTAGAATGGCTTTAAAAAGGGCGACCGAAGCCGCCCTCTCCACAAAACAAATCAGCGATGACTGTTTGGTGTCACCTTCACCGGAACCCAGCCATGTCCTGGCTTGGTTGTCGGCGGTAACGGTCTTCTGTCGGGGACCGCCGCAAAATTGGGCTTTTTGCCCCCTTGCGGACCGACCTCTTGAAAGATGCCGCCTTGATTGCCGGTATTCGAACCGGGCTTTTTGGGTGCTGTCATGGGTTACTCCTTAGCAACAGCGAAACCCCGGTCATTCAAATCCCCAATTGTCAGCTTGGCTAGATTGCTCTATGCTTCGCTCACTTTCCTTGCGGAGAGGTGGCAGGTGTCACCGGGTTATCGGTTTCCTACCAAGGTTGCTCAGAGGTACGAACTCTGGGCGACCCATCTGATTTAACTGGATGTTCATCCAGTTGCGAGCACTATATATGGTGTTTACCCTATGCGCAAGCCACTACCCGTAGTGGGTCCTACTTGCGCTATTTCCCTCCTTCAACAATAGAGAGCTTGGGCTTTTTCCTGGTCAGTTTTTCGGCCTTGGCTTTCTTGCGATTTTCAATTTCCTGCAGTTCTTCAATGGCGAAAGGCGTTGCTGCAGTAATGAGGCCCGAGAAATCGTATTTATTGGTGAGTCCTCCGTTGAGGCTGGATTTGCGTTCAATGCGTTTGATGAATTTGGCTGCTTCCATCCCGGCGATCCTTTTTTGGACGGTGCGGGGATGCACGCCGATGGAGGCGGCGATGGTGCCTTTAGAAGGATGCGGAAGATTGTCCGGCTCCCACCAGTACGCCAAGAGCTGAAGCAGTATGTTCACGTCAAGTGGAGTAAGTCCCAGCGCCTTTTGTCGCTGAACTATGACGTTGGGGATCGCTGTCCATCCCGATGAAGTCAATTCGGGTCCCCAGCGTTGTCCGATTTTGCGATCGGTTGGCGCAGCTTTTGTGGGCTTCTTGGCAGTAGATTCCATGGCATTACCTGTTTAGATTGATAGCCATAGTGTGGGGCCGTTGGAATTGCCAAACAAGTGTTTAGACCGGCACCCCCGAAGCCCCTAGAGCCTCCCCCATGGCTTATATGCTAGATCTGCCTTCGACAATGTCTCGTTAGAGAGCGTATTCTTCTGGAGGCCTGAAGTTCTCCCTGGACCTGGGCCCCTTAGCCTTGGGGGGAGGGTCCAGGCGCCCTCTCTGTCCGTGCTTTTTCGGAGTGTGGCGTGGCGAGATGCTCCAGTGGTTCAATTACTTCGGCAATCACTCTGCGCCCCGTCGCAGCAAACGCTGCCTGGTCGACTTCCATGGAGGCGAGCAATCCTAGATTGCAGATGGTCAAGGCCTGATCCAGATCCGTCGGACTTTCGAGCAGCATCCGAATGCCGTTGCCTGCCCGTTTGGCCAAATCATGCGCCTGACCTGGAAACTTGGCGTTCAGTGCGGCCCACATCCGCGCTGCCCATTCGTCAAAATCCGCGCCATTGCTGTTGCGGTCACGTTGAATGGCCAGATAGGCCAAGGCAAGTACACGGCCCAGGTCTTTGTTCGACCGCTTCCAATTGGTGTCCGACATGAGCGCTTCTCCAATGCGCTCGTGGTGCAGCATATTGGCCAGTGCCATCATTTCTGGACGGGCTACCCGAACGCCAAACGGTGTTGGCAGTGGATCCCACTCTGCCAGTGCCAGAAAGCCGAAACTGCAGATGGAGAAATACCCCGCACTGGTCTTGACTGCGTGGTACTGCTTCATCGGCGCGTCCGGCTGGTAGGTGTCTGGTGCACCCAGTAGTTCCAGGAACCACTCACTACCGGTGGGAGGCTGTAGCCGGACCATGGGCAGCTTGTCTGCAGGATCATCAGGTCCACCAGGCGTACTCCACTCGGTTCCCTGACGCTGTGTCCAGTTGGCTTGCAGTAACTGCTCGGTCACCTGTATGGCAGAAGCGACCGCTTTGGTGTGCGGAGAAAACATGCAATCAATGTCTTTGGTCCGGATTCCCTTGGTTCCGTCGCCGGTGAAGAAGTGGTAGCCCGCAGCAAGACTGCCAATGATGATGACGTTCTGGTGGCTTTGGGGTGGAAGGGCGACTGCGACTTCCTTTAGTACCGCTTGGGGTGACATTGGGGTAGATAGCTTCATGGAGTTCGCCTCACCTTTGATTCCCTCGTTTGTGCGGATAGCTGGTCACCATCTCCATGGCCTCCCGCGTCAGTCCCAACTCGAATAGGTCGGCCAGGCATTCAAGCTCCGGGGCCCAGGTCCCACTTGCATCTCGCTCAATGAAACGTGCGGGTCCCTGGACCAGATGAACAACAAGGACTGCGTTTGCCTGTGGGTTGGATGTTTGTTCCAGTGCGGCGTCGATCTTTTTTACGAACTCCGTACCCTCGCCATACACACTGATGTCCAGGCGCGGGCTGGCCGTGATATCCAGATCGGGGAAATAGTGCTTTGCCCCGAGGACCCCGCCGACGGCAACATTTTTGAACAAGTCCTGTTCTTGCAGCTTGAATAAACGCATGGCCATGGATTCCGGAGATCGCGACTGGCCCGTCGGGTCTATGAAGCGCAAAACCTTGCGGTTTTCGGAATGTGCTTTGAACATGGTAAGCCAGGCATCGTGGGTCAGATACTTCAGACCTACCCTTCTATCGGACTGGTGTTCAATAAAACCCTTGTCACTGAGATTTTTGACCGCTGTGGAGACGGTTGGGTAACTGGCGCCGCAAAGATGCTGGAGGGCCTTGAATGATTGGGGGCCTTCCCCACGCAACCACAATTGCACCAAAATGGAAGAAACGCTCTGTCGGTTGGAGCGCGCCGGAACTATCGTTGCCGTTTCGGTCGTTGCTAGCTGGATGAGCCATCGAAGGAATTCCGAATTGTTGTCGTACGGCGAACCGGTAAGGTGGCCGTCATCGCTAATGGTTGCTATGTGTATGCGACTCGCCAAGTCCGGTATTACCACCTCACGAAATTGATCGAGCTCGTGAACCAGGCGGCTTAGCGATAGCCGTGACTTGGGCACTACGCACAACGCTGCAACTGTCGACTTTTCGTGACTTAAGACATAAGCGAGGCTCACCAACGTGTCTCGGATATCCCTGGCGTTGTTAGAGCGCCGTATCTCGACGAGCACCATCCCGTTCGGACCGGACCATTGTCCGTCGACCTCGTACCTAGTCGTCCTTTTTTGAAGATTCAGGTTGCTACTCATAATTTAGTAGCAACTTTAATATAAATGTTGCTACTAAACAAGATGTGTGAAAGAAAAGATTGTCATCAATGGCTTGGGCGTGTTCGCGCTGATCGAATCTTGACAGTGAGTGCCAATCCCTTTGGCTTTTTCATGCTCCAGCGCATTGACCAGGTCCACTGTCGAATAGAACCGTACACGCTTGGAATGGTGGGTCAAGCCTGAGATTTCCAGTGAATCGCCCCGGGATTCCTAGACAGACCCGTGCCAAAAAGACAACTCAAATCGAGTTAAGGTGAATCCTAAAAGACGAAATTACTGCATGCAAACGATGGCGACCAGTTTGCGCAACTGCGTGCCAAAAAACCTCCAAGAATGTTCCACAAAAGCTCCAAAGAAGCTCCATATCTGGATGTGATTCATTGGGCGCGATGTGGCTTACGCCAAGAAAGCTCCAAAAATGCTCCACAAAAGCTCCAGTGGCATCATTGGATCGATGAAGGCAGGACAGAGATTGCCAAAAAACCTCCATGAAACCTCCAAAAACGCGGGTCTCAAATGACAGCAGAACGAAAGACGGTCATCCCATGCGAGTTGGGGGGGCCTGGTTGATGCGTCTCGTGCCACAAGACTGACAGCATGCGCGAGCTTTGCCTAGTTGAAGTTCATGGCGATGGACTGACCCAGCGCCAAAACCCGCACGTCCAAGCGACTAAATCTGCGGTCAACGTCGCGTCAAATCGGCCCACTGCACGCGGATCAATCCACGCAATCCGGTGGGCCAAAAGGCCGAAGGGCATCCAGTTTCGCCAATTTATCCACATAGGCCCATAAATTGAAAACGTAGACAGGAACGTAGACAGAGAGAACCTGAAAGCAAGGCTACACGCGGCCTGCCGGTCGATTACGGAGTCATGAAAAGGAACATGATTGAAATCTCCGTTCTGTGGATAACTGGGTATTTCTGGGATTTGGTCACAATCTGTTGCACGGCGAAAAAACATCCATAGAATTACCTCATTCGCACGTAGTTTGTGCGTCTGTGGCTCCAGTAGCCGCCTTCACCAAGTCCAGAGCCTCACGGTCCTGGCACCCCTCGGGGACATGCTGCTAGACATTACTTCTAGCGCCGCCAACAATGGCAAACCCGCTCTCTTGAGCACACATCGTCTGAAAGCCCAGAGGTAGAAATACCCTTTGAAGCCAGATGAAGTAACACCGACCAGCGCCGCAATGCCTGGGAGTCTTGAAACTGTGCCTTTTGGCCGGCTGTCATGAAAGTCGTTCGACCTACAGGGGTCAGCGCATAGCAAACTTTTCCACTGCCTCTCAAAACGAGGCAAGCCATCCTTAGATCCTCTGGTGAGGGTTAACAAGGGCGGGGCCGAGAAATCGGCAATCGCGAATTTAAATTCATCGTTTCCCAGCACGTCCCACCTGGGCCCCCTAGTTATCTAGGAAGGCTGCAGACTGGTTCTATATCCCGCCCTCTGCGCTTGAGCATGGGGAGCCTCTATAGGAGGCCCACAAAGGGGGTGTAGATCAAACGCGTGTTTCCGGAGTCCGTAAGTGTCATTACGGTCGAGATGAAGATACGAACACCCACGACGAGTGGGATGCAGGCTGGTCACCTACAACGGACCGACGACTGGAAATCGTCAACCCCCCCGCACTGCCACTCTAGTGGTGCGGGAGACACAGAAATGTGTTGCCCCCTTGTTGAACCAAGGACCGGCAGGAAAGTTTGCTCACGACTGTTTCAAAAGAAATGACACAGAGATAGATGCCCACCTGGGGGCCGCACACCAGAGACACATCACCAGCGATCTGCAAGCGCTCTTGCGGGGGATAGGCACATCCATGAACAGGCCACCGGTACCACTGAGCGGAAAGCAGTTGGAAGCTGGTTTGGGTTGAGAGAGCTTTCTGAAAGGTTTAACCCCTGTCCGTTGGGGAATAAACGGAACAGTCCCCGGCCTAAGAAGGTGGGGCAAGAAGAGAGCAGGAAAGCGCCAACGATGGGCGGCGCACCTTGAGGGTTGATATAGCTACTTCTGAAGGTAGTTATCCCAACCCCCACGGCAAAAGCCCATTTTTGAAGGTAATGGAGAGTCCTCTATGTATATAGCAACAGCCAATGGGGCAGGCCGCCTGACGAGTGGGGTAGAGCGCCGCAACCATGCCACCCGTGCGCGTGGTCGGCCGGACATGAGGATGACGGCCTACGAAGGCTTGCTCCAGCTCACACGGTTTTGGGTAGGGGCGGGCAGCCAGCCGCAAAACGTCCAACTGAATGCCCTGGACGCCAACACCATCTTTGAAGCACTCGAGCAAGGACAAGTCTGCCTGTATGGGGACTGGACCCTGCGCGGCATACCCACACGCAAAGGCTCAGTGCACTACGAAATGGATCTGTGTTGGGAGACCAGCCTGTCGGTGGCATCCGTGCATGGCTTCAGGACCTTTGGGGGAATGGACCTCCCAAGCATCCAGGAAGCTTGTGGCTACATCACCCGGCGCGACCTGGAGATCCGGAAGCAGAAATACGTGCAGAACCACTTTTCAGGCCCGGACAGCCTGATCTGACCCTGACGCGTCAAAACACCGAAACACAGCAACACACCAAAGGAATCGAAATGGCACTCATGGACCTGGTTACCAAGCGCGGCAAGAAGGCTGACAAATTGAGAAGGGTGTTGATTCCGGTTGAAAACTGAGCCACTTTGAGGAAAATTTCGCTGCAAATTTGAGCCACGTTATCCACATATCCTGCTTTATTTTTATGCAGGGGTGTACAGGAGTGATTAACGTGAA
>Ga0208694_1003275_pt1 | contig 15795 bp, 14 predicted proteins | sample AD_UKC078_MetaG_FD_184442 | JGI IMG/M metagenome (GOLD analysis project Ga0208694, IMG submission 184442) | Active sludge microbial communities of municipal wastewater-treating anaerobic digesters from USA - AD_UKC078_MetaG (SPAdes) (version 2) | ecosystem: Engineered > Bioreactor > Anaerobic >...
AGCATTAAAATTGTCAATACGCTGGGACAAACGGTGTTTGAAACTGTTATCAACAACCAACTCCTGTCAGTGGACGTGAGTACATTAAGTGCCAACGGCATCTACTTTATACAACTGATGGACCAAAACGGTAAAATACAAGCCATCAACAAATTTATACGCGAGTAAAAAACACTTACTATGCATCAAACACTGATAGATGAACTGCGATTGGCTCTGAAAACTCAAGCCGATGAAGCCACACGCCAATCGGCAAGCCGTTTTTTCAAAGAAGACCAACAGGTGTTGATTTATGGCTTAAAATCGGCTGATGCTAGCAAACTAGCCAGCGGTTTTTGTAAGCAACTAAAATCCTTTTCCAAGCAAGAGGTATTTGCTATATGCGAAGAATTGTGGAAATCGCATTATTTGGAAGAAGCTATCATCGCCTGCAAATGCACCGAAGCATTATCGAAACAGACTGAACCTAGCGACTTTGCCGTTTTTGAACAGTGGGTGACTACGTACGTCACCAATTGGGCAACGTGCGATACGCTCTGCAATCATACGGTCGGCGATTTTATCATGAAATATCCCGACTATATACAGCAATTGAAGAAGTGGGCAACTTCATCTAACCGCTGGACAAAACGGGCGGCTGCCGTCACACTGATTATTCCTGCTCGCAAAGGGTTATTCCTGAACGACGTTTTTGCAATTGCAGATATTTTGCTGTTGGATTGCGATGATATGGTACAGAAAGGCTACGGTTGGATGTTGAAAGCTGCCAGCGAAAGTCACCAGACCGAAGTTTTTAATTACGTGCTCTCGAAAAAAGCGGTTATGCCACGCACCGCATTGCGCTATGCCATTGAAAAAATGCCCAAAGAATTAAAGGCAGAAGCTATGAAAAAATAAAAATTTAGAGATTATTACAAACAATAAATATGATATTCTTGTTATATCTTCTTTTATTCCATAACCTTGTTAAAAGTATACTTTTCATTGCTATCCTTGTCTATTAATTCTATAAAGTCGAATGAATCACTAAATTTTCGAATTGTCAATTTCTTGTTCTTAAAAACTAAAATTGAATCATTTTCTAATCTATAGTCAAATTCCAATGTTTCATTTTTTTCATTCATGAGAGCCCCAAGCCAACCAAAATCAGCATGCATAACTCCTCTGCCATCACCATAGAAATTAATTTCAAAACTGATTGAGGATGCAGCTAATCGAATAAGTCCATTGGCAATTTCTTCAGACGAGGTATCCGATTCCGATTTTGTTGAATTAGCGACTATTTCAGAAATATCAAGTTTGTATTTCCCTTTTAGTTTATCACTATCAAATGTAGTCCCATTTTCATTTTTTAATCCTGTATTCATATTACAAGCTGAAAGCGAAACTAATAAGATATAAAATATGTATTTTTTCATGTTAACAGTATTAATAGCAAGGGTTGAATTCAACCCTTGCTATAGTTAATATATTTATGGGAATAGTTCACCTTAGAATTTAATATAGGTGGTTGTCTATAAAATAGTAAATAATACAACTTATCTGAGAACGTGTTGAGCCAAAACTTTTTGAACATCATAAACATTAACAGATTTGTTAAATTGTTTTTTGATACTAGGTTGAAGTTCACTTGAAACCCAAATCTTAAGTTCTGCATCCAAGTCAAATGTACCTGCCGTTTCTACACTAAAACGTGTAATACTTTTGTAAGAAATAGACTTGTATTCTACTTTGTTTCCAGTAATTCCTTGTTTATCAACAAGTATTAGACGTTTAGTTGTAAAAATAAATATATCTCGAATTATTTTAAATCCAAGTTCAATTTCTTCACCTTCACAGAGTAATTGACCGTATTGTTTCTTTAATTCTTCTTGGCTCACTGCTCCTGCATTGCCAAGCAATTCTGAAAATAGTCCCATAATTTTTAGTGTTAAATTATTTTTTATTATTGTAGTTGTCAACCATGTTACCTAAAATAAATAAGTCAATTATCCATCCAATTCCGAGAAGTTGTCCGGTAAGCAAATAAAGAATACCAGAACCAACTTTACCTAAATAAAATCTGTGCATTGAAAACGAACCAAGAAAACCCCACAATAAATAAGCTGTTAATTTTGATTTCATAAATATAAATTTAGATTTCCTACTCATATGGCTTTTCGGTTTCGCCCCGTTTGAATGGTTTCTGGCATCCATATATTTTTTACGTCTGCTTCATTTTCAGACATTAATAATTAAAAATAACATTTAATAATGTACAAAATAAACATTTTTAATTGGTATTTGCAAATAAATAACCATTATAAATAGACTAAATAACAGTTTAATACCACATAAAACAATGTATTTATCTGACACAAAGAAGATTACATACCCACTAAAATAAAACAAAATAACCACTTTTAATGTTCTTTTTATCCATTATAGCAGGTTTATATTATCCATGTAAATAAAGTAATTTTGTTCATCATGGATTTGAAGATTTTAGGAAATAACATTCGTCGTATCCGTCAAATGCGCGGATTAACACAAGAAAACGTAGCCAATGACCTTGGCTGTTCGCTCAATACCTATACTAAAATTGAGCGAGGGGAAACCAATGTGCCTTTTATGCGATTAGTACAAATAGCCACCTATTTAAACACGTCTGTAACCGCTTTAGTACAGGAAAAAGAAGAAACATCAATTACAGAATTAGCAGAATCTATTGATAAAATACAAGCCACTATGGATACTCTGCAACAAACACTAGCAGAAAGCTTAGCGGTCTGTAAACAAACAACGTCCACTAAAAAATAACCAACTAAACACAATCGGTCGCCTCGTTAAGGCGACCGATTTGTTTATAATGCGGGCATTTTACCAACTGCAAAAACTTTTATATCTTTGTTTCCGTAAATTTACACAACCAAACGTATGAAAATAAACTATTGGTGCATTATGGCAATTACCACCGCTTTAACAGCCTGCAGCAAACCTAGCGACGAACAAACCATCATTGGTCGTTCGGATATCAAAATAGAAAATGGGAGATTAACTCCTGAAGCCTTATGGGCATTTGGGCGCTTGGGCGATATGCAAGTAAGTCCTGATGGCAAACAAATAGCGTATGGCGTAAGCTACTACAGCGTTCCAGACAACCGCAGCAATCGCGAAATCTTCGTCATGAATAGCGATGGTAGCGCCGCACAACAAATAACTCATTCGGCTAAAAGCGAATATTCGGCACGATGGGTAAAAAATGGACAGAAAATAGCTTTTCTAACGAGCGAAAGTGGCGACGTACAACTGTGGGAAATGAATCCCGACGGTACAGAACGCACCCAAATAACCAACCGCGCTGGTGGCATTACCGATTACCTATATGCACCCAATGGGAAACAGATTTTGCTGATAGCCAACATTCCTTTCGGAAAACGCACCACCGATCATTATCCCGATTTAGACAAAGCAAGCGGTTTTGTGGTAGATGAACTGATGTACAAACATTGGGACGAGTGGGTAACCTCTATTCCACATCCATTTTTGGTAGACTACGATGGCTCACAAGTAAGCAACGAACGCGATTTATTGGCTGGCGAACCTTACGAATGTCCCATGAAACCATTTGGCGGCGTGGAGCAACTAGCGTTTTCGCCCGACTCTAAACTGATAGCTTACACGTGTCGTAAAAAAACAGGTAAAGCCTATGCCGAAAGCACCAATAGCGATATTTACCTATATGACATTGCACAAGGTAAAACCATTAGTAATTTAAGCGAAGGCATGATGGGTTACGACATTAATCCTACGTTTTCGCCCAATGGTGAATACTTAGCGTGGGAAAGCATGGAGCGCGATGGTAACGAATCGGACAAAAATCGTCTCTTTGTAATGAACCTGGCCACCAAAGAACGTACCGACATCAGTGCCAACTGGGATCAAAGTTGTGCCACACTCAACTGGGGAGCCAATAATCAAACGATTTACCTCACCAGCGTACAACACGGAACAACACAGCTCTACCGTGCCGATATAGCTCAACGCACGTTTACTAAATTGACCGAAGGTCAACACGACTACGAAGCCATTGCTGTGAGTAAAGATGCTTTATTTGGCGTGCGTCATAGTATGAGCGCACCTAACGACATTTACCGTATTGACGAAATAACAGGCGCACAAACTCAATTATCGTTCGAAAACAAAGCCTTGTTAGATCAATTGGAAATGGGACGCGTAGAAGAACGTTGGATTACGACTACGGACAACAAACAGATGCTCGTGTGGGTAATTTATCCCCCACATTTTGACTCAAACAAGAAATATCCTACACTGCTCTACTGTCAAGGAGGTCCACAAAGTCCCGTAAGTCAGTTTTGGAGTTATCGTTGGAATTTTCAAATCATGGCAGCACATGACTACATTATCGTAGCACCAAATCGCCGTGGCTTGTACGGATTTGGTCAAGAGTGGCTGGAACAAATCAGTGGCGATTACGGCGGTCAATGCATGCTCGATTATCTGTCGGCTATCGACGCTGTTGCTAACGAACCATTTGTGGATAAAGAGCACTTAGGTTGTGTAGGCGCAAGTTTTGGCGGTTACTCTGTCTATTGGATGGCTGGCCATCACCAAGGTCGTTTTAAAGCCTTCATTGCCCACGATGGTATGTTCAATCTTGAACAGCAATATTTGGAAACCGAAGAGATGTGGTTTGTCAATTGCGATTTCGGTGGTCCATACTGGGACAAAACTAATAAAGTGGCTCAAAAAACGTATGCTTCGTCACCACATCTATTTGTGGACAGATGGGATACCCCTATTTTGTGTATTCACGGCGAAAAAGATTATCGTATTTTAGCATCACAGAGTATGGCAGCATTCAATGCAGCAAAATTGAGAGGTATTCCTGCCGAATTACTTATTTTTCCTGATGAAAATCACTGGGTTTTAAAACCTCAAAATGGCATTTTGTGGCAACGCACATTCTTCAATTGGCTAGATAAGTGGTTAAAACCTGTGGAGAAATAACAGTTTGCTGCACGAAAATAATTTTGTTCATACAGTTGGTTACTAACAAATAATGTGCGAACTTTGTAACGTTATTTCAGTTCGAAATAGACAACGATTTTGGAAATTTGTATGAAAAAGGTACTCTGTTTCATTATCATCATAGGAAGTTTACTGCTAACTACATACGGGAAGGCATCCGCTGCTCATACAGTAGAAATGCTTCCAAAAGCTGATATGAAAACTGCGCTATGTTATGTTTCCAAAGTACAATCATCTCCCGATTTTCGATCTATTTTAGCTGCTAATGCTATTCACTGCCCTCCTGCAAGTTCACTTATTATATCTCAAAATCTATCGTTTGCAACTCCATTTCCACCATACACTGTACTTACACGTCACACAGAAAACCTCGAAAAAGCACAGTGGAATATCCACGCCGATCTTAAATTCGTACCCAACGATATAGTTCAGGCGCACTACTATATTTTTGCCTTACGTCGTATTATAATTTAGAATTTAGATAAAAAAATCATTGTTCTATTACAAACTTGTGATAGACATTATTTCTATTTTTATCTTATAACAAACTAAATTATAATATATTATGGCAACTTCATTTATATCTCCAACTTTAGTGGCAGGTGAATCCAACATTATTGTTCGTAAAAGTAAAAAAACAACAGTTAATGCTCTCACATTAATCGTGGTTAGTATTATTTGTGCAGTAGCTATTACCATGCTTCCCGAATCAGCAAATCAATATATTTCAGTCGCATTAGGCTTGTTAGCTGGGACATTGCTCATTGTGGGAATTTTAAAACTCTCTTTTGGTCGTAAAACTTATATATACAAGCCAACTAATAGCAAATTAGAAGGGCGCGTATTTTTTTGTACAGCTGGTAAAGGACAAGAGAGCATAGCTGCTATTAAAGCCAAAAAATGGGCACAACTGGGGAATTTAATTTCTCAAAATGAAACCGGTGTAAAACTAGAATTTGTGACCTCTAAAGATAGACAGTTTGCACGCTGTCAAGTACTCACATTTATTCCTTACAACTTTGAACCATTATCCGATGTTATTGTACTATCGGCAGATGATATTGAGCAACTTTTAACAGTGACAAATACTAAAATCTAACATCTTTTTAATTATTAAATGATAATATTATGAATTGGTCTTTTTTAGATTTCTTAAATCTCTGTGGTGGTCTTGGACTCTTCCTATTTGGGATGACCATGATGAGTGAATCTCTCCAAAAAGTAGCTGGAGAGAAGATGCGCAGTATTTTAGCCAACATGACTAAAAACCGTGTGATGGGTGTTTTAACAGGGGTAATTATCACCTCTATCATTCAGTCGTCAAGTGCTACTACAGTGATGGTAGTGAGTTTTGTAAATGCTGGATTACTCTCCTTGGCAGAAGCTATCTCGGTAATTATGGGTGCCAATATTGGTACAACGGTTACTGCGTGGTTAGTTTCACTTGTTGGGTTTAAGTTCAGTATTGTCGATATCGCTATCCCGATAATTGGTCTCTCCATTCCGCTACTCTTTTCAAAATACGATAGACGCAAATCTATTGGGGAGTTAATGGTGGGATTTGCACTCCTATTTATCGGATTGGAATTCTTAAAAAATAGCGTACCAGATATTAATACAAATCCAGAAGTGTTAGCTTTCTTACAAAAATACGTTGATTTAGGCTACGGTTCGATACTCTTATTTGTATTTATTGGTACTATCTTAACGCTCATCATGCAATCGTCAAGTGCAACCATGGCTATCACATTAGTAATGTTGAATCAAGGTTGGATTGGTTTTGAAATTGCTGCGGCAATGGTATTAGGTGAAAACATAGGTACTACTATTACAGCTAACTTAGCGGCAATTCCTGCTAATACAAACGCTAAACGTGCTGCGTTATCGCATACATTGTTCAACGTGTTTGGTGTAATTTGGGGACTCATTCTGTTTTATCCATTTACGCGCTTTGTACTGTGGGCTGTTACTTGGGGCGAACCTTCAGCAAATACTCCACTATACGCATTATCACTATTCCACACCATGTTCAACACTATTAACGTGTGTGTGATGATTTGGTTTGTAAAATTGTATGAAAAGATTGTAACTACTTTAATTAAGGAGAAAAAAACAGACAGTGAATTTGGTTTACAATTTATTTCTGGCGGTCTTTTATCTACCGGAGAATTATCACTGATAGAAGCTGAAAAAGAGATTGAATACTTTGCACAACGCACCTTGCTCATGTTTAAAGAAACGCGTCAATATGCTGTACAAAAACATAATGATAAAAGCAACCAAGAGTATGCTGAACGTATAGAACAATTTGAAAATGCAAGTGATAAAACTGATTTAGCTATTGCCGACTACTTACATGAAATTGCCGAATCTCCTATTAGTCTTGAGTTGAAGCGAAATATTCGTAATTACATATACGTAACCTCTGAAATTGAAACTATTGCTGACTGCTGTTATAACATTAGTCGTACTGCTACACGTAAAAATAAACTGAAGTTCAATTTTACAGCCGAGCAATTAACTGACTTAAATAAAATGTTTGACATGGTTGAAGAGCAGTTGAATATTTTTTACAAGAGTGTTTTGAAAAGTAAAATTGCCAAAGAGTGCCGCGAAGAAATTCTACGCATCGAAAATGACATTGATAGTTTACGATATACGCTCAAAATAAAAAGTATTGATCAGGTCAACAATGGTACGTTAACCTATGCTTCAAGCACACACTTTATGGATATGATCGAAGAGTGTGAACGTCTAGCTGACGCTATTACCAAAGTAGCTATGGAAAAACGCATGTAATAAGCATTACATAAAAAAGAGAGGTACCAATTTGTGGTTACCTCTCTTTTTTTATTATCTTTTATTCAAATTCTATAATAAAAGGCATAACAGCTTGTACTCCTTGTTGTGCTTGTAACGTTTTAAGATAATTCACATAACGATAATTTTCACCTAATTGATTGCGCAGCGTACGAGTTTCTAATGACGTATAAAAATCACTCATTAACTCTTGCAAAAAATCCTTTTTATCAGGATAGGTTTTCAAATTATAATTCGTTAAACCTGCTTTTTGCACAGCAAGTTCTACAGCAGTATCTAAGCCTCCAAGTACATCAACCAAACCAAGTTTGTGAGCATCTACACCTGTCCAAACACGACCTTCGGCAACAGCTTTAATAGAATCAATAGCCATACCACGTCCATCGGCACAACGTTTTACAAACAGCTCATAACCACGATTCACATAATTTTGAAACAGCACTTTTTCAGCAGTTGTTACGGGACGTGCCACCATGCCAAAATCAGCAAAATTATTGGTTTTTACACCATCAAAATCTAAACCTATTTTTTCAGTTAAGCCCTTGAAGTTTGGCAGTAATCCGAAAATACCTATTGAGCCTGTTATAGTACTGGGTTGTGCTACAATTGTATCAGCTACACACGAAATATAGTAACCGCCCGAAGCAGCATAATCGCCCATCGATACAATCAACGGTTTTTGAGCTTTTACCAACGTTGCAGCATGCCAAATTTGTTCTGAACCATAAGCACTACCACCTGGAGAATTTACACGCAAAACCACCGCTTTAACATCATCGTCATCTGCTAATTCGAGAAGTGTTTCTGCAATTTTGTCTGATTTCATATCCTCTTCATTGCCGCCATCAATTGCACCAATAGCGTAAACTACAGCCACTTTATCTGATGAGTATTTGTCGTTGGTGGTTGCATTTTTCATAGCTTTGAAACCGACTGACTTATAATCATCGCCTGCGAATGCTACAAGTATGCTGTCCACCAAATTTTCATAAATCAATGTGTCAACTAAACCTAATTCGTACGCTTTCTCCGATTCTGCAAAAAATAGACCTTCGTCGGCAAAACGATTCAACACCGCCACATCAAGTTTACGCGATTTGCTCATGTCCGCCAACATATCCGACCAAATAGAATTTGATAGTTGCGTCATTTGCAAACGATTAGCGTCGCTCATTTTTGTATTTACATAAGGTTCTACAGCCGATTTAAACGTACCAACTTTAAATACTTGCATTTTAACACCTAATTTATCCAAAGCGTCTTTGAAAAACACGGTATTCATGCTAATACCTGTTAGTCCCAAAATACCTTGTGGATTCATTGCTACTCTGTCGGCAACAGAAGCCAAATAATAAGTTCCATTGGTATAATTATCGGCATAAGCAGTTATAAATTTACCCGTTTCCTTAAAGTTTATAAGCGCTTGACGAATCTCCTTGATGGAAGCCGGAGCTGCCGAAAAATCTTCAATATTTAAATATAAACCCTTAATATTCTCATTTTTCGATGCTTTATCAATGGTTAATAACAAATCGTCCAAACCCATTGTGACCTGTGAATCATCGAAACTAGAGAGAATCGATGCCAAGCTATTCTCTTCAGAACGCTCAACCAGCACACCTTTAAGCGTGAGTTCAAACACAGAGTTTGACTCTATTGGCATTGTTTTTTCACTCGACGCAGCAATAGCGCCTAGAAAGCTCAATGAAATAATTACACCTAATACAGAGAAGAGAAGCAAACCAACAATGGTTGCTAATGTCATTTTAAAAAACGTCTTCATAGCTAATCATGTTAAATTAAAAATTAAGAGCACCTACACTCATTGTATAAACTTTGTGCAACAAAGTAAACTATTATTTTTTGAATCTCCAAATATTTTTATTGTTTTTCGATAATTTTTTATTAAAAAACAATTTTAAAACAGGTTTTAGCTCTATTTCTGTATATAAATTATTTTTGTACCTTTGTAAAAACTAATTGCTTTACGCTTATGCACCTTGTCATCATCAACGGTCCAAATCTCAACTTACTGGGGAAACGTGAACCTGAAATTTATGGAGAGGACACGTTCGAGAGTTATTTCGAAACGCTCAAAACACGTTATCCCAATATCACATTATCATACTACCAATCGAATATAGAAGGTGAGCTTATTGATAAAATTCATGAAGTTGGCTTTACTGCCGATGGTATTATTTTGAATGCCGGCGGTTATACTCATACATCTGTCTCCATTGCCGATGCAGTTGCTGGTGTAAAAACACCAACTATAGAGGTGCATATTTCTAATGTATTCAAACGCGAAGATTTTCGTCATAAATCACTACTCTCTCCTGTTGTTAAAGGCACTATTGGAGGGTTTGGACTCGACTCTTACCGCTTAGCTATCGAATCTTTTTGGGCACACCGTTAAACGTTTTTACCTCTTCTCAGTCTAATAGACGTGTCACTGTAACACAGTTGACCGAATTTGAGTATTCACACAAACTTTTTTCTCCATGAAACATATTTTTTATACTCTCTTTACACTTGTTGTCTTCACAGTAAATTTACAAGCTGCTGCCATTCAAGGCAAAATTTTAGACCCTAATAACAAACCACTTGATTATGTCAACGTTGTTCTGTTTCATCAAACTAATAACACACTTACAGGAGGTGGTATTTCAGATATTGACGGTATTTTTACTATTGACAATGTTGGCAAAGGGACTTATCGTTTAGAAATCTCTTTTGTTGGATATAAAAAGTACACAAAACAGATTATTATCAAATCTGCTGACGATAAAATAACCGTTGGATCTATCAAATTGGAAGAAGACGCTCATGCTTTAGCTGAAGTAGAAGTTGTAGCCCAAGGCTCCCAAGTACGATTCGATATTGATAAAAAAGTGTTTCATGTTGACCAAAACATTGCTGCAGCAGGAGCTTCAGCAAGTGAAGTGTTAGAAAATATTCCATCGGTACAAGTAGATAATGACGGTAATATTTCACTAAGAAATAACAGCAATGTTGAAATTTGGATCAACGGAAAGCCGGCGGGATTAGATAGCGAAAATCGTGCACAAATCTTGGAACAACTACCCGCAGGAACTATTGAAGTTGTTGAAGTTATTACCAATCCTTCGGCTAAATTTAGCCCGGAAGGTACAGCAGGTATTATCAACTTGGTGCTGAAAAAAGACCGTAAAGGTGGTTATCTTGGCAGCATTGCTGCAGGTGCTACTTACCAAATGAAAGGGAAAGTAACTGGTGACGCAAGTGCCAATTTTGTCTACAATAATTCTAAATTTGATTTCTATGCTAGTCTTGGTTTCCGTCAGCGCGATATGGTGGGAACTGGTATAACCGATCGTTACTCATTCAAACCAAATACAAACTGGGGCGACACACTTTCGTTTATGCATCAAGATAACACAATGAATCGAAGTTCGTGGGGCATATTCGGACGTACAGGTTTAAACTGGCATATTAACCCTAAAAATACAGTTGGTATTTCTGGAATGATCAACACGCAAGATAACGACAACTACGCTGGAATCAACTACGATGTTATACGCTTTACCACTCTAGATACAGCACGCTATACACATATCACCAATTCAGATGCCTTGCGTTTATCGTATAACCTTACACTGGATTACCGCTATGAAATTGACGACAAAGGGTCTGAATTTCGCTCTGCTATTACCTATAGTGGCAATCAACGCGATCAAAACTCAGATTACGATCAAACCGTAGAATACGGAAAAGCTTCAGCTTATACCCAAAAACAGTACAGCGGTTACGACAATAAAACTGCTAATGCCAAAGCTGATTATGTTCAAAAATTTAGTGATAATATGAAATTAGAAACGGGGGTGTCTGTGAAGTGGCAAAACCGTTTTTCAAACGCTAAAACATGGGACTATCCTACTCCTACTGACACGTTACTTACAGCTTACAACGATTTTGAATACAAAGAGTGGATTAGCGCAGCTTATGCTACCTATGGAGCTAAAATTGGAAAATTTAGTTTTCAAGGTGGTTTGCGTGGAGAACACACATATACCGTTGTTAGTACCCGCGATGCAGAAACAGACAACTATTTAACTACCACAAAAAGTTATTTACAACTTTTCCCAACCGCTTATTTATCTTATGCTTTACCTCAAGGTAACGAGCTACAATTAAATTATACACGCCGTGTTAATCGCCCACGAGGACGTGAGTTAAGCGCATATCGCAACGTGTCAGACTCTACAAATATCTCGTACGGTAATCCACGATTGAATCCTGAATTTGCTAACGCCCTTGAGTTTAACTACATCAAAAACTGGGATGAACATGTACTTTCCGCATCAATCTACTACCGCTATACAACTGACGTAATACAACGCATTCGCTTCGAATCACCGTTGAATAGCGATATTATGGAAACCACTTATGAAAACATTACTAACGCACAATCAGTTGGTGTTGAAGTTGTAGGAAAAAATCACATTGGTAAATGGCTAAATTTAACCACTACGTTAAATACCCATTATGAACAGATGAGTCCAATTATTTACAATAATGTTGTACTTCAAGATAAAAGTGAAGGCTTTTCATGGAACGCACGCTTAATTGCAAACTTCTTAATGACCAAAACTTTCTCAGGACAATTGACAGGGGCATACTTCTCACCACACGTCATAGCACAAGGTAAAACCAAATCATTTTATATGATTGATTTAGGATTGAAAAAATCATTCTTGAACAAAGCTCTTAACCTTAGTTTCACAGTTCGCGACGTACTTAATTCACGTGGCTGGAGAAATCTCACTTGGGGCGATACATTCTATCAAGATTTTGAACGTGCACCAAACGGACCACGCTTTTCGCTCACAGCCACTTACAACTTTGGTAATATGAAAGATAAAAAGAAATCTAAATTGAAACCTGAAAATGGAAATAATAGCAATTTAGACGGTAGTGAAGAGTTTATGGACTAAATGAATTAAGCAAAACAAATCATAAAAAAACATCGTAAGAATTCTTACGATGTTTTTTTATGAAACTATGTGATATCTATTAACGGTTTACAATAACTTTTTGAATAGCTGTTTTTGAAGCAGCTTCTACTTTCAAGAGATATATACCATTACTCAAATTAGTGACAGAAATTTGGTTACCTCTATCAATAGAACCTGATTGAAGCATTTTACCAGATAAATCAACTATTTGATAACTCATTTGATCAACAACTTCAGCATTAACGACTAAATAATCAACTGCTGGATTTGGTGATACTGATAACCATTGCACTTCAACTTGGTCAATTGGTGTTGAGCTTTTATACCAAACTTGTCCTTTTTTAGTACCCCAAATATATTCTGCCAATTCTGGATGATCTATAAAAGGATTACGGTTTTGCTGTCTTGTATAAACTGCATCATTACGATTAATCTCTTTCTGTGAAACAGGATCTTGACGATGCCATTTTAAAAATAGAGCAACAGAGTAAGAAGTTAAACCTGAAACAGAACCAAAAGAATTTTCCCAACTCGTACACTTGTCAGCATAACGCGTAGCCATATAAAAATAGGTGCGTGCAAAATCACCCTTATATTCATCTACAGGTTCAAATACCGTAGAAGAATATCCAGGAAAAGTGCTTTTCCCTAATCTCCCTAATGCTTGACTACTAAGAGTTTTCCCGCTAGCACATTCGCCAAACTGGTAATTACTACGTTGATTATTTACTTTACCATCCGTAGGATACACATGAAAAGCATCACTCTTCATAGGTGAAGCTTCTTTAAACCAGCTCTGTGGTACCGAGTGCTCTCGGTTATAACAATCGCAGACAGCGCTATAACTTTTACATGTATTACCATGACTAAAATTGCAAGTAGAATACATATCCCACACTTTGCCGTCGGCTGTATTATCTGTGGTTCTATAAAGATTATAAAGGCTTGAGTAACCCACAACAATATGTCCATCGATAATACTTTGTAAGGCATAACGGAGATTGTCACTTGATTTTCCTTCAGCAGAGTCATAATACGTTACAGGCTCAGCAGCAAATGCGAGCATTGCAGGCACTAATAGAAGTGTCAAAAAAAGTTTTTTCATAAATGTTTGTCTGATTATGGTGTCCTGCAAAGGTAAAGTATTATTTTGTAACCACCAATTTCACGATCTGTTTTTTTGTATCAGCATCAATCTGTAATAAATAAACGCCTTCATTCAGATGTTCAATAGAAATTAGGTCATTGGGTTGAGCCGTGCCACAAAGTAATTTTTGGCCCGAAACAGCAAATATAGTGTAAACAAATTTCTCTATAACATCATCTGTTGTAACTGAAATAACCTGACTTGCAGGATTGGGATATATATGCAAATTAGAGAATGTCACCTGCTCTATTGGAGTTGAGGTTTGATACCAACTTTGTCCTTGTTTAGTACCCCAAATAAACTCTGCCAATTCCGGATTATCAATAAAGGGGTTACGATTGTGCTGATGTACAAAAACAGCATCATTACGTGATGTTTCTTTATCAGAAACAGGATCTTGACGGTGCCATTTTAAAAATAAAGCAGCTGCTGCAGTTGTCAATCCATTACTAGCAGAACTAAAGGTCTGTCCTCCCCAATTTGCACATTTATCAGCATAGCGCGTAGCCATATAAAAATAGGTACGAGCAATATCGCCTTTAAACTCATCATCTGGCTCATAAACTGTACCCAAAAAGCCTGTTGTGATGCTACTACCTAAACGTCCTAACGCTTGTGAACTTCCAGCCACATAACCTGTTGATGAGGTTTCTGCATAAGGATAATTGCTACGGAAATTATTCACACGTGCATCAGTTGGATAGACGTGAAATAAGTCACTTTTCATGGGCGAACCCTTCCCAAACCAACTTTGTGGAACAGTATGCTCTTTATTCCAACAATCACACACTTTTTTCTGCGAACAATTAGCATTGCTGAATTCAAAATTACACGTTGAGTACATATCCCATACTTTACCGTCAGCCGTGGCATCAACACTTGGATAATATGCCTCTAAATTATCATAGCTTAAAACAGTATGATTTCGAATAATACCTTGCAATGCTAAACGCAAATTATTATTAGTTTTTCCTTCGGCTGAATCATAATAACCTTTAGGTGCCTCTGCGAATACTATCACAGAAAACAAAAACAAAAGGCTGAAGAGATTGAACTTTTTCATATTTCGTAACTTAATTAATTAACGTACAACTTTAACACTTTTTACAACGCCATCAACAGATACTTTGAATACATAAACGCCTTCTGGTAAAACAAATGCTTCTTCTGTGGCACATTGTAGACGTTGAGCACACAAACGACCAGTAGCATCAAATACATTCACTGCACTACCTGGCTGCAAGTTAAGGATATGAATAGCTTCGGAAGTGGTGTAATAGACGATTGCATTTGCATCAGTATATTGCATGCTATTTGGTGTATTTTCTTCCAAAGTCATCACAGCTATTTGTTCCGAAACAGGAACACCTGTAGGAGTTACTGTGTAATAATATTGTGTGCTTGGCTCTAAACCAACTACCAAATACGATTGTACATTGCCCACTGATTTTGGATAGCCCGTAAGTGAAGTATTAGTTGTGGTTTCGCCACCTACAGACACTTTTACATTGTTCACATTGACACGTTTGCTCTTTGCCAACGATTCGATAACAACACTCGCTGACGTATTTGCAGGATTGGCATCGAAAGTCAATGTATAATCTTCTAATGAAGAGGTCAATGCAAATGTTTGAGATATGGAACCCACCGTAATTTTCATTTGTGTGCCAGCATCGTTACTATAATACTGTGCATTAACAACCACGGAGCCACCAGCCGACAAATCAAGTCCTGAATAGGTCAATGAACCCACCTTGGAACCAGATCCTAAACGCACACAACCATCAATATCATAATAAACCC
>Ga0208694_1003281_pt1 | contig 15774 bp, 31 predicted proteins | sample AD_UKC078_MetaG_FD_184442 | JGI IMG/M metagenome (GOLD analysis project Ga0208694, IMG submission 184442) | Active sludge microbial communities of municipal wastewater-treating anaerobic digesters from USA - AD_UKC078_MetaG (SPAdes) (version 2) | ecosystem: Engineered > Bioreactor > Anaerobic >...
GTCGGTTTTGTCCTTACCGGCACAGTCAGCGGCGATGCCAGACTTTAACTGCCCTTTTGCACCCATTGTCCATTGCACGTAAAAAAGGCAATTGATAAGGACGAGGGTCAAAATTATGCGGCAGCCGTATCGTCGACATCGCACTCCAACCTTTCTTTGTAAACTGGATTTTTTAGTCGTTCTTTTCTGCATAACTCTATTTGTTTCTTTGTGTTACAGTTAGCACACAAAACCTGTATACCTTTTTTTTCACGATATTCACGGTGATACTCCAATCCATGCTTTTCGTAGTAGTCTCGATTTATTTCTTTCCTGCTCTTACTCATCGCTATCGCCATAATTAACAATATTGATTTTAAGGTCGCCCGAATGCTCTAATTCCTGCTTATCCCGCCATCTCTCCGGTTGCCTATTCTTGAGCCAGAAGATGCAAGCCGTGGTGTCAGCCGGGTAATGCTTGCCCCCTAACGTGTACCCCATTGCACGCTTTAATAGAGATTGCTCTACATTTTGGGTATCAAATTCGTCTTTGCCCCTCTTTAGGGCATCCGAAAACTCGGTGTGTTTCAGCTTCCAGAGGTACAAAGTTGATTCGGCAACGCCAAATTTTTTGGCCAGCATCTTATCATCTGCACCAAAGATCGCGCAGTACTCAAATGCCTCTTTAGCATACTCAGGCTTGTAAGCTGTGGGCCTACCCCCGCGATGTGTCGCTTTCTCAGCTGGCTTTTTCGTGGTACGCTTCGCCATACGACTCCGCTTTCCTCAATTCAATTTCCATTTCGAGACGGACAATTTCAGCATTCAGGCAATCTCGCTGCTCAACCTTCAATTCCAGGTCTCTCTGCATCAGCAGGATTTCTTGCGGTCTCGAAATCGTCAAAGTCCTGTACCTGATTGCTCTCGTATGTGCGGAAATCATCGCGGAAACATAGCAAACACGGCCAATTCTGTCAGTGTTCCGGCTTTGACCCGTCTACCGCCCCGCAAATCACACAAATCGCCATATTGCCTCTCCGTACAATTACTATTCTGACAAAATAGAGAGGGGAAATCTAATAACTGGCGGTTATAATCCGAGCAGGCTTGATAGGAATTCGAATTGAGATTGATTGAATCGGTGGGTTTGTAGGCGTGGCTGTTCAAGGCGGCAGTAGTAGGGTTGAGACACTTCAAGCATCTTGGCGGCAAGCATCTGGCTGATTCCAGCGGCCTCCCGTGCCGCGGCAAGCTGGTTGCCGTGGTACGTTACCCGGTACTCCCGCACCACCTGAACCGGTCTTTCCGCTGCGTCGTCCGCCATCCGTGGCCCCTTTCCTGCCCTTTAATATTATACTCTTTATTATAAGGGTGGGTGATTTCCGACTATCAGAATCGGAGTTTCCGACTATCGGATAGTCGGAATTTCCGACTATCAGAATTCGTTTACCTTATAACAATATAAGTTTTCCTTATTATAGCAAGTCTGTCAAGGGAAAAAAGGTTTTTTTTGATTATTTTTGCAATGAATCATTTAACTCACCGCGTTTTTCGTTATTTTTGCTGTTTTTTGTAAAATTTTACGCATTGTAACCCCTTAAAATACAAGGATTTATAAAAATATATGAGAAATTCTCAAAAAATCCTAATTTTGTACTTGACACTATACCGATATATGATATAGTAGTGATAGTAAGGTTGATTGATAACTTAAAACCACATTAAAGGAGAACGAAATGAAGAAAAAGTTTGAAACTTACGAAATCTACCCCGGCGGATTACACGGAGGAAACACTATCATCAGCGGACCTCTGCCGGACGCAGACGGAATAGCCGTTATGACGGAGGCGGAATACGATCAGTCGTTTGGGCACGGCTTTGAGCACGCAGACCACACTGATTATGATGTCACATCGGGCAACGGCCTTGTGGTCCTGCACCCCCAATATATTCCCTTCGACGACAATCGGGTCTTGCGGAAACTCGATACCGGCGGCAGGGGTTAAACAAGTTAATAACAATTTTTCGAAAGGGTAAAAAATGAAAAACGAACTGAAAATCACGAGAAATGGCGAAATGGAATTTTCTGTTGTCAGCGGCAACCATAGCTACCGCGTTGCAAAAACATCGGGGCGTTGGGCGTGTGACTGCCCTGCACGCGGCATGTGTAAACATCTGCGGACGATCCTGTCGTCGTTTGGTATGGGCATTGGCGACACTATAACATTGGGCGCAAATACCGATTCGTCCGATGACGCTGGCCTGTTGTCGCCGGAGGAATTTGATGCCGAGGCCGGGCGAGATGTAATATCCGAACTCAAATATATTCGCAGTGGCCGCGAAAAACGTAATTACGGATGCTAAGCATTTCAGATTGCCAATCTGTTTGTTGCCGCCCCTGATCTGCTGGAGGCGGCAAAAAACTTGCTCGCCGATGTAGAATATGCCTTTGATAAGTACGCCGATAAAATGCCAAATGGCGCTATCGGTCAAAGGCAAATCAGGGCAATCAAAGCCGCCATTGCCAAAGCGGAAGGCAAATAACCTATAACTATTAAGGAGATTGAAAATGGAAACAAAAGAACGAATTGAATTAGCTGAAAAGATTGCCGCAAAGATCGCACAGTCCCGCGTCTGGAGCGGCGGTGACAATGTCCGAATCTATAAAAATGGATTCGCGGCGATCACTCAGTCTGGTCAGGTTAATATTGATGCCTGCAAGGGCAAGTTTTTCGATGAGATCCGTGTTGCCTGCGATGAGTTGGGCGTTGAGTACGGCCGGGGTGTCAACCACGATGAATTATTACGCCGGCTGGGCAACTATAAATTAACCAAAACAGCGGCGGAGTAAGAAACAACTTGAGCCTGAAAAGACGGATCAGGCTAAACGATATGAACGGTTTGATTTTTGATTATTGGAGACAAACATGAACCTTGACGATTATTTAACATTGAGCCAACTGGAAGACGCTACAAATCTTAAATACAGCACCCTGCGGCAGCGGATAAAAAACCTTAAAATTGAGTGCCTACGGGTGCACTCAACATTGAAGCTGTACCCAAAGGACTGTATAGAGAAACTAATCAATTACCCGGATCATCGAAGGAAAGGCCCGTAAAGGGCCTTTTTTTATGTTACAAACCACCCCTGAATAAGAAGGGATTGAAACCCCGTCAGAATTCCTTGACCTGGGCCTTGAGGACCTTCTTGAAATATTCATCGGAAAGGAAGTATCCGTCCCTCGGAGCGGTAAATTCCTCGTTGGCAGCCACGTTGATAATATGGTCACCTTCCAGCGGATAGAGCGTTACTCCTGGGCCACTACAGCCCATTGAGCAGATCATCAATATCAGACTGCAAGTCAGCAGTATCACCGTCGGCGGTCCTCATGCCCATCAGACTTGACGGGTCAACACCTGTGATCTGATTGAATCTTTCCACTGTACAAACGGCCGACCATCCAGCAGGCGATACATACTTTTAACAATATCATCACCCTGAGCGGCTTTAAGTGGCTTGACGAATTTCTCTATTTCCTCTGTTGAAATGCCCGAAAGGTCAACTCTGCGGTCAAAATGCTTTAATTTTCCAATCCAGAAGCTATCCGTAAGATAACCCTTGCAGGCGGTATAGGTGTAAACAACATAAGGGTCAAGATATGGCTCACAGCTAACACTTGTCTTAAATCCACGCTGGAAAGCATATTGCAGGCAAGCCAATCTTTCGGCGAAGTTCGGGGCTTCCGGTTCCCAAAATGAAAGAATCTCATCATTCATTGAGCCAATGGTAAACCGAAACATTATCTGATCTCTGAATTCTGTGTAAAAATCGCAAATTACCGTGATGCAACTCCAATGCGGCTTACTGACAATCAGGACTTTATTTCCCGCATCGAGCAATTTTCGTAAAACACAGAGATATTGAGACATATTCAGGGGTGTAAGATCGTGAGTTGACGGAAACATGATAATGCCTTTACGCTTGCCTCGTGGTTGATCGACTTTTTCATTGTCGATAACCGGCTGCGTCCACTGCTCAACAGTGCAGCGGTTAAATCTGTTTACCGCCATCTCACGAGCATAGCAATAACGGCATCCATGTTCACAACCAAGCTGAAAGTTCAAGTTGCTCTTGGCCCATTCCTTAGTTCCAGTTTTCATCACGCCCATTCCCTGATTTAATCCGGTATAAAACTGCTTCTTTTTTCCTTTGCCTTTGAAAATTTCAATCTTCATAATCAAAATTCCTTCACCTGAGCCTTGAGGACCTTTTTGAAATATTCATCAGAGAGGAAATAGCCATTTCGCGGGGCGGTAAATTCTTCGTCCGCTTTGACATTGATAATGTGATCGCCTTCGAGCGGGTACAGTGTTACGTTGTTACATCCCGTTAAGCAAATCATCCAAATCGGACTGCAAATCAGCAGTATCCGCATCACTATCAATTTTTTGTTCTGCTTTTTCATAAGCTTCCCTTTTCGCTTTGGATTCACGGCTGAACCAATCCTTCCAAATCAGGATGATTGAAGAAATTGCCGCAATCATAATTTTCCACCAGTTTTTCATTTTCGTTACTCCAAGGGCTTTTTCCGGCCCCGCTATATTTGTAATAACGAGGCCGGATATGCCGTTTCATCCACCTAATCCGAAACCGTTTCAGTCTCATCATTGTCTGGCACATTGAGGGCGGCCCGCAACGCCTTGATCATCGGAAGCACAATAACATCGTCCCAATGGGTACTGCTATCAGCTACCTTTTCCTCAATCGCATCAAAGGCGTTATCAATGATTTTCTTGACCTGTTCGGCGGTTAGCATCGCTGACATTGCCGCTACCAATGATTTGACCAATTGCAATAATAGTTCACTCATACGAAATCCTTTCTTAAAACTGTTTCCTGCTTAAAAATTGCAGGCGGGCGGGCATCCATACCAGCCCGAACCTGCGAACCACTACAGGATTCCTATTTGTTGTCCGACGCCTCCGCAGCCGTGACACATCCAGTGCAGCGGCGCCGCGGCCAGGTCGATCGAAGTACCGCCTTTAGGCATCAGGCTTTTCCTTTCTGCGTTTTGTCTGATTCTCTTTAATCCGCTTATCCTCAAGGGCGGCTTTGGCTATTATCCTGGCTGAGTCACACTCATTGCAGTTGCCCTTCCCCAGCCAGGTTTCACAAATTTCATGAATTGCCTTTAACTTATCCCACAGCCGTGCATTCTCATGGTTCGCCTCCATCAATTCAGCCGCCATTCTCGCCACATCGTTCCGGTTGGCCGCATCTGGATTAATTGACAACATCGTTACTCTTTCGTTCCACGGTAACATTTTACTTGCCTCCTTTCAGGGCTTGTTCTGCCTTATCCATAGCCGCTTCCCAGGACTTCTGGTAACGGATCAACGGCGGGCCGTTCTGCTCATCGTACAATGACTGCAACGCTTCTTTCAGCCGTTCATTTTCCGCCTCTAATTTCCCCGCCTTCCGACTCCACGCCCCAATCTCCTGAATGGCTATCTTGGCTGTTTCTTTCAGCCGTTCATTTTCCGCCAAAAGAACCGGGTCGGCTTCCGCCGGTGAATTACTCCAAAACTCACACACCTTCAATTCCCCACAGTCCGGGTCGGCTTTACAGTCGGGGTAGTGTTCGCAGGTTTCACAGGTTTTCATTTTTCACTTTCTCCTTAATTTCTATCTTTTATTGTTGGTTATTCAACAGAAAGCGATTTAAGCCGCTCTTTTTCCCTGACCCTACCCGTGGGTCGGGTTTTTGTTTTTCTCGCGTCCTGCGCAATCCTCGTAAGCGTGGCGGCAAGCTGAGGGTTTTACTGACTGCCATTTCAGTGGGTGGCTCATATTTTCACCTTTCCATGTGCCATATCGTGACAATCACGACATAAAGCAATCAGATTATCCACTTCATCCGTCCCGCCTTGACTCCTGAAAATCTTGTGGTGAATATCCACGGCCTGACGACCGCACTCCTCGCAGGGGATAAAATCCTGTTCGCCGTAGCCGTGGGCCTTCAGGTAGTTTTTTACGTGGGGTTTCATTCGTGCCTCACCAACCCTTCCCGGTTCTCCGATGAGGTCAGGGCAATGGCAACCGCCGACCACACATCTTTGCGCACTCCGTACAGGGGGCCCGGGGCCTTCTTTGTCCCGATTGCCTTTTCCCGAGTAGAGCCGAACCGATCCATCACGGCCTGCCGGATATTGGAATCCTTGGCCTTCATGGACCCGCAAAGGTGGATCTTGACATTGCGCCGCCCGATAGTGTAAACCTCGGCATGGGAAACGGCCTCTTGAATAAACCGCCCGATCCATTCACAGGTTTGAAAGACGGACTTGCCTACCGCCATGCCCATACATTCCACCCGCTCGATGACAACACAGTCGGCCTCGAATTGCTTGATGATATGGAGCATGACAGGGTTTTCTATGATGTCGTGTTCGATAAACGCGCCGTCCCGGTAAACGGCATAGGCAGATTTTACATTTCCGGGGTCAATTGCTAAGATTTTCACAATACCCCTCCCAATCTCAAAAAGATAATCAGGTTCTCAATACAGCACAGGCAAAGCAGGGCAATCATTATCCGGTATTCCCACTTGATCCACCGGTACTGCCGGTACGCTCTTTTCTGCCATTCGGTAACGGCGTCGAGTTTGGTGATTAACTGTTCAAGGGTCATTGTGCCTCCTTGCTTTTTTCAAAGTCCATTTCGCAGATCATCAATATCACTTTGTAAACCTGCCTTGTGCTTTGGGGTCGCCCAGCACCGTTATTTCAAGATCATACTGATTCATTTCCTCTTGTCCTCCCCGCCAATGCCAATCCACTTGAACAAACCGAGCCTGCTGGCGATTCGCTCATCAAAACTTGCCTCAAGGTTTTTGCGCGACTTGTTAGTGCTGATGAACGTTGGCCTGCAAGCCTCAAGGCGGCTATCGATCAGCACGAATATCGTCCGGTTGCTAAAATCGCTCTCGTTCCTGCCGATGGAAGTTGTCGAGCCGATGTCCTCGATGATCAGACAATCACAATCCATCATCGGCCGGATAACATCAAGTTCCGTTAGCCTGCTGCCTTGCTTGTAAGTGTCCCTGATTTGCAGGCAGAGCATTTCGTAGCTGACTCGAACAACTTTTTTGCGTTTGAGAATAAAGTGCCTTGCTAACGCACACAAAGCAAAGCTCTTGCCTCTGCCGACCGGCCCGAAAAGAACAAGCCCTATTTTGCTGTCGAAACTCAGCAATGCTTCCTTGACTGCTTTGCTTAAACTGCGAAGATGAGCACCGGCAAACAGCGGCGGTATAACCTTGCTCAAAGATTGCCGCATCCGTGCGGCTCTGTCCATCCTTGCTTTTCGCAGCTCTTGGCGTGCGTATTCTTCACGCTGCTTGTCCGCACATTCGGGACAAAACTCGCTTGTCAGTATCTGAGCGAATAGCTTTGTTACCTCGAACAGTTTGCCGCACTTGCAGAGCTTAGTTTGGGATAAGTGCCTGTCCCCAGTCCTGCTCGTTAAGACTTGGCCGATAGTTTGAGTTTGAGTTTGATTGTCCATTTTTGTTACCTCCTTTTTCCTGCGTTCGCGCAAACCAGTTAGTTAAAAATCGCCTGTAATTTTTCTTGAGTTTTGAAGGGTTTGAGATAAGCCATTGCGCAGCCTGCTTGATTGACAATTGAACATCTACCGCCGGATAAGCTTCAGACCACGCCAGAATATCTTCCGAGGTTATGTTTTCAAAACCACCTGACTGAAACGAGAATGTAATTTTTTCTTTTATATTATTATTTTCTTTTATTGAAGATGAAGATGAAGATGAAGATATACACGTTACTTTTGCGTTACTTTCTCCGTTACTTTCTGCGTTACTTTCCCGCTTCATTTTTTGCCGATAACGTAAAGCCCGTTCATTCCGTGATTTACGCTCTCTTTCTTCGCGTTTCATACGCCGATTAATGACCGTTACTTTTCCGTTACGCTCCGTTACGGTCGCGGTATTTGTATCCTTCAATTCTTCTAATGCTTGGACGAAATTAACGGCAGTGCAACGACAGAGACGAGCTAACTGTTCGGTCGTCCCAGTGATTTGACCACTGCGATCCATTTCGTGCATAGCACAGAGAAGGTCTATCCAGATACCGCGGGTTGACGGTGAACACATAGATAGTTCGGGGTCTTTCAGCCAATCTCCGGTATAAAATTGGAACGCTGGCAATTTAGCCATCCTCTTACTCTCCTATCCGTTTCTGACCTATTCGACTGTGCCAATCAAAGATCACGTCCCCCTCCGGCACAGTGTATCCCCGTTCAAGCTGATAAAGCCGCTTGAGTTCGTCTCTCTGCCTCGAATTTGGCCGGGGGTATAGTTCGGTCCACCGTTCCCGGATCTCGCTTAAACAGGCCCTTGCTCGCTCCTGTGCGGCATCATCGAGAAAGCCATGAGGCCGGGACTGCCTGCCGTTGCCCATTTGTGGGGTAAACGGGTTTATGAATTGTGCGCCGGGGTAGGTCACTTTATATCCTCCCCCTTCCCCTTCGTTCCACACCTGGGGCAGTAGATTTCTTTTCCTTTTTCCCCGTACCATATTTTCTGGCAGAGCAGGTTGGGGCAGTAGCGTGGGTAGAGTGTCTTTTTCAAAATAGCACCTTTTGTCCTCTCTTTAATTCCTTGACGGTGATTCCTTTTTGCTCGGCTTGGATACGGGAGACGGCGATACGACACCACTTTTCGTCTATTTCACAGCCGATCCATTTTCGCCCCATTTTCCGGCAAACAACGGCCGTGCTACCGGTCCCCATGAACGGGTCGAGTATAATATTGCCCGTCAGTGAAAACCCGTCCACTACTCGTTTGCAAATATCCTCTGATGTATAGCCGGGATGTTCGTAATGCTTTTCTTTGAAAAAGTACCCAAGTCCGGTCGATTGGCAGTTGTGCCATACGTTTGGAATCATTTTGACGGGCCGTTTGAGCGCAAGTAAACTGCTGAATTGATTCTGATAACCCCACTTTATTGCACCGGCCGGAGAATAGGTTAATTGGATTTCCTTGGCTCGTTCGCCCAAAAGCCACCAAAAAAACAACTTATGTTTTGTTGGCGCAAAAAGGACGATTTGTTCATTTGACGCCTCCCATATGCGGCGCATCCATTTTTTACACCAATTCCTGTATTCTTCTTCCGGCATATCATCCTTGTATGTTCCGTAGTCCTTGCCTACATTGTAGGGCGGGTCTGTCCAGCAAAGATCCACACACCCTTCCGGCAGTTGCGGCAGAATATCCATACAATCTGCACAATAAAGCAATCCATCCTCACACTCAAAGTAAGGTTCCTGCTTTATGGATTGTTTGATTGAATCCAAGGTCATCTTAGGGCCTCTCTTGCCTTGTCGATTTTGCTTTGGAGGTCCGCACTGACCACCTCTGTTTTGATCTCCGGCCATGATGCAACCTGATCGTCAATACTGGCCCTGTAAACAAAGCCCGTATCCTCGTCAGATATATGCAGCCCTGCTATGTTCCCTTCAAACACCTTGATATAGGCGACAAGTTCGCGGATATTGTTAATGGGGATGTCCGCCGTCACGTCCTCGTCTGGATCATCATACGGCTGATAAATCCATTCCCTTATTTCATCAACAAGGGGATCGTCCAGAGATACATCCTTGAAATCCCTTCCTTTTGCCTGAAATACCTTTGCAATAATGTCAATTCCGGTTGTGGTTTCACCGGTAACGCGCAATGCTACTTCCATTGTTAATCCTTTCTGGTTTGAGTTATCTTCTCACCGCCCTATACTCCGCCACATAAGCCGTACCCCAGCGGGAAGGGACTTCTTTGCGTTCAGTTTTAATCCTGTACCTGCGCCGGAAGGCGGCGTATTTCTCAGAATGGCGGAGTTCCCATATCCGCGCGCCCAACCTCTTGATTCCCCATGAGTCTGCAACTCTTTGTGTGATCCTGTCTTTTTCCTGTAGTTTTCTTTTGATGAATTCCGTTTGTGTCATTTTTGAATCCTTTCAAGAAAAATACGCGCGGGACATAAGGAGAGGAAAAGCCCCGCGCGCACAAGGAGGAGGAAACGAATGATTGCTGACTACCCCTTTAGAGGTAGCCGGGCATCCCTGCCTGAACATCATGTTCATTTGTCGCTTCATGCGTAATCCGTTAATTGGTGGTTATTTGTTTCGCCAGTTTGGATCGGGGTCGGGAACGTAGATCCCCCGGCTCGCCAATAGCGTTGTGCAATTCGTGTAAAACTCCGCTGCCTGTTTAGTGTCACTCTGGCTTAGCGTAATCCGCTTTCCATCGTCATTAAAGATCGGGCATAGGTCGTAAAGCAAATCTTTAATGAGGTCTTTCGAGGGTGCTACTCCGGTAGGTAAATCATCCCTGACCATTTCCCGCAGAAAAGCGGAAGTATCCCATCCATTGTCGTCACAGAAGGCAATGACCCGTTCAATCATGAGGCCGAAGATCGCGCCTAACTGTGCTTCGGATTTAGACTTACGGGCCTTACTGACCCGCAAGGTGTAATAACCCGTCGGGGCCTCAACGAAAAACTGCATGAGTCGCTCCCTTGCACCCCGCGGGAATCTCATCTTCTGGCCGTCGATCTTCTGCATCCCTGCTATCTCTATCTTGCTTTCCATTTTTAGCGTCCCTGCCGTAAGTGGTTATGCTGATACTTGCTTCCAGTGTGCCTGGCCGTGGCATTTTGAGCATAACCACTGCACATTCAAAGGCTCGTCGTAGTTGGGGTGGTGGGCCTGCGGCTGGCATTGTTTGCCACATTTTTCGCATTTGTTGGGCCTGATAATTTTGCCGTCCCGCAGCCCGTTTGAGATTGCGTAATTGGCTTTTCGTTTTCGTTTCCCGTTTCAGGATCATTGTCTGCTTCTTCTGCCGAAACATCGTCAACAGTTTTAGATTCAACGCTCTTTTTGAGCCGTTCCTTGAGGCCCTGAACGCCAGCCTGCATACCGCCAGCCATATCAGCGGCATGGTTGTAATCGAACTGCTGGTCATCGGTCTCGATGGCTTTAACGAGGTCTGGGGACATTGGCAGGTATTTAACTATTCTGCGGACAACAGTTTTGCGGGCCATCTCTGCAAAGTCAGTAACCCACGGGCCGTTCTCTTTGGCCTTGCTGCGGTCTCTGATACGCTCGACCTCATCGAGGGTCATAATCTCAAGCTGTCGGCTTCCGTCTTTGAGTTCGGCAACAGCGTAAACACAAACAATCTTGCCTCTGTCACCGCCCAAATAAGGCTTATGAATAAGTTTCTGGTCGAGGCCGTACTCGACATCGAATTTATCCTTTTCGTAAACCACACGGCTTTCTATGCGTGAGATATTGCCGCTTCTGCGGGCAAGGTCGATAAGGCCCTGATAGCCCGCTATAAATTGGCATTCAAAAGCTTTGATTTTGCCGTTGTAGTAAGGAACTAAATAACCTTGTCCCAAAGTCCCAACGCAGTCCAAACCAAGCTCTGCGGACTTCATAACCGATTGCAGAAAGCTCTGCGGGGTGCATTCAAAAAGTTTCGGCTGCCTGCTTGCCGCTACAAGTGCCAGCTTGACAATGCGTTCCTTTGTGATATGTTTCGGTGCTACATCTGCGAGGGACTTTTGGAATTGGTCAGAGTTCAGAAGTCTCTCTAAACTCTGCTTTGCTTTTGTGAGTTGATTAGCATTCATTTTTCAGATTCCTTTCTTATTTAGCTTTCTTAAACCGAGCGACTCGGTATTTGGTGATGTTTGCGAACTGAGCAGCTATTTCAGGCAGTTGGTCTTTGAGGGCCTTTGCGTCAATTCCGCTGCGGCTCTGCTCAAAATATGTAACCTGCCCGAATGAACAGTTACCGCACTCAGCCTGTCCCAAAGCGGTCAAAACTTCTGCCTGTGCAGCATCGCACATCTTTTCAGCATCACGCTTGGCCTGCTGTGCATCGAGCCACTTTTGAACAAGCTCATCGGGGACATCAACAACACTGTTCGGCTCCCGGATAATTCGCTTAATCATCAGTGCTGACGGGGTAACATTTGCCGGTGGAACATCGGCTTGAACGTGCTTATCCCAGAACTCGATAGCCTTCTCGCAGATGATATTTCGCAGCTCTTTGTCTTCCGGGACGTGGAAAAGCTGAAAGCCTCGACCGCCCAGAACCGCTGCGATATGACAAATATCTTTGTCAACGCACAGCATATGTACGTGTGCCTGTGTGATGATATGGTCGGGCACTTGGTCAGTGCCCTCGTCCCCCCAATTGCCAAACAGCGGGCCGGTAATGCCGCTGGTCTTTGCGTCTATAGGCTCGTTGCTGGCAATAACAAGGCCGTCAATATTAGCTCCCAGCGGCAAGCCTCGTTTGTCTTTTGCCGAACGGTATTGATTACGCAGGATTTTACCGAGCCTGCGTTCGGCCAGATTCAAAATGCCGGTTTCAAGGGCGTTTCCTATTTCGGCGGCTTCGCTGCTGATGTCGGACGAATCGACCTTGCCGGTCTTTTCGAGCCAAACGTCATAGGCATTCCGAAATGGGTCTATCCCTAAGATAGCGGCCATATCGGAGCTTCCAATATGCTTACGCCGTAATTCTTTTTGTTGGTCTGTGATAGGCATTTGTGCTACCTCCTAATTGGCTTTCTTAAGGTCATTCATCCGTCCGCTTACGGTACTGCGTTCCCAGCCAAGATAAGTCGCTACATCAGCGATACAGGTTTCACCAAGCACACGGATAGCCGTTAAAACTTCTTTCTGCTGCTCAGTGAGATTGATGCTGTAATAAGCATCTATGCTGGTCTGGGTTACTGCGGTTTTCATGTATCAAGCCTCCCAATCTTGACACCGGCATCAGGATAATCACGAGGGACAAAAACAAACGTCAGTGCGTATCCAACAGTCTTGATGAATCTCCATATTCCTCTGATTGCTTTCATTATTTTTTACTCCGTTCTGCTGCAGAAAGCTTTTTGATTCTTTGTTGACCAGCCTTTACGATTAAGCGTCTGGCGGTATCGTGTGGCTTCCGTTGTTCAAGCTCTGATAATTTGATTACAACTTCGAGAACATCAGGATAAGTATTTTCATTGAAAGTAAGTTGCTTAATAGAATCAGCCATAACTTTGCCCTTATGAATAATTATTGACTTTCATAAAACATCATAATTCATATCGGCACTATGTCAAGATTAAATTATGAAAAATTACGATATTTTATGTTATAAGGTTTGCAAATGTATGTGCATAATACACTTATGACGGAAAAAAATGTTTTATTACAAGGCAAAGTTTCAGAGAAATTAAAACAAATCAAATGCAACAGCAGGCAAATTGGAATCAACTGAATACAACCTTAATGAATATGCAACTACGGTATGGCAGGTAGATCAAGGATAATTCATGTAGGCTTGGTTTAGGTTTGGTATAGGTTTTATTGATAAACAATGTAAAAGATGGCACAAATAAGAAGATGTTCAAAGTTGATTAAGCCGCTTGTAAATCAAATAAATAGCGGGACTTAAGGTTAAAAATGAAGATTTTATGTTTTTTGAAAAATTCTAAGCTGTATTACGTCGTTATTGCGGTGTGTGCTCGATAGAGGATGTTAGATAGCCGGCTAACATATCACAGCCAGTTATCGTGCAGCAGGTTGGCGATTGTCTCCAAACTCCACTTGCCTCCGCGCTGCCAGTATCGAGACAGCAAGGCAAAGTCTCTCATATCCCACGGCTTGAGCCAGTGCTCGGAGAAAAAAATCAGCAAGGTGAAGTGATTGATAACCTGGACATCAAAAGAATCTGAAAACCATCTATCGCCTACCTTGTATGCATAGCCCTTGCTGTCAATCCAGACCCAGTTGTCTGTGCCGTCAATCTCTGTCCAGACCATTTCACTGGCCGGATGGTAGATTAAGACAGCGTAGTCGCGATTGATAAAGTACTGATAGGTTGGACTGTGATAAGGCAGAGCAATCACCGCCGGAATCAGACATAAGACCGCTTGCAGCATTTTTCAATTCCTTTCAGCTATTTGAATGTTGTTATAACCGTAACAATGAGCGAGATTATGGCAATGACCATCATAACATAGGCAAGGGTCAATCGCTTGCCTTCGTTACTGGCGGCCAATCTGGCCGGGCATTTTTCGTAATTGAGTTTCTGTATCGCCATATCCTCTTTAAGTCCCGGTTTGCCGTTGCCATACAGCGTTGTGTGGTGATCTTCCACCATAGGTTGCAGCCTGATCACCACATCATATATCTTGTTTATCTTGTCATCTCGCTCTTTGTCCGTCATGCTACCGCGCTCCTTTTTCTTATTTGACTTCCGTGTTCCAACAATGTATTCTTAAGGCTTATGGCTGAAGATTGGAAAAAAGTATTGAAAGATTTCCCAATGGACGCTCTCCGAATGATTATTGAATGGGGAATATTCATCGGCATCATTGCTCTTTTTGTCTATTTGTTCGGCGACTAAAACCTCCGCTTTTTCGATCAATTTCCCTATTTTTTCGTAAATTTCCTTTCTTTCTTTGACTGTTTTGGCATTGTGTAGTTTCTTCCAATACAGGCTAAGCATATCTCCGATTTTATTGTATGCCGCCCGCTCTCTCGTTTCCGGCTTGGTGATTGCCTTTGATTGGTATTTGCGATTCAGGGCATCTCGTCGCTTGTAAAACCGCTCAATTTGGGCCTGTGGAGCGTAAGGGTCTCGCGTGAAAAGCGTTCCAATGACCGGTAAATCCGGCAGGCCGGTTTCGTAGTCCCTTTGTCCGGCTATGACCTCAGCCCCTCTAATGGTTCGCCGGTATAGGCCGCCTGACAAATTATCGACCGCATATTCCAGCTTGGCAGGCGAAACATTCAGGGCCTTGCCGATGTGCTTCATAAGTTCGGTTGTGTATGGGCCGTACTGGTCTGCCGGAAGCCTTCCTTGGGCTGACATCGGAACAATCGGCCTTCCCGCCCAATCCTTATTTGCTATCAATTGTACGGCTATTCCAACGGCTGGAATGCCGCCGATAAGCCAGCGACTTCCAAACGGGTTCGCCTGATCCAGTATATTTACCAGTGAGCCGGTAAATTCTTCCGGGCGGTCATTGTATGCGGAATCAAGAGCCGCCACAGGCATTGATTGAAATACGTGCCCTAATTCAAACGGAACCGGCAATCTAACAATTGTCTCCGTGCCTGGAAACCTGAAATGCAGATAATTGATTTTTTCATAATCAGGCAAGTTCTTGTACCAGTCCTCATCTTTGTATTTCCACCAAAGACCGATTGCCGGGATGGTCAGGTATGCCACTGACCGAATCGCCGCCTCAATAGGCCGCTCCTTGAATGTGCGAATGATTTTGTCCGGTCCCTGAATAGCGGCGTTGAAGAAGGGTATTAGCTGGTTAAGGTACTTGGCATACACGCCGTGACGGGTGAAATTGGTCGTGACGTCCTGAGCCTGATTCAAAGCATAAATAGCAGCATCAAGCGTACCTTCGCCATATTTAGCCGCAGCATCTTTATAGGCCGCTTCAAATTCAGCGATCCTAACGCCGGTTTCGGTAATGCCAAATAGTTCACGCAAGGCATCCACCGGGTGCAAAACGGTATGCAGGGCATACTTTTTACCGTTTGACGCGAATAACTCGGATTTTATGGCCTTTAATCCCCGCCGATCCTGCCCGATGTAGCCGCTCATTTTGCCGCCGAGGGCTTTGAATCGTTTGGCGGCTTCTGTATTCCGAACGTCGTCAATCACGCCTTTGCCTGCCCCTAAAGCACCCCGC
>Ga0208694_1003295_pt1 | contig 15727 bp, 10 predicted proteins | sample AD_UKC078_MetaG_FD_184442 | JGI IMG/M metagenome (GOLD analysis project Ga0208694, IMG submission 184442) | Active sludge microbial communities of municipal wastewater-treating anaerobic digesters from USA - AD_UKC078_MetaG (SPAdes) (version 2) | ecosystem: Engineered > Bioreactor > Anaerobic >...
GCACGCTCGGCCTGCCGGAAATTTTTGCCGAAGCGACGCGGGCAAGAGAGGCCGCCGTCGTCAATTCCAGGAAAACCATTCTCAAGGTTTGGGACGAATGGGAGAAACGATTCGGTCGTCGTTACGAACCGATCGAGTCCTACAAAATGAAGGGCGCTGAGGTTGCGGTTTTAACCATGGGCTCCATGGGCGAAACAGCCGAAGTGGCGATTGACGCCCTTCGTGAGAAGGGGGTCCCCGTCGGGCTGTTGAAATTGAAACTGTGGCGGCCCTTCCCCTATGAGGATCTGCAAAAGGCCGTCAAGGGAGTCAAATCCCTGATTGTCATGGATCGGGCCGTATCTTTTGGCGGTCCCGGCGGCCCCGTTGCCTCCGAAATCCGCTCAGCCCTTTACGATGACCCGAATCGCCCTGATTTAACGAACTATATCTTTGGTTTGGGTGGCCGCGATGTGACGGTGGAAGATTTTATCACCATGATTGATAAGGTTCGTCTTGCCGATAAAAAACGGCCCAAAGAACATTACGAATTTTATGGAGTGAGGGGAGAATGAATACTTTAAAAGGGTACCCCGTAGGGCTGGTCGAGAATTTTGACCTTTATGCACCGAAACTGGTCGATCGGGAAGAGTATTTTTCTCCCGGTCACCGGGCATGTCAGGGGTGCGGCGAGGCTCTGGCTATTCGCCTGATGTGCAAAGCACTCGGAAAAGATACGGTTATTATCAATGCCACGGGATGTATGGAGGTTATTTCCAGCATGTATCCCACAACGGCCTGGAAGCTGCCCTGGATCCACGTCGCCTTCCCCAATGCGGCGGCCGTCGGCTCCGGCGTCGAAGCGGCACTGAAAGCGCTGCATCGCAAGGGGAGAATCCCGGATCGTTATGTCAAGGCGGTTGCCATCGGAGGGGACGGCGGCACCGTGGATATCGGGCTCCAGGCCCTTTCAGGCGCCATGGAGAGAGGACATGACCTGCTTTACGTGTGCTTTGATAACGAGGCATACATGAACACGGGCATCCAGCGTTCAAGCGCGACACCTTTCGGGGCGTCGACCACGACGGCGCCTGCGGGGCCGGCCAGCATGGGTAACAAGACCTGGAAGAAGAATGTTCCTGAAATCATGGTTGCCCACAACATTCCCTATGTGGCGACGGCATGTCACAGCTATCCCCTGGATTTCATGAACAAGGTTCGGAAAGCCCGTTCCATTAAGGGGCCTTCCTATATCCACTGTTTGTCCGTCTGTCCTACAGGATGGCGGTGTCCTTCCGAGGCCTGTATCAAAATGGGACGGCTGGCTGTGGAAACGGGCGTTTTCCCCCTGTATGAAGTCGAAAACGGTCAGTACAGAATGACGGTCAGCATGCCGGAAAATCTGAGACCCATACAGGATTATATCAAGCACCAGGGGCGGTTCCGCCATCTTGCGCCGGAACAGATCAAGCTCTTCCAGGACAGGACGAATCTGGAGTACAAGAAGCTTTTGAATAAGGTTGAGCATTCCAAATCCTGGGGAGAGATGTCGGCTGAACAGGGATGATAATATTGCGATAAGGTGATTAGGGCATGAATAGTGAAAATGAAGTGCAGGCGAGAGTAAAGAAAATCGTTGACAAGTACGATGGAGATAAAAGCGCGCTCATTGCCATATTACAGGATGTACAGGATGAGTACCGTTATCTGCCCAAGGAGGCGTTGGTTTCCATCCATCAGCAGATGAACATTCCCATGTCGCGGGTGTATGAAGTTGCAACGTTTTATGATGCCTTCAGTTTGAAACCTCAGGGCCGTTTCGTTGTCGAGGTCTGTACCGGTACGGCCTGTCATGTTCAAGGCGGAATCAATCTTCTGGAATCCTTGGAGCGGGATCTTCATGTCAAATGTGGTGAGACGACGCAAGACAACATGTTCACTCTTGAACGGGTCGGCTGTCTCGGCTGTTGCAGTCTTGCCCCGGTTATCAGGGTTGAAGACGAAGTTCACCCGTATCTGACCCAGGATGAAATTCCCAGAATTTTGAGAACATATATGGCTAAGAAGCATGGGAGGAAACGTGAGTAAGATCAATACGCTGGAGGCCTTGAACAAGGCGGCGAAAAAAGGTCAGGATGCGCTCTTTCCGGCCAAGAAAATACGAATTGCCGTTGGCATGGCGACAAACAGTATCGCTGCGGGAGCGAGAAGTGTGTATGAAGCGCTTGCCGAAGAGCTCAAAAATAGAAACCTGAAATTTGAATTGACCCAAACGGGCAGCATGGGGTTCGATTCCATGGAGCCGCTGGTCGATTTCGTGGTACCGAATAAACCGAGGTTGTCCTTCGGAAAGGCGACCGTCGAGAAGGTTCCCGTTCTGCTTGATCAGGTAGTCAATCTGAATCTGGACACGGAGCAGCCTTTCTATCGGGTCGATGAACAGGAAAATATCCTGTCGGGTGAAAAAACAAAGTATATCAAGGGGCGGATTCCCAAGGCCTTCAGCGGTATTCCCCTGATGGAGGATATTCCCTTTTATAAAAAACAGGTCAAAATCGTCACCCGCAACTGCGGTATCATCAATCCCGGGAGTATGGAAGAGTATATCGCCCGGGGCGGGTATTTCGCATTGTACAAGGCCCTGACGGAAATGAGTCCCGATCAGGTCATTGACGAGGTCATCGCCTCCGGTCTCAGGGGGCGAGGCGGCGGCGGTTTTCCAACCGGCTTGAAATGGCGTTCCTGCCGGGATGCGAAGGGCAGCGTCAAGTATGTCATCTGCAACGGTGACGAAGGTGATCCCGGTGCGTATATGGACCGCAGCGTCATGGAAGGCGATCCTCACAGTGTCATCGAAGGCATGATCATCGGCGCTTATGCCATTGGAGCCAAACAGGGTTACATCTATGTCCGGAACGAATATCCCCTGGCGGTGGCCAACTTGACAAAGGCCATCGAACAAGCGAAAAAGGCCGGTCTCCTGGGGAAAAATATTTTTAACAGCGGCTTTGCTTTTGACATCAAGATCAACAAGGGTGCCGGGGCTTTTGTCTGTGGTGAGTCCACCGCCCTGGTCGCCTCTCTCGAAGGGAAGGCGGGTGAGCCTAAAGCCAAGTACACCCACATGGTCGAACATGGTCTCTGGGATAGGCCGACGAATATAAACAATGTGGAAACCTGGAACAACGTGCCCGTCGTCATTGCCCGTGGCGGCGGCTGGTTTGCACAGATCGGAACGAAGACCAGTTCGGGGACAAAAGTGTTTTCCCTGGTCGGCAAGGTTAACAATATCGGCCTGGTGGAAGTTCCCATGGGTACGACCATCAAGGAAATCGTATATGATGTGGGGGGAGGGATTGCCCAGGGTAAGACCTTTAAGGCGGTTCAGACCGGCGGACCCTCGGGTGGCTGCATTCCGGGTTCGTTGATCGATTTGCCCGTCGGTTTCGATGAGTTGGGCAAGGCGGGATCGATGATGGGGTCCGGTGGCATGATTGTCATGGACAATACCACCTGCATGGTTGATATCGCCAAGTATTTTGTTAATTTCCTGGCGAAGGAGTCCTGCGGGAAATGTACTCCCTGTCGGGAAGGGATCCGCAGGATGAGGGACATTCTGGAAGATATCTGTGCCGGCAAGGGACAGGAAGGGGATATCGATCTCCTGAAGGATATGTCCGATGCGATGATCGACGGTTCTCTCTGTGCCCTGGGAGGAAGCGCGCCGAATCCGGTGTTGAGCACCCTCCGCTATTTCCAGGAAGAGTATGAAGCGCACATCCGGGACAAGAAGTGTGCCGCCGGCGTCTGCAAGGCCCTGATTAAATTCCGTGTCGTAGAGGACAAGTGCAATGGCTGCGGGAAGTGTCGTAAGGTGTGTCCGACCCGTGCCGCCAAGGGGCTCAGGAAAGAGGTGCACGAAATAGATCAGGCCCTGTGCATTCAGTGCCGTGCCTGCTACGAGGTCTGCGCGTTTAATGCCATTATTATCGAGTAAAGGGAAACTGACATGGTCGATTTAGTCATTGATGGTAAAAATATTCAGGCGAAAAAAGGGAAGACCCTTTTAACCGTGGCCAGGGAAAACGGGATCGAGATACCGACCCTGTGTTCTCATGAATCCGTTGAAAATTCCGGTGCCTGCCGCCTTTGTGTTGTGGAGATCACGAAAGGGGAGCGGAAAAAGATCGTGACGTCCTGTCTCTACACAGTCGAGGATGGCCTGGTCGTTGACACGAAAAGCGAAAGGGTTTTGAAGGTGCGCCGGTTTGTCATGCAGCTGCTCATGGCGAAATGTCCCACATCGGATGTCGTTCGTGACTTGGCGGCGAAAATGGGGATTGCCCCGGAGCCCAGGTTCAAACCCAATGAAGACGGTAAAAAGTGCATCTTCTGCCGTCTCTGTGTCAAGGTTTGCGAAGAGGTGGTCGGGGTCAGTGCATTGGGATTTTTCTCCCGCGGTGTGGATAAAGGCATGGGGACTCCGTATCGTGAACCTTCTTCCGTCTGTATCGGTTGCGGCAGTTGCGCCTACATCTGCCCGACCCAGCAGATCGTGATGTCTTCTACGGAAGATACGCGGTCCATTTGCGGCAAGACGTTCAAGATGAAGGCCTGTTCCGTTTGCGGCCGTTATTTTGCTCCGGAAGATCAGTTGGCGTTCATCAGTGAGAAAACGGGTGTTTCCCTGGAAGCGTTATCGGTGTGCAGCAGTTGTCGCTGATATAGATTACATTCCTCAGTAGCTCAGTCGGTAGAGCAGATGGCTGTTAACCATCGGGTCCGTGGTTCGAGTCCGCGCTGAGGAGCCAGACATGACCAAAACCGGGCACTCCATTGGGGTGGCCCGGTTTTGTTGTTTGTAGGGTTCCGGTGGTTGCTCCTAACCACCGCCCTTTGGCCGCCAACCCGGATCTCCTCAATCAACGGTTTGATAAAGTCATCGGCGTCCCAGCATGATGACTCCGTCCATTGAACAGATCCATTTCCGCCATTCCGTCGAAAGACGGAATCCGGAATGAATTTGGCTGGATGCCGGTTTATTGCCGATGTTTCACCCCGCCTGATTCCTCACAGGATGAAAATTACTAGTTATTTCCTGATATAAATTCAGTTTTTTAAACGGGTTGTAACAAACCACGCTTTGAAATAAAAATAAACTACCAGAAAAAGCCAACCCGTCAGAAATGTCGGTACGGAAAGCCGCGGGTCTTCATTTGACTAAGACAGCCGAGCTGCCGGTAAAATGTTCTACAGTTTTACGTGGCAGCTTTTTTATTGGATGCGAGATCAGGGAGGAAACCAATATTATCGCTGATAAAAGCGATCGTGACGAGTGCAGGTGCCGCAAACCAGTTTTTCTGTTTGCCGGGATGGATAGGGGGGTGTTTTTCAGTCGGTTATAGAAGGATCTTTTCAATCGGGTGGAAAAGGAAAGGAGTGATGGCAGGGCAGGGTAACAAAGTCAGCAAAGACTCTACAGAAATGTTTCTGGAATCAACTCGAAACTTTTCTCAAATCCGGACGATACTCTGGGAAGAGAGGGAAGGTAGAGAGTTTTCGCAGGCTGAATGCATCATTTCGAATGAAGTGTACAGGTTGTCTCATTCAGAAAGGGGTGACAAAATGAAAAAGCTCAAATTTCTTATAATCTTTGCAGCATTGTTTCTTGCTGCACCATCATGGGCCGATACACTTGATCTCTCGACGGTGCCGCAGTATGGCACGATCAATGGGGGCATATTCACGAATCAGGTGCCGGCATCCGCTTCGGGATCAGGTGTTCTGGATCCTTTTGTGCGAATCGATAACCCCTCGGCAGCTGTGGTGGAAGGGTACAATACCAGCGGTCGTATAGACCCCGGTGGGGTGGCTCCTTTGGATGATAAAAAGGATCTGCAATATACGCATGACCTTTTACGGAGCACGGTCGCTTTGATAGACGGCAGTTTGCTCACTTCAATAGGGGGTGTTCCCGGAACCCTGTACCGTGAGTTTATGCTTGATATCAATGAATCCGGTGCTGAGAAATTATCGCCGCTATCCATTGTCGAATTGAAAATTTGGATTTCAGATACCCCGTCTTACACAGGCGACGTGGCAGGGATGCCGGGCACACTGGTTTATGATCTCAACGATGCAAATCTTGACGGAGTTCCAGATCCGGTGCTGAAGTCCATTCTGCTTGATTACAAAAACGATGCAGGATCCGGAAAAGCCGATATGTATGCCTACTTCCCGCAACGAACTGATGTGGCGGGACAATACATTTACCTTTACAGTAAATTTGGCGACGCCGAGCACCCGAACAATGATGGTTATGAGGAATGGGGGGTGCGCAAGGGAGGAGGCAGCGTGGTTCCCCTTCCCGGTGCCGTGTGGCTCTTGGGGGCCGGTCTTGTCGGCCTTGTCGGCATCAGGAGAAGGAAGTTGGCCTAGTTCTCTGGGCGAATCATTTTCAATGGCAGGGCGTAAAACAGTCCTGCCATTTTTTGAAAGCGGTCAAGAATAAACATCCGGCAGGTGAAACAGACACGAGACACGTTATTTGCTGTAAACTTTGGATAAGAAAAGGCCCTCGCTCCATTGCACGTTTTCTTATCCCAGGAGAACCGGAGGCAGGGCGGGTTTTCTGTGTCGGCCCGAATTCATGAAAAAAGGTTCTGACGTTTTCGTCAGAACCTTTTCCCGTCTTCAGCCGAAGTAACATGATCCAACGTAATGGTATCCTGTATGACTCTACCGTTCAGAGCGAATCATCCCGATCATCAAAAACCGAGGTACTTAAAAGAAGCCTTTAAGCGGGTACGATAAGTGGAAACCTTGTCGTCCTCGATGGTCAAATCCAGTTTGACGACTTCGGCGACCCTCATGTCTTTGATTGTTTTGGTTGCAACCTCTACAGCATTTTTTGCCGCATCCTCCCAGGAAATCCTGCTGACACCAACCAACTCGATAATTTTGTAAGTGCTTTCGGTCATGACATGTCTCCTTTCTCTTGAATACCGTTCTGGGGGGAATCTTTCTATAAACGATTCCACGTATGACGATGGAAGAAGATTTGGTTAATAGATGAAAGAGCGAACCACTGATTTCAGTGTCCCGAAACGGGAGGAAATTTATGAGTCACTTATAAACGTAAAAAAAATTTTAGTCAACTCCCAAGTTATTCAAGTTGCCGAACAGTGAATCAAGGCTGTTCCGAGAATAAAACGCTCCATCTGCTTTTGTCGATCAAATGAGCCTTTTCCAAACTAAATACCAGTTTTCGATCCGTATTAAACCAGTGTATAACAAGTATTGTCTTGTCGGCCAGACATATAACATAATACAGCCGTATTCCCGCTGTTATGTTCATTTTGTTCCACATGGACGTTTTGTCTGTACTGGTAGTACGGGATAATGAACATTTCAACTGTTTCCCATCGATCAAAGGGGGATGTTCATGCACAGGGATTCAAGTCCGCCCATGAGGATTTTCCACCATCCCACCATTTTTTCAAACCTTTAGCGGGTGCCTGGCAGGTGCTTCTAAGGGTTTTTTTAATAGGGTGTTTTTCTCAAGGGGGTTCATTTATCAAGGAGGGAGGATGAAGGAAGATATGAGATGGAGACGGGTGATTTTGTGGATGGTTCTCGGCATATTTCTGGCGGTTCCTCTTTGGGGTTGTGTCAAGGAGCAATCCGAAGAGTTGGAGCAGTTCCAGATCGCCAATTTTCGGAACAAGCTGATGGCGGTGTGTTTTGTGGATGGGCAGCGCGGCTGGACGTCGGGGGATCACGGATTGATTCTGTCGACCACCGACGGCGGGAAGACATGGGCACCGCAGAAAAGCGGGACGAACCACACCCTGCGGTCGATCAGTTTTATCGATGCGAAGCGGGGGTGGATGGTCGGCGGGGCCGGGACGATCATCAGGACGGAAGACGGCGGCCGGACCTGGCAGCCTTTGAACAGCGGGACGAAGGACGACCTGATGTGCGTGAAGTTTCTCGACGAGAAGCATGGATTTGCCGGGGGCGTTTTTTCGTTGTTTCTCCGGACGGAGGACGGGGGGCAGACATGGACGGACATGACGGACCAGTTTTCCGAGGAGCAGGAGTCCGATGTTGTGACGGAAGGGATGACCGAGGAAGAGAAGATGGCGGCACTGAAGGAGGAATTTGCGGCGGAAGAGGAGATGGGGGAGGCAGAGAGCGTGATTCCTCTGAACCCGATGATCAACGAAATCGTGTTTGTCAATCCCCTGAAGGGTTGGGCCGTGGGCGAGGCGGGTTCGATCTGGGTCACGGAAGACGGGGGATTGAAGTGGACGAAGCAGTCGAGCGGTCAGCTGGAAGATTTGTTCAGCGCCTATTTCAAGGATGAGAGAGAAGGGTGGGCCACGGGTTTGAATGGCACCCTCCTGCATACGGAGAACGGTGGTAAGAGCTGGAAGGCCCTTTCATCCACCGTTGTTCAGTCTCTGTTCGGGATCGCCGTGTCGGGGGATCGGGGTTATGCCGTTGGGAATGCCGCCACGATCATCGAGACGAAGGACGGGGGTAAGACGTGGAAGGAATTCAAGCCGGCCGCGGTACAGAATTTTTCCTGGATCAGGGCCATCACGGTTGTGAAGGACGTTCAGGACAAATATGTTGCGGTGGGCGGTCTGGGCACGATCATGATCAGCAAGGACGGCGGTCAGAACTGGGAGAAGATCATCTAGTATAGAGGAGGGACTACATGCTTAAGAATTTCGCTGAATTCATATTGAAGAAGCGTTTGATGATCCTGGGCTTTATCCTGGCGGTCACGCTCTTCTTCCTTTATTTTTTGATGAACATCCGGATCGCCACGAACTATGACGACCAGCTTCCGACGAATCACCCGTTCCGTGCGGTTCACGAGAAGTACAAGGACAAGCTGGGCGGATCGCACATGGTGCTGGTGATGTTGAAGGTGAAGAAGGGGGATGTGTTCAATATCCCGACCCTGACGAAGATCCAGCACATGCAGAACTACCTGGATTCGATACCCGGGGTGAACCATTACCAGGTCACCTCCCTGGCTTCACCGCGGGTGAAGCAGGTGGAGGTGACGTCGGGAGGGAACCTGTCGTTCAAGGCGATCATGCCCGAGGTGCCTAAGACCGACCGTGAGATCGAGATCCTGGCACGGAATATCCACCTGAACGACGCGGTTTACGGTCCCCTGATCGCCTATAACAACCAGTGCGCCCTTCTTTCGGCCAACTTCATCGAGGGACAGTTCAGTTACGACGAGGTGTTTTCAAAGGTCAACCAGCTCGTGAAGGACATGAGCGATGAGAACACGGAGGTGTATGCCGCCGGGGAGCCGATGCTGACGGGGTGGATATTCCACTACCGGGTGGAGACGGTGAAGATCCTGTTTTTCACCTTCGGAGTGATGCTTCTTCTTCTGTTCATATACTACCGGAATCTGACGGGGATGATCATTCCCATGGTTTCGGCGTTCATCAGTTCGATCTGGGGTCTGGGTTTCTGCGGGGTTCTGGGATTCAGCCTGGACCCGCTGATCCTGGTCATTCCGCTGTTGTGCGCGGCGATTACGATCAGCCATTCGGTCCAGATGTGTCAGCGTTACTTTGAGTTGTACGACGAATACCGCGACAAGCAGAAGGCGAGCCTGATGTGCATGGAGAGCATCCTGCCGCCGGGCCTGCTGGGGATCATCACGGCGGCGGGGGGTATGATCGCCGTGGCCATCGCTCCCATTCCGCTGCTGCAGAAACTGGCGGTGTTCTGCTGTTTCTGGATCAGCAGTATCGCCGTGAGCGTCATGATGCTCGATCCGATTCTTTTTCAGTATTTTCCGGTTCCGAAAAACATCACGAAGATCGCCCGTCCGGAGAAGACGAATTTTCTGGAGAAGCGTGTTCTGGGCGGATTCGCCTATCTGGCGACGGGCAAGCCGGCCTACGGTGTGGTGGGCGTGGGGGTGGTCCTGTTCGTGGTATCGATTTTCATTTCGAGCAAGCTGGATATCGGTGACGTTCACCCGGGGTCTCCGATTCTGTGGCCTGATTCACGGTACAACGTGGCCATCAAGAACATGAACGAGAACTTCGCGGGGACGGAGGAGCTCTTTTTCATCGTTGAAGGGAAGGAACCGGGCCTGATCCGCCAGGCGGAGATTCAGCAGAAGATCCGGGATTGCCAGATTTTCATGGAGCAGAGTCCTGCGGTCGGTTTCACGCTTTCGATTGCGGATTTTGCGCCGGTGGTGAACAAGATCATCCATGCGGGGGATCCGAAGTGGGAGGTGATCCCGGAAGATGCAGTGATGATGGGGAGCGTGATGAACGTGGTGATCGGCGGTTCGGCGCCGGGCGATTTCGACCGGATGATGAGCCGCGACCACAAGGATGCGAATATCGTGGTCTGGTGCAAAGATCACCAGGGTGAGACGATCCGCCAGGTGGTGAAGCGCGCCCGCCACTGGATCGAACTGAACAAGGATTACGAGCCCCTTCAGTTCCGCCTGGCGAGCGGCTACCTGGGGATTCTGGCGGCGGTGAACGAGGTTGTGGCGAAGGCCCAGGCGCAGAACATCATCCTGATCCTGGCGATCATCTTCGTGGTGTGCGGCTTGGTTTACCGGTCTGCGATCGCGCCGCTTCTTCTTCTGTCGACGTTGCTGCTGGCGGACTTCATGACGATGGTGTTCATGGTCATGAAGGGGATCAGCCTGAACGTGAATACGATTCCGGTGGCGTCGATCGGTATCGGCGTCGGTGTTGACTACTCGATCTACGTCTTGTCCCGGATCATCGAGGAGTACCAGCATTACCGTGATCTGAAGCTGGCGATTCCGGTTGCGTTGCGGACGACGGGCAAGGCGGTGGTGTTCACGGCGACGACGCTGGTCGGCGGCGTCATTCTCTGGTACTTCCTGTCATCGCTGCGTTTCCAGGCGGAGATGGGTCTGCTGCTGGCCCTGGTCATCCTGATCAACATGGTCCTGACCCTGATCATGCTTCCGGCCCTGGTTTACGTGCTCAAGCCCAAGTTCCTCGACCGGGCGACCATCCTCGTCAAGGAAACGACGGTGTAGTGGAGAGATTCCGTTAAATTCGGAACAAGTTGATCCATTTTTGCCCGGGAATGCCGAATCGGCATTCCCGGCTTTAAGGATTGAACCGGGTTGAAGGATAGAAAAGAACGGAAAACAAACAATACGGATGGGAGGTGGGAGACAAAAACAGGGAAGAGGAGAGAAAGAGGCTTGATAATGAAAATCAGACCCCGAAACATTAAAGGAGGGAGAGTAATGGGAGGGAAAAAAAGAATACTGGTCGGTTTGATAGGGCTCTTGACGATGCTGGCTTGGAGTGCCAGCGCCTGGGCTGTTGATTACGGCGATTTTTCCATTTCCGGCTGGGTGAGGAACCAGATTGCCCTGGGAGTTACCGGAGCCAATCCGAACAACAGCGGTCAGGACAAAGCGAACCTGAAACTGTTTCACACCTCGGTTCAGTTGAAACCTCAGTACACCATATCGGACAGCGTGTCCGTGTTTGCCCGCCTGATCGCGGCGAACGAGCAGGCCGACTGGGACAAGAACGTCAAAAGTTTCGATGCCTTTCCGAAGAATTATCCCGGCAGCTGGGAGAAATCGGACAACCATTGGATGGTGGGGGTGAAGGAACTCTACATGGATTATGACACGGAGATGTTCTGGCTCCGCCTGGGGAAGCAGCAGGTATCGTGGGGTCAGTCGGACGGCCTGCGTCTCCTGGATATCGTCAACCCGCTGGACATCAGCTGGCACGGTGCCAACCTGACGGAACCCTACCTGGAGGCCTTCGACAATCTGCGCGAATCCCTCTGGATGGCCCGGGCGACCGTCCGGATTCCCTATAACACGGAAACGTGGAAGGATCTCCAGCTGGAGGGCATCTGGCTTCCCGGGCGTTTTGTCGGGACCACCATGCCGGCGTACGGCTCCCCTTACAATCTCGTTCCGGACATATTCAACCAGACAGAGGAAAAGCCCCATGGGCAGGAGTTCGGTTTCCGTTTCATGGGGGTTTTCAAGCGGGTTGAATTTTCGTTGAATTACTTCAATCATTACGAGGACGACGGTCTTTTCACGAACATCCGTCCTAGCGGAACTCCGGGTTATGTTCTTGACGTTGATGTGAAGCACCCGCGCGTTGATTCCTACGGATTTTCCCTGACGTACGACGACAACATGAACACGAAGGCCGTTTACCGGATGGAGTTCCTCTATCAGGATCGTCCCTATGAGTACATGAACGGCATTGACCGGCTGGGCACGATCAAGGCCCTCGTCGGTATCGACCGCCCGACGTTCATCAAGTTCCTGAACCCGAACCGGACCTTCAGTCTGGGATTCCAGGTTTTTGATTTCTGGGTGACGGAAGGTGCGGACGACCTCAAGAAAAACGGCGGTCACACGTTGTCCGGCGGATCAGTGTCGGAGCATGACTACGGTGTCAGCTTCTGCGTGGACACGGGGTACATGCAGGATCGTATCAAGCCCAATATGCTGTTCATCTACAATATCGGAAAACAGACCCACTACGTGCAGGTTGGAACGGAACTGCGTTTCACGGACAACCTGATCGGCTATGTCGGCGCCTCGTTCTTCGGCGGCGGCAACGACAACCCCGTCAATGGTGTGAACCCGGGTTCGTTGGGGTACTGCGACGAAGTCCAGACCCGGATCAGTTATCAATTCTAGGCGGGCGCATCAAATCAGGACCAGGCTGACTTCTCGATTTTCATTCACGCGGACGAAATCCAGACTGGAATAAACTTCTGACCAGGAGGTGAATTCATGAAGCTGAAAAAGAGATTGACGACGTGGAGCATGCTTTTCTGCGGTCTGCTGCTTGCGGTTTCCGGCGCGGTACCGGCGTTTGCCCTGACAGACCAGCAGGCGAGGGTTCCGGGATATGCTGGGATCGAGCAGAATCCGGACAAGTTCGATTTCACCGGGGTCCCGATGAAGATTCCGTCAAGCGAGGTGGAGCGGTTTTCCAACGGGAAGATCAAGGTCGGCATGGTGATCACGAAGAACAACGTGGACGGCATGAAGAATGAATTCATCAAACTGACCAGCCCCGGTGTTTACAACATGGTCAAAAGGGGTATGGAAATGGTCATTGCCGACTACAAGCCCTGGCCGGTGCCGAAGGCCTATGGCGCGGTAACGAAAGCCAATGCGGGGAAAGCCGTGATTTCTCCCGACGGGAACCTGAGAACGAAAGACGGCAACTGGTGGAGTGGTGGAACACCCTTCATAACAGTCGACGAGAAGGATCCTCAGGCCGGTATCAAGGCGTGGTATAATCAAATTCATGTCTATGATGGCGACGATTTCACCCACGATGCCGGCTATACGTTGTTCGTAGGCCCGAACGGGCAAAATGAAAGAACCGTTGTAACAACGTGGGACCGCATCTTCTTGACCAGCCGGGAAATTCTGCCGCCGAAGCCGAATTATGATCCCAAAATCAGAGACATATTCTTCAAGGAATTGGTTTACGTTCAGGCACCCGCCGACCTTCAGGGTTTCGGAAACCTGACCTACCGTTACAACGACCAGAATAAACTGGACGATGCCTATGCCTATATTCCAGCCATGCGAAGGGTTCGTCGTCTGACCAGCAGTCAGCGTTTCGATGCCTTTGTCGGGGGGGATGCGGCCATCGGTGATTTCCGGACCCTCGATGTTCCCGTCGCCCGGTGGGATTGGAAATTAATCGATGTCCAGCCCAAGTTGACGACCTTGTTTTCTTGCGATTTCATTACAGAGAACAAGAACGCTAAACGTAACCATCCGACCACGGTGGGATTAAAATTCCCTCGGATGAACTGGCGTCTGTGGCCGAATGTCTACGTGATCGAAGCGACACCCAAGACGAAGAATGACTGCGGCGTTTACAGCAAGAAGGTTGTTTGGGCTATGGGAGGAGCCTGGAAGAGCGGTCTGGCCGATGCCTATGATTTGCAGGGAAAACTCTGGAAAACAACCCAGAACTACTTCTATGGATACGGTGATGGAAAGTCTCTCGACCTGCTAAGCAACTACGAGACGGATTTTTATACCTATGATCACCAAGCCGACCATGCATCGCCGTGGCACATCGATCAAGTATACCGGAAGTTAAACGTGGCATTTACACCGGAACGTTTCTCGACGAAGTATCTTCAGAGATACGGACACTAACATTTGATCTCGACGGAAGAGGTCAGATTGGCGGTAAATGGCCGTTTTGTTGATAGGGTGTTTCCCTCCCCCCGTTATTCCCTCCCCGGGGGGGGGAAACAGGCTTTCTTGTCGTCATGTTTGATTTCTTATGAAAAGCCTTTAGGAGGTTCCAAGTCAATCCTTCCAAAGGCTTTTTTATAGGATGTTTGCCTTGACGGGGTTCATTCTTCGCCGATGGCGCTCCCTGGAATGGGAAACCAGGATTTTTCACGCGGTGCCCATAGTTAAAGATTCCGGTCAGGAGTGGAAGCTTTCCGCAGATCTCCTAACGTTCTTATTCAAGGGTTTAAACATCAAATCCTATTAATAGATGTCCAGTATATTGGATATGAAGCCAGCATATTGGATGTGCTGTTTCATATTTTTTGTATTTTATGGGTAATGGCACGTAATCAATTCGCAAAATCAGATAGTTACATTTATGTTGCTGTGGCATCACGTTGGTATGTCTCGTGCTGAATAACGAATGTTGACCCTGTAGTTGAATGCATCGATCGTGTTGATATCGAAGAAAGAGAGGTTCCCCTTTTTCCAGTGTTGCAGTATTTCACACGGCTCAATTTTTCTGAATAAACCATCCGTGATTTGGGTGCCTCCGGCATGATCGTCTAATCGGACTTCAGTCTGTAGGGCTGATCAACAGATGGGGAATCGCGGTGCCGGAACCTGGAGTTCTTTTGTGGGTGCAAGAACACAAGACGCCAAAGATATCGAGCCGATTGAATTCGAATTCCACGTGCCATGGTCATCATGAAAAGGGGCGCTAACTTTGTCCATGGCAGATGTTGACTTAGTCGGTCGCACCTGCGGAGATTTAGATGAGTGAGGGATATTCCCCCGGAAGTCCATCAGAATATGCATCTTTAGCGATTTAAAAGGAGGGTAACGAAGATGAAAGAAAAACTGAGGGTGGAAACTCAGGCCAGAGCCAATTCGATGAAACCGGGTAAATGGATCAAAAGTACATGCAAGATGTGTCTGCATCATTGTGCAATCATGTGTCATGTCTCACAGGAAGGTATCATCAATAAGATCGAGGGAAACCCGACATCTCCGTCTAATCGCGGTAAAATATGTACGAAGGGTGTGACGGGTATTCTACGGACATATGATCCCTACCGGCTTATGTACCCCGTGAAACGGACAAACCCGAAGAAAGGTCCGGATGAGGACCCGGGTTGGGTGGAAATTTCCTGGGAAGAGGCGATGGACACAATTACGAAAAAGGTTAAAGAGTGCATTGATAATGATCCCCGGGAATTTGTCGCGGCGATTACAGATTTTCAGAAAGGTTACTTGTGGTCTTGGCCGGCTGCAGTCGGGAGTGCAAATCAATTTCACGTCGTGGGTACCTATTGTGGAGGTGCTTATCATATTACAGCCGGCATCTATAATTCCTGTTTTGCCGGAATCGGTGATTACAAGTACTGCAACTACTGGCTGCAGATCGGCGGCGGCGACGGGTTTTCTTCCCACCTGCACGTG
>Ga0208694_1003298_pt1 | contig 15721 bp, 16 predicted proteins | sample AD_UKC078_MetaG_FD_184442 | JGI IMG/M metagenome (GOLD analysis project Ga0208694, IMG submission 184442) | Active sludge microbial communities of municipal wastewater-treating anaerobic digesters from USA - AD_UKC078_MetaG (SPAdes) (version 2) | ecosystem: Engineered > Bioreactor > Anaerobic >...
TTGCATTTTTTATTCTGTCACTTCTTCTTTCTATTGCAATTGTCCGTTCAAGAATTAATGCCGAAAAAACTGAAACTGCTCTTGCTGAAAGCATAAAGAAAGTTAAAACTAAAGAAGAGCAGTTTGAAACAATTTTCAATATCAGTCCGTTTTCAATAGTGATCATAAGAATATCGGATGATGTAATTCTAAAAGTGAATCCCGCTTTTGAAACGCTTGCATCTTTATCTTCGTCTGAACTTACGGGTAAATCATATCGTGATCTTTTGTTTCCTGTACCGGAAGAATATGAAAAACTAAAAAAGAAATTTTCAACTGAAACATATAAACCGCATGAAATAGAAAAAATAAACTTTCAAATAACTTCGAAATCAGGTGCACGCAAGGATCTTGTTTATTCAATTGTGCCGATTGTTTTTGACGGTGAAAAATGTTTTGTCTCTATGATTTTTGACATTACGGAGGAGAAGGCTCTTCAGGAACAGTTGGCTCAATCACAGAAAATGGATACCGTAGGTCAGCTTGCAGGCGGAATTGCGCATGACTTCAACAATATGCTTTCAGGAATTCTCGGCAGTGCTGAAGTAATAGGCATGAATCAGAATCTTGACAGCGAAGTGCGTGAATATATAAATATAATAATCAATGCCGCTGAAAGAGCTTCTGAACTGACTTCGAAGCTTCTTGCCTTTTCGCGCCGCGGAAAAATAATTTCAAGTGTCATAGATATTCATGAATGTATTTCGTCTGTAATCATGCTTTTGAAAAGAAGTATTGATAAACGCATAATAATTAAAGAATCACTTTTGGCAGAAAGATTTAAAATTACCGGAGTCCCCACACTTATTCAGAATGCTCTTTTGAATCTCGCGATTAATGCGAAAGATGCTATGCCGGACGGCGGCTCGATTACTATCGCTACCAGAGAAGCATATCTTGATGATGAGTTCTTGAAGAAATATCCGCATGCAGATAAGGGACTTTATCTTGAAATTGATGTTTCTGATACAGGTTCCGGCATCAGCCGTGAGAATCTTCCGAAAATATTTGATCCGTTTTTTACTACAAAACCGGTCGGCAAGGGGACAGGGCTTGGACTTGCAGCGGTATACGGAACAGTCAAAGAGCACAGAGGATTTATAAGAGTCTATAGCGAAGAAAACGTCGGTACGGTATTCAGGCTTTATTTGCCTCTTGATTCTGAAAGAAATTATGAAAAGGAAAAAAATGAAAGTATAATAATTCCAGGTAAAGGGCGTATAATGGTTGTGGATGATGAATCTGTAATTAGAAATACCGCATATGGAATGCTGTCTTCAATGGGTTACGAAGTTCTGCTGGCTCAGGACGGGGAAGAAGCTCTGAAGATTTATAAGTCGGAAAATGAAAAAATTGATTTAGTTATTCTCGATATGGTTATGCCTAAAATCAGCGGAAAGGAAACTTTTGAACGGTTGAAGAAAATTGATAAATCGGTTAAGGTTATATTCTCATCCGGTTTCAGCCCGGAGGCTGTTGCAGGCGATATACGAGGCATTGGCACAATAGGATTTATTCAGAAGCCTTACCGTATTGTTGAGTTAAGCAAGCTTATTCATGAAGCGATAATATCAGAATTAAAAGCATAGTTACATGTTGACAAAAAGAATATTTATATTAAGCTTCATCGGATAAATGCGGGAGATGCAGTGAAAGAAGATATAAGGTGGATTCAGCGCTTTGATAATTTCAGCAAAGCTTTTGTTTTGCTTAGAGAAATACTTGATTCAACGGATGATATTTGCAGTCTTGAATCTATAGTAAAAGAAGGTATCATTCAGAGGTTTGAGTATACTTTTGAACTTGCGTGGAAAACCCTCAAGGACAAGATGATTGATGACGGATTGAATATCGATAAGGTATCGCCGAAGTATGTTTTCAAAACGGCATATCAGAGTAAGTATATCGATAGAATTGAAGACTGGATCGACATGACTAATGACAGAAATATTATGAGTCATACTTATGACTTTTTGAAGCTGGATCCGCTTTTAATCAGACTCAAAAGTGTTTATTATCCGTGTTTAGATGAACTCTTCATGTATTTTCTTGATGAAAGGAATTCAATTTGAATTTTGGACTGAGTGATAAGAACTATCGTATTCTGTTAGATATCATCGGAAATTATGTTAAATCAGGTTCGGTTGTGGTATATGGTTCACGGGCGAAGGGTGATTTTACAGATAGAAGCGATATTGATATAGTTATTAGAGATTGTAATGAAATCAATGATGCGACTGTTTCTCGTATGATTGATGAAATCGATGAGTCTGATTTCCCTTATCTTGCGGATATCCGCATCTATGATGATATTAAAAACAACAGCCTAAGAGAACATATTGACAGAGCCGGCATAGTGTTCTTTTCAAAAGAAACCTCCTCCGAAAAATAAGTGTATTCAAGATTTTTTCTTGCGTGAATTTCTGAACGGTTTACCTTCTGGTTAAAACGGAGACCTTATGTTCAGATTAAGCAAAGTCAAAAAAGCTGTAATTAAAATTGCTATCGCGGCGACTGCGTCAGACGGAGCTATTCTCGAAAAGACAGATGTATCTGTTCTTTCTAAAGCGTTGATCCATTTTGATTTATTCAGAGATATGACTGTTGAGAAGATCCGCCGTCTTGCAGATGAGACTCTTGCTGAAATTAAATCTGCTGCATCACAGGGACGTATTGTTGAAGAGGTGGCAAAGTCATGCCAGCTTCTGAAAAAAAATGATAATGAATCAATTATAGCGATGGATGCCGCACTCTTTATGTGTCTTTTTGACGGAGAACTTTGCGGTCATGAAGTCGGTTATATGGAAACTCTCACTGTAAATCTTCAGATAACGAAAGCTTCCTTCCAGAAAGAGATAGAAAAGATTACTGCGTTCATTGAAGTCAACAAAGACGAACTTAAAAAAAACTAATGCGGTGTTGACTTTACATCCTCCTGCTGATATTATGTCTTAAAGCATAGGAGGCTACAATGTGTTCTTCACGGAGAATTCTCATTGTTGAAGATGAAGCTTTGATAGCCCTAGATTTAAAAACAAACCTTGCATTAAACGGCTTCACAAATGTGGATACGGCTTTTTCGCCCGGAGAAACGTTGCGGAAATGCGAGCAAAGTCTGCCGGATCTTCTTCTGATGGATATTAATTTAGGCGGCGATATTGACGGAATAGAAACGGTTGAACGGATTAAGAACGGCAATTCCCATCCGCGCGTCATCTATATAACGAGCTATAATAATCCGAAAGTTAAAATGCGTGCGCAGAAAACTTTTTTTTCGGATTATATAATAAAACCTTACGATCCCTCTGAACTTGTAGGCTCGATAAAGAAAGCCTTTTCCGACGAACAGAAATATTTGTAATATCCGGTCATCTTATTATTTCGGTTCCGATTCCGGCGTCGGTAAATATTTCAAGAAGAACGGCATGTTCTACTCTGCCGTCTATTATGTGGGTTTTACCTGTTCCGCCGTTAAGAGCGCTGATGCAGCACTCAGTTTTCGGTATCATTCCTTTTGATATGATGCCTTCAGAGATATATTTTTTTACGTCGCTTATAGTAAGTGAACTCTGAAGTTTCCCTTCGCATTTAACGCCTTCGATGTCGGTCAGCAGAATAAGTTTTTCGGCTTTCAAAGCTTCGGCGACTTTGCCCGCGACTGTGTCGGCATTTATGTTATAGGTTTTTCCATTTTCATCAACCCCGACAGGAGCGATTACCGGTATATATCTTTCGCTTTCAAGAGCAGAGACTATTCCGGTGTTTATTTTTTTTACATCGCCTACAAGACCGATGTCGGTTTTTTCGCCGTTTTCTACGTGATAAAGTTTTTCCGCAAGAATGAGATTGCCGTCCTTGCCTGCGAGTCCGACTGCTTTTCCGCCGGCGAGACTGATGTTATTGACTATTTCTTTGTTAACATGACCTGTGAGAACCATTTCAACATAATACATCGTTTCTTCATCTGTTACGCGGAGTCCTTTTTCGAAACGTGATTCTTTGCCGACTTTTTTTAGAATTGAATCTATCTGCGGTCCGCCGCCGTGAACTATTACGGGATTTATTCCGACATATTTCAGAAGAACCATGTCTTTTGCGAATTGCTTTTTGAGGTTTTCATCAATCATTGCGTTGCCGCCGTATTTGATGACAAAAGTCTTTCCGTAAAATTCTTTAATATACGGGAAAGATTCTATAAGCGTGTTTATTTTATCGATATATTTCTGCATGTTTTCCTCTGAATTAAATATTGCTATGGAAGTAATCAGAATAAAAGGTTAAAGCGTCAATAAAATAATATTATAATCTTGAATTGATTTTTTCAAGAAAAACCAATTCTAATGACGGTTTGATTTTTTCTCTTTTAAAAATATTGTAACCGAGTTTTTGGTATAGGCTGATATTTTTGACGCTTTCGGAACCGGTAAAAAGTTCAAATCTTGCGGAGTTTGAGAATTTATATTCGATTTGATTCATCAGCTCTCTTCCGATACCGATATTTTGATAATCGGGATGAACTATCAATTTACCGATGAAGCATGTTTTAGCGTTTTCAAGCGCCCGTACTGATCCGATAATCTTTTGATTGAATAGGCATTTCAGAAAGATGTATTTAATGAATTCGTCTTTCAATTCCTGATATGTCTGCGTGAGAGGCTGAATGGAGAAATCATGATAAATTTCAGCTTCCTGAAGATAGCATAGTTTTTGAAGAGCAAGTATTTCGATGCAGTCTGCCTCAGCTGCTTCGTGTATTTTAAATTGTTTTTTCTGCATGAATCCGTCTAATATATATTGCAAGGTCAATCAAGAAGTATTTGTGAATTAATTAAATCTGATTTATTTATTTGACAGAAAGTATTTGTGAGAAATCATTAATCTATGAATATTGAGAATATCAATGAACTGATAAAGAAAATTCAATCACTCGGTGTTGAAGTTTTGTCGGATGTTTCTGAATACGAAAAAGACAAAACTCCTTCGCTCACCGGAAAAGCATTCTTTACGATCGTGCCTCGTGATGCGGATGAACTTTCAGAAGCATTAAAGATTTTATTTGCGCAAAAAATTCCTTTGTTTGCGAGGGGCGGCGGAACGGGAGTTACCGGAGGTGCTGTTCCTTTTGACGGAGCCGTTGTTTCGTTTGCAAAAATGAACCGTATAATTGAGCTCGACGTAAATAATATGACAATTACAGTAGAGCCGGGAGTCATCACCGCAGATATAAATAAAGCCGCTTCAGAAAAAAAACTGTTTTATCCGCCGGATCCCGCTTCACTTAATGAATGCACGATCGGTGGGAATGTTTCCGTCAGTGCGGGCGGACCGCATGCCGTAAAGTACGGCACAACTAAAGATTATGTTCTTGGTATGGAATTTGTCACTGTTGACGGCAAAAAAATGCATTGGGGCGCGAAGACTGTTAAGAACTCGGCTGGATATTCTCTCGGTCAGCTTATTGCCGGAAGCGAGGGTACTCTCGCATTCGTTACGAAACTGATCTTGAAGCTTATCCCGGCGCCACAGTACTCATGCGATATTCTTGCGTCGTTTCATTCGATTGAATCGGCGGTTTCATGTGTGAATAAAATTCTTCTAGGCAGAATTTCACCTGCAGCGCTTGAGTTTATTGATAAAAGCGCTGCTTCATTTGTCGCAAGGCATTTTCCTGATGATGTTTACTTTCCTGACGCCGGTTCGCTTCTTCTGATAAGACTTGATTCTATGAACTCTGCCGATCTTGAGTATCAGTTCAGTCTTCTTTCTGAAATACTCAAAAATAATGCGGAAGATTTTGTGCGGGCAGATGACGAGGCTTCGAAGGAAAAGATATGGAATTCGCGCAGAAAAATCAGAACATCTATTGAAAAAGAATCGCCGGTATTTTTTGCAGAGGATCCCGCACTGCCGCGCGCTGCAATAGCGGAATTTATAGCAAAAGTAAATTCTTCTCTGCGCGAAATGAATGTTAAAGCAGTATTTTTCGGGCATGCAGGTGACGGAAATATTCATATCAATATTCTAAAGGGCGGCATGGATGATATTGAATGGAATAAAATGAAGCCCGAAATCCGCCGGATGATTTATACTTATGCGATAGAAATGGGCGGAGTGATTACCGGTGAACACGGAGTAGGTTATACAAGAAAGGAATACATGAAACTTATGTATTCGTCTGATGAAATGGAATTGATGCGTAATATTAAAACGGCTTTTGATCCGTATAATCTTCTTAATCCAGGGAAGATTTTTTAGCAGTTTGCGGATAGGGCAAACTGCCGGTATGTTATTTCAGTTTTCCGTTTTCCGGATTGATCTCGCGTTTTTTACCTTTGATTGTAAGAGTCAGACTGTTGCCTTCTTCGGTAAGATTGCCGTCTGATTCAACAGCTTTGTCCCAAAGAAGGACTCCGTTGTCGTCCATTGCGACTATTCTTTCTTTGGATGCGATAAAAACCTTGCCTGATTTTTTTACAGGCTGTGCCGCCAATTCACCTTCCCATTCAACTCGGCCTTTTTTGATAATGTAAATATCCTTGTCTGTCAGATATACTCTTCCTGCAGCATCGGAGGGTTTGCTGAGTGTAATTGCCTTTTTTATCGCCGCGACAACTTTAACAGGTTTATTTTCAACTTTTATCAGCTCAGATTTATCAAAAGCAAAATCGGCAACAGCGAATTTTTTAATATCTTTGGCTCCGATCGCAAGAGCCGAGATGTTTTTGGATATAACGTCTTTTGCCGGTGAAGATTTGAGTCCGTCAGAGACAGCCTGTTCCGCCTTATCGGCTTCTTCTTTCGTAATAACAGCGCTTTCTTTTTCTTCAAGAGGGGTAATGTTTTCCATGATTTCGTCGATTTTATTATCTAGGGAAGGCGCTCTTCTCACTACTTTAACCTTTCCGTCATAAACATTGATGCGGGTTGTCTTCTTTATGTCGGTTTCAACAGTAAACTGGGTTCCGCGTACAGCGGCAACGGCAGTCGGAGTTTTAACAATAAATGATTCATCTTTAAGGAGTTTTTTGGGTTTGCACAAGAGTTTGCCCTGATCGAGAGCAAAAACAGTGTTCTCGTTTCCGTCTGAGAAATTCATTTTGCTGAATTTCATTACGGATTTTTCCTTAATTCTGATAATGGAGCCGCCGCTCTTGACATCACAGGAAGAGGAACTTCCGGTGGTAACGATATCCCCTTCGAGAATTTCTTCGCCGATTGCAAGCTGAACCCCGTTTCGGGATACATCACCGATAACAAACGAAACTGCAACCGCAAATTCTTCTTCCTTTTTCGTGCATGAAGAAAAAACAGCAACGGTCAAAATTACAGATAATAATAAGTATTTCATAATATCCCTCACAATCAAGTCATCTTAATACTTAAGCTGATAAAAATCAAATAGTTTTAAATCAGTCTTAAGCTTATGCAGAACTAGTTTCCGCTTATATTTTTAACCATATCGTCTATTTCTTTCTGTGAAAATGATCCCGAAACCATTATATCTCCGCTATTGATTTGTGTCATTATCCGTGCAGAAAGAATGATTTTTCCTTCAAATACTATTGCGAGATTACGTCCGATGTTATTCGCAGTGATATGGGCAAAAATCCTGGCTCCGTCAGGTGTTAAATTTATCATCATTGCAGGGCGTCCCATGTAATCTGTTTTGGAGAAAACTTCCGCAATATCTTTTTCGCAAAGAAGAACTGCATCTTCAAGAGATTCAATTGATTTATCATTTTGATTGTAGTTTTCACTGTTGATTTTATCTTTTACTAATCGAAACTGAACAGGTTTACCTTTTGGATTTCTAGTTTGGATGTTTTTGCATGCAGCGGAATTTAATAAAGCGGCTATAATTATGAAGATAAATGTTGGGAGAATGATTTTTTTCATTTTATAACCTTTGATATTGTAACTACTGATTTAATAGTTTATCCACATTGAGTTTAAAACTTTGCCTACTATCCCGTTTATGATTTTTGCATTTCCAAAATCATTGCATTTATATAGGGTATAGCCCATATTGTGTTGTGCAGAAAGAGCTATGACGTCAATACGTATTGATCCAAATGGTATTTCTTCATAAACTGTATTTTTTTTAATCCAAACCCATTTTTTTTGCTTATCGAAAAATCCAAGACCGTTTTTAATTATTTCATTATTTGCTTCAGTCCCGAAACCGAGATATTTTATTGTGCCAAGTTCTTTTAAAATAAGTTTATTGTTTTTGATGATCCATGTTCCGACTACATCTTCGCCAGTATAACCACCGCCGTCAATTCTGTTGAATGTTCCGTTTGCTTTGAACGCAAAGCTTCCTGCCGGAGAGGGTGAGTCGGGATAACTTGCAAATCCATTACTGAGAAGTGATTTCTTTAATTCCTTTGGATTTGTTGGAATTTTCCCCGGAGTTAATTCTTTGACTATTTTTGTGTAGTCTTTATAATAAACTGAATTCTTAAAAGCAGATAATTCCTCTGAATTGAAATCTACATCAGGTTTCAGGTTGTTGGCGTGAAGCTCAAGAAGGCATAGAAAAGTTATTTTCGGCTGATTATCTAGAGAATATGCGATGGAGAGTTCTTTTAGAATAATACTTTTATCATGGTTGAGTTCATAAGATGTTTCATAATATTCAATTGCCTTCTTGTATTCCTTATTATGAACACTTATTTTTCCAAGATAATAGAATGCAGAAGAATCTTTATTGTTGGTTTTGATATAGTTGTCAAAAAACGAATAGGCCTGATCGTATTTTCCATTCTCGATTAGTGATATACCTTTATCAATAGAAGCATAAACTGATATTGATATTGATAAAAAGAGTATTCCGCAATAAAATTTCATGATAAAAGTCTCCTTATTAATCAATATCTTTCAGCATGCTGAGAACGATCATTTTTTTTCTTTTTATTATGTTAGTTAAAATTTCAAAATGCTCTTTTGTTTCAGTATCAGAACCTGCTATTTCAAGACAATTCTCATGCCATCTGAACCAGATGTAATGGAGGTTGTCATAGCTTTTTTCATCTGTGTGTTCGTGCAGACGGAAAAAATGTTCGGCAAGATCTATATGATTTTGCTGACCGGTAAGATAACTTATTCTTTTTGGTCCGATATAAATTACTGCGCGTTTGTATCCGTATTTGATGCAGTCATCACTTTTAAATCCAGTGATCCTTAAATCTTTTCCGGACATTCTGAGATCATGTCCGTCATTTCTCAATGCTTTTCTGAATTGAATGATGTCTGCTCTGACTTCTTTGAAAACATCAGCGTTATTGCGGTTTATGAGAAGGAGTTTTCTCCATATCTGAAACATGAGTTCGTATTCTTCAAACATTTGCCCGGTCTCAAGATAAACGGCGGTGCTGTTCAGTAAGGCCCAGACGCCTTTCATGTCTTCGGTCAATTTGGTTATTGTATTTAATATTCTTTTCATAATTAATAATCTTATAATCGATTCTCAATAATTATATACAGCTGATAATGATGGTATCAGATATAGTATAAATCCTATAATAAAAAATATGAATCGTAATAATGAAAAAATATTCCTGAATCCCGTATAAATCGGAAAAAGAATAAAGATTCTGACAAACCATATCCCGGTGATGATATAAAGAATAAAATTGCCAAGGCGTGTTGAAATTAATTCATCCGACATGAAAAATGATAAAGCTGCAAACATGAGCCAAATAAGTCCAATGAGACTGTTGGAAGTGTATATGATGTCTTTGATGTGATATTTTTTGGTTTGATTTATATCTTTGATCAATAAATTCCATTTGTATAATCCCGGGAAAGCTATGTGGAATAATGCACATATTAAATGATAAATTCCGCCGGTTATGATTAGATATTTCATTTTATACTTAAAAAGACCTTATCATATAATCAAAAATACTACGGTCTATTCTGTCTGAGGTTAATAAATATGTCAATACAATAGACTTATATTTAATCTTTCATTCCGATTGCCGATGTTTAAAATGAATAAATTTTAAACATCGGTTAAGTTAAGTAACAAATCCGATTTCTCTACCGCTGTATTTTTCTCTGATTTATGCTTAACTTCGCATAGAAGCATTTCAAGTACAGGAAGCATTTTCTGCAATCCTCCTGTGTTTATTATTAACTTCCATAAAGGTTCAAATTTTTTCCATCCTGCTGTATATAATAAATGTTTCATCATATGCTTAAAAGTATCATGAGAAAAAGATGATTTGATAATGCTGTTCCATTTGTAAAAATCGCTATATGATTGATTATAACCATCTTCGAGTTGTTCGGCAGTTAATCCTTTTGTTTTATAAACTACATGACGGGTATCATAGAAATCCCAGTTCTTTGTTATTATACGTCCGGCATTCATCATTGATTCGTAAAGACTTGTTCCTGGATAAGGAGTTAAAATATGATATGTCGCTGTAGTTATAGAATTCTCTATGCCCCAGTCGACTGTTCTTTTGAATACATCTGAATCGTCATTGTCGAATCCGAATACAAAGCTGCCGTTAATCATAATGCCTAAACTGTGAAGTCTTTTGACTGCAAATTCGTAATTTAATTTGAGATTCTGGAATTTGCTGCTTTGCTTGAGATTTTCCGGCGAGAATGTTTCAAAACCAAGAAAAATACTTCTTAGGCCTGCCTGTGCTGCCTTTTCGATCAAGTTTCCTTCTAAAACAGATTTTACAGTCGCTGCTCCCTGAAAAACCCTGTTTAATCCTTTCATCCCTTCAAAAAGTTCACGGGCAAGTTTGGGGTTTCCGAACAAATGATCATCCAGAAAATATAAATGTCGTCCTTTCAGCCGAGAAATTTCCTGAAGTATTTCATCAACTCTTTGAGTGTAAAAAGAAATGCCGTTTTTGTAGAATGAATCCTTATAGCAGAAATCGCAATGATGCGGGCATCCTCTTGATATAACAAGGGAGTTCGGAACAAGATATTTGTTTCTTTTGATAAGGTCTCTTCGAACAGGAGGCAGATCTTGAATTGTGCGTCCGTGTGCGGAAACGTATCTTTTTTTTGTGCATTTATTTTTATAATCCTTCAGGAAAACCGGTAAAGTCTGTTCAGCCGGTCCAATAAAAATCGTGTCGGCATACTTCTCGGCTTCATCCGGCAGAGCGGTTACATGCAGACCTCCGAGAACCACAAAAACTCCTTTGGATCTGTAATGATTTGCTATTGAGTATGCGCGTTTAGCATTGGTAATGTATACCTGAATCATAACGAGATCAGGTGAATCATTCAGATTTAAATTTTCGACATGCTGATCCTGTAAATCAATTTCATCATCAGCATCAAAAAATGCCGCCAGTGTTGCCAGTCCCAGAGGAGGAAACAATGAGTACTTAATCGGTCTGAAAAATGGGCTTTTTGCTTCAGTAAGTGAAGGCAGTATCATTTTAACTTTCATTTATTTTAAATCCTTGTTTAACCAGATTATATTTCTTACTCTGCGTTTTCCGATGAAATTCATGGCAAAGGAAATAATTACAACGATGAGATCGATTACAATGTTTGAGTGATCGATATATTTTTTGTCCCAATACCATGACGTTTCCTTATTCTGTCCGCCGTATATCTGTGCAAATCCTGATATGCCGGGTTTAACATTCCATCGTATTGAGTAAGTCGCGGTGTTCCAGTTAAGTCTTTTGATGTCGTAATCTGTCAAAGCTCTTGGTCCGACAATACTCATTTCACCTTTCAAAACATTTATGAACTGAGGTATTTCATCCAATCCGGTTTTGCGTAAAAATTTACCGGTTTTTGTCGGAACTTCGTTTACCATTGTTTGAAATTTGTATATGGCGAATATGCTTTTATTTAAACCTATTCTATTCTGTTTGAAAATAACCGGATGCTTTTCTCTGAGTACAAGAACTATCGAAATCAGTATTACGGGAAAAGCGAAGACAGTCAATGCAAGTAAAGAAAATGTTATGTCGAATAGCCTTTTCATTGTTTTACCTTTGATTGTTTTCATGTATTTGCTGAAATTAAATATCATTGATTCAATTGGTTAGAGCTGTAAATGTTTGAAAAAACAAATATCTTTGCCGCAAATTTCTGAATAAAATAAATGACTGCAGATATAATCAGCGCCATAATATTAAGAAGTAATCCCATTATTATTGTTGTAAAAAATATTTGGGCGAAGTTTGCTACAGCTATGGCAGGTGTGATTAAATCTGGTAATATTTTTGAGCCGCTTGAAACGATTTGGACTGAAAAACATCCTATTATAAAATGAGCGGGAATAATAATAGAATTGATAAAGTATCCGATAATTAATGATCTGAAAAGAATTGAATTATTACTAATTGATTGATATCTGTGTGTTCGAGGAAATAAAATAAAGAAAATGAGAAAACAAGCTATTGCAAGCATCATCGATAGTTGAGAAAAATTATACGATGATGCTACGAGAAAACCGAAAATTGAATTGATTATGCAAATAAATGACCAAAGACAAGAGTGTTTTATTGATTTCATGCTGATCTCCTTTATATTCATGAAAATACGAATTGTGCTTGAATAGAGTTATGCGGGGGAATATGAAATTACTGTGAATTCATTGTGAAGTGAAAATGAACTTAAAAGAATAATATTTTTAATTTGAATTAATCATGGAACTGCTTTGAAATAATTCAATATAACTGCTATATTATCAGTGAAATCATAAAGGATAAACGGTGGATCCGATGGAATATATTCAGAAATTTCTAACTTACTTTTTGAGCTTTCAGCCTTTTGTTCTGCTTCCGGTTATTATTTTCGTAATGGCGCTTGTTTTCAGAATGAAAATCGCAACGGCGCTCAGATCGGCACTGACTTTGGGAATCGGATTTATCGGAATATTTATGACGTTTGATTTTTTCGTAAAAATAATCAAACCTGTTATTGAAGCATTTATTTTGCGGACGGGAATGAATATGCCGGTTCTTGATACAGGCTGGCCTCCGCTTGCCCGTATAGCCTGGACTTATGAGCTGGCACCGCTGCTGCTCGTGATATTTATTGTGATTAATATAATTATGCTTCTTTCGCGTCTGACGAAAACAGTAAATATCGACATCTGGAATTACTGGCATGTGATATTTCTCGCTGTGCTGATTCAGTTTATGACGGATTCCGTCTGGATTGCGGTAGTTATTTCATCGTTAAGCTTTATTCTTACGCTGAAGCTTGCTGAATGGAGCGCGCCGATGGTAAATAAAATTTCCGGCATGGAAGGAATATGTATTCCGCATCTGTCTGCGGTTATACATTTTCCGATCGCGCTTGTTTCTGATTATATTATCGGTAAAATTCCATTTCTGCGTTCTGTAAAGGCTGATCCGGAACATATCAGAAAAAATCTCGGACTTGCCGGAGAACCAATGATAATAGGTTTTATCACCGGACTCCTTCTCGGAATTGCAGGCGGATATGAAATCCGCGAACTGATGACGCTTGCTGTGAGTTTCTCGGCAGTTGTTTTTATTCTGCCGAAGATGGGAGAAATTCTGGGTTCGGCATTGATACCGGTTTCTGAAGGTATGAAAACATTTATCAATAAGAACTTTCCGCATATCGGGACGAGTTATATAGGGCTTGATGTTGCTGTGCTATTTGGAATTCCTGCTGTTCTGGTAACAGCGTTGTTTTTAATGCCGGCTTCAATCATTCTCGCTGTTATTCTTCCGAAAATAAATTTTATACCGATTGGGGATTTGACGAATCTACTGGTGCCGTCTGCGATAATAGTCACCGCGGCAAGAGGAAACATTATACGTTCGTTCCTGATAGGTGTACCTGTTGTAATCGGTAATCTTTACTACGCTTCGTACTATGCGCCGGTATTGACTGAAATGTCCGTGAAATATAATAATAAAATCGAAGGCTATGACGGACTATTTACAAGCTTTCTTGACGGAGGAAACATTTACCGCGCATGGATTGCTAACGCTTCAACCGGTGATATAATAAGTCTTGCCGCAATCCCTTTTGTAGTATTGTTGTTGATAATAACATGGAAGCTTAAAGGAAGAAAAGAGTATGGAGGGGACTGAGATTGTTCAATAAAGTTCTTCATGACTGCCGATATCGATAAGGATGATTTGATCGTTATCAATAATAAAATCTAGATTCTTGTTAATAGTATGTTATAAGATATATTATTAGAGCGTGGCTAAAATGATCTGAAATTTCAGAATATGCCACGCTCAAAAAATGATTTTTATTTTGAAGAATATTGTGAATAAAATATGGAACTATCCGAAATCACTGCTGTCCCATTGTTTTAGCTCCATATACATCCTTGAATTTCACAATTCAATTCCTTGTCTGATAAGGGTCGATGCTTAACCGGGCAAATAAGATCACGTAATGATTTTCCGGAAAACATGTTTTCTCTGATAACGCGAATAATTTCTGTATTTGAAAAAAGAGATTTCGATATAAACCGGACATAGTTTACAAGAAGAACAGAAATCATCGCAATCCAGATTTGTGTCTTAACTGCGTTTTCGCTTGTTCCGTAGAAGTGCTTTATTTTAAGATTCTGCTTGATGTGCTTAAAAAATAATTCGATATCCCATCTCGCTTTATAAATACCCGCGATTTCTTCCGCGGAAGCCGAGAAATTATTTGTTATAAATTCATAAGTTTTGTTCTGCATCGGATCATAAAATCTTATCACTCTCAAGCGTTCAGAATATACAGTCTTTTTTGAATTAGTAAAATCAACAACACAATCTTCTATTCTGTTTTCTCCACCGATTAGTTTTCTTCTGATTGTTCTGTATTTTGTATTGGATTTTGTTCTGGTTATGAAAAAAGCCCCGTTTTCATTGATGTTTTTGAATAATTTGACGCAGCAATACGCGCGATCTATTATATAAATTCCGTCCTTTTCAAAAGGCATTTTTTTTGCCGCCTGAACATCGTGTTCAACCGCGTTTGATATTATTGCAAAATCGGGAATCTGATTTTTTATGTTAAACATAGTGTGAACTTTTATTCCGCCTTTTTCTTTCCGGAATTTTGCCCACGAACACAGATTAAGACACAGAGGAATAGTTGTACTGTCTATCGCAATAAGTTTGTTTGAAATTGTAAATCTTTTATCATTATTCTGGAATTTAATTTTTTGCATTTTGCTGTGAAGTTTATAAAATAGTTCTTCAAAAATACGAAAATCTCTTTTCATTAAAGAATTAGATAAATTATTGCGCGAAATTGACTTAATGCCCATGTGAGCCCAGTAGTTAGATTTGCTTCTCATTGAAATTTCAATATCTCGCAGACTGCTTTTTCCTGTTAATTGCGAATACAGCAAAACCGTGCTCATTTCCCAAGTAGAAAAGTTTCTAACATTTTTATCTCCTTTATACACCTTAACGATTTTTTCGAATTCATACCTTGAAAATAATGATTGCATTTCTTTGAGTAAACATTTTGTCTTAAACATGCTATTAATTCTCCGATTGTATTGATTTTATTGGTGTTTTGCAATTCCAACATAATCAACGCATTTGAGAATTAATAGCATTTTTCTTGTTTTCTTATGATTCTATGGGACAGCAGTGGAGATTGTTGTGAGATAATAAATAGCTTAATAGTCAAATAATTAATTCTGCATAAATTACTTAAACGGAAAGGAAGGCTCTGATGAAGAAAA
>Ga0208694_1003305_pt1 | contig 15693 bp, 15 predicted proteins | sample AD_UKC078_MetaG_FD_184442 | JGI IMG/M metagenome (GOLD analysis project Ga0208694, IMG submission 184442) | Active sludge microbial communities of municipal wastewater-treating anaerobic digesters from USA - AD_UKC078_MetaG (SPAdes) (version 2) | ecosystem: Engineered > Bioreactor > Anaerobic >...
ATATGGATAGAGAACGAACAATAATGTTCCACAAAAAATTGATACGACAAAAGGAATTTCCCTCTTTTTCTGAAGGCTCGCGATTACGCCCTGCACTCCACCGACAACTGAAATCGGGATCAGAAAAATTGGATTTCCTAAGACGAGCGTCGCAGCGATCAATAATTTCACATCTGCGCCACCCAGGATACCAAATTCCCACAATATCCAAAATCCGAGAATGAGGGCACAAATCAAGGCTGCTTCAGGTTGGAAAATTGCAGAAAACGCGGCTAAGGTCAAACCGAAGGCCAGACGTTTCTCTCTTGGGTTGAAATCTGCAACATGGGTCAAAGCGATGGTCAGTAACACGGGAGCCCACAATCCAACAAACAACGCATATACGCCGGCACCAACCAGTCCTCCGACGGTTAATGGCATCGGAACTTCACGGTCACGCAGATCATAGATAGTGCAGGCAAAAAACAAGGCTAATAAGGCAATGCTGGCAATCAGAGGGCTTCTCCTTCCCATTCTCTTATGAATGGTGTGTTTAGAAAAATAAAGCCGAACAGAATCCCAGATGGTTCTATCCGGCCAACGATTATTTAATGATTATCTATTTCTAATTATAGTGATGGAATGTCGTTATCCAAGGGGGACCATGTATTGGGTAATAATAGTGATGAAGACCTCCACTGTAGATTTCCATCTGTTGAATTGTTGACTTTCCACCCATAAGGTCGCTTTATTGCCGATAGAAAGCATTTAGAAAAATACCATCGCATCCGGAAGATGCACCAAAAACCCTATTTGTATGGAGACTATAATTTCCTTAGAGAAATGTTCAGATTAATAATTTAGCATTCAATAAATAACTTTGTCCCTTTTCTTCGGATTGTGCGATTTATATATAGAGCTCAAAACCAACGAACCCGAGAAAAAGGACCTTCATGGTAGAAAGAACAATGTCCATAAAACTAAAACCTCAGCCGGAAGAGCATCATGTCTCGCAGATCATTGCGGCAGCCAGCCAAGATCCACGAAAGTTTGGGATTTATACTTACTGTATGCCCAGCCTGTCTTTCGATACTTATATAGCCGCATACGAAATATTCCAGAAGCAGAAGACGCAATAGCGCAAACCTTCTTAGCAGCCTTAGAACAAATCCCGAAAAAACACGATGGATATTTCGCGAGCTGGCTATTCTCAATCGCTCGTAACAAGGCGATGGATTATTTCCGTAAACAACGGAAAGAGACGCCTCTTAATGAGGTTGATCTTCTTTCTACAGATTGCCAACCTTATTACTTGCTGGGCCTTGGTTCGCCTCCGAATGTAACCTTCAAACGAAAACCAGTTTTTCCACTTGTATATAAATTGTCACATTTCTCACCCCTCCAGCGACTTTAATGATGTAGCTACAATATAATCAATGGATCCTTCAAAGGAATATCAATGAAAGGAATATCAATGGATGAAACCAAAACCCTCGCGAAGGAAGCTCCCACTTTTATGGTGAACAAAGCTAAAGAGGCAAACCGAGCGGTGTCGGTCAACTTTACCGAGCTTTACAACAGGAATGCGATCCATGTCTTCAATTATCTCTATAGCCGCGTGCGCAACGTAGCTGATGCAGAAGACCTGACCTCACAGACTTTTATGACTGCGCTCGAAAATCTATCCAAGCTGCGCGACCCGCTCAAATGCACGTCCTGGGTTTTCACCATCGCCCGCAATAAAGCCTTTGACTTCTTCCGCAAATCTCAACGCCACCCCACAGTGGACTTTGACGAGGATCTTGATCAGGCGAAAGCTGTGGGAGGAAAACTTTCCCAAACGGACCAGGACCGTCTGCACGACCTGGATTGCCTTATATCCCGCCTCAGCCCGCTCGAGCAGGAGTACCTGCGCCTGCGCATTGTGGCGGACCTGCCCTTTGCCGAGATCGCCTCGATCCTCAGCGAACCCGAGACCCGCATCAAAAAGAAATATTACCGGCTCCTGGAGCGCCTGCAAGCCCAGGTGGAGAAATAGAATGAACAACATCAATCCTTTTGAGAAAGACATCAAGCAAAGCTACCGCCTGCCTGATGCCGACCCAGCCTTCTTCAACCGTCTGGAAGCCAAGTTGCAGGCTTATCAGCCCAATCCTGAAGCAAAAACCAAACCCTCCTTCCACTTTGCCCGCGGCTGGGCATACGCTATGGCCGCCTTTCTTTTAATGGGAGTCATGGTTCTTGCCATCGGCCCTTCGAAGGTTCTGGCGCAGATACAAGCTGTTTTCGGATTTGTGCCAAATGTCGGGCTTGTGGACACCAGTTCACCCTTCAGGCAACTGGCTGAACCGGTGAGCGAGACGCGAGATGGAGTTACACTTGACATCAAATCCGGTTTCCTGAGTGCTGACGGGACGATCATCACTTATGCAATGTCCGACCTGCCCGTTGAAATTAAAAGCACCAGGTTTGGCGACCCAGAATGCTTCACGCCTGCCTACCTAATCCTTTCGGATGGGAGCAAAATCGAAGCAGCCGGAAGCAGCGGCGGCCCCACGCCGGATGGGTCATACGCCTATAATATTCGCTTCAGTGACCCGGTCCCAGCAAACATCAACCAGGCTACTCTGGTCTTCCCTTGTCTGGAAGGTACGGCTCGGGGCAAGGGACCCGAAGACTGGCAGTTTGCGCTGGCCTTCAAACCTGCGTCGGAGGGCATAGTGGTGCACCCGGCTACCCTCATGCCGTCCCAGACTCAGGTCGAAAACCTTGTTCCGGCCACGGTAGAACCTGCCACGCAACCTCAGGTCGAATCCGGAACACCTGCCATGCCGGCGATGATTGTCGATGGAGACCGCCAGGAGGAGATGGTCGTCCTGGCCGTGATCGAAAAACCAGATTCCTACTGGGTTACCTGGGCTTTCCCGTCAAAGTCTGATGACGGCATCCAGCGTAATGGAGACCTTTATGAACAAGCTTTCAATCCTGTCCTTTACGATGCAAACGGCACGCAATTGCCAGAGCCAAACCACGAAACCCAACTTCAGCTTTGGCAATATGAAGAAAGTCTATTCAATCAGCTTTCGGGTCAAGACCAACTGAAATACTATCCTCATACGATGTACACGATTGTTGTGCCCAAGTCTGGTGTTGCCTTCCCAATTTATGCCAAACAAAATGTGTACGAACGATCCTTCCCCGAAAAAGAGGCGTTTGTTGATGTTGAATTTGATGGCAGCAAGGTACAAGCTTCGGATGAACCCGTTGAAATCAACCGTGAAATCCAGATCGGTTCAGTCAAATTCGAATTGGAAGCCATCGAGAAAAACCAGTTTGGCGGCTACTCCTTCCTCTTCGATGGTACCGAGGGTAAGGTCGTCCAATGCCAGGCTGGCCTGGTTGGGTACACAACTAACATGGGCGGTGGCAACAGATTTAACCCAAATGATCCTTACCACTTCTACCAGGCAGAAATGTACTCGCAAATTCCGACCGGCATGCTGACCGTGCGCGTTTCTCAGCCGGCAGTTCTGGGCGACCTGATCAGTTTCATAGGCTCGTGGTCGCCTGAAAAATAAGGGTTTTACAATAACCTAACCAAATTATGAAGGAGATTGAAAGGAATAAATGCCTATTCAACCTCCTTCATTACCAAACTTTCCAATAACTATCACCTTCTTTCTCTATGCAATGCTACAATATCAGAAAGACTTACATGTCACCCATTGCTCCTATGTCTTTGGATCAATTCAACCAACAGGTGCTTGCCTGTCAGGATGAAGCGTTCACGCTGGCGTTCTCCATTCTGGGGGATGAAGGACTGGCTTGCGAGCTGGTGCAGACGGCAATCTTGCGGGTTTACGCTCATCGGGGCGATGACGGCAATAACATCCCAGTGAAGATATTGCAGGGAGTGATCTTGATGGGGAGGCAGGTGAGGCCAGCCAGGACGCGTGGCACAGCAGAAGAAATTCCTGGATGGGACCTTTTGGAGCGCTGCGAACAAGAAGCGTTACTGCTGGTCGATTGGTTGGGTAAGACCTATCATGATACGGCATTAATCCTCAACAGCTCAGAACGTGACGTTGCCCGAAACATCGCATTCGGAAGGTGCAAACTGACCAGGGGTTTCACTCCATAATCTGAAGGATGCCAGGGGCAGATCAATGGAACATATATGTCAGGTTTTGCGTCTTACCTAAAGACTGGCAAATTAATTTGTTTGGCTGTTCGTACATATTGGATGGTTAAGAATTTTTATCCAGTTCCCAATAATGATGTGGTTCAGTAAAAACAAGGGTGTGGCAAAAAACATGAAAAGTCAAAATTTCCGCACTTTTCTCGTGATTTTAATGGGCAGTATGGCATTGATTGTGATCGGTGGATGTGCAAGTCAGGGGAACCAGCCAGGCAGCCAGATGAAAACGACCCCGGATACGTCATCCACACCCGTTGCCGCAACCCTAGAAAATCTACAGTTCATTGATTTCCATTTCACACCTCTTGACCCGAACGATAGCCGGCTAAAAAACGCTATTTCCCAGGACCAGGCAGTACTGGCTGCTTTGAAATTTGCGCCCGAAGGGAAAAAAGCGACCAGCGTGACAACCCAGGTGGGTTTCTCGGATGGGGTCATGGTCATGGATTTGCCGAAAGATCGCCTGGTATGGTTGGTCACCTTTCATGGCGTGGATAGCGTTTCATCCGGTCCACCCGGTTCCACTCATCGTGTCTCTCATGAGCTTACCGTCGCTGTAGATGCCTACTCGGGCAACGCGATTGTATCGTTCACTTTGGGTATTGTTACTCCGCAACCTATGGTTCCGACATCTACTCAATCGCAGCCTTCACCGACGCTCTTACCTACTTGGGGTCTACAGGGTCACATTTATCCGCCGACGATCCAGGCTTATGTCGATGAAGTTCATCTGGACCAGACAACACGTATTGAGTTCACGCATCCTGTCTCTCACGAACAGGTTGTTATCACCTCACAGTCGATGATACAAGCCATTGTAGAATTGCTAGATTCACCAATGGATAACTGTACTGGATCTCCGGAAAGCACCGATGACGCGTTATTGATCATCATGAATGTGCCAGCAGAAGGTGGTGAAAACATAATTTCTATGGATTATCGTCCGTTAACAAGCGATGTTCTCCTGGATAATATTCCAACCGGCTCCTGGCCAATCAAAATTCAAGGATCCTATTCGGTGTGTCCAGACTTTGGCAAATCTCTGTTTGAGCTGCTTGGCATTGTTACGTCCACCGGTACTGAGCTTTATCCCACCTATGATTGGGCGGGCTGGACGCCTTCCCCGGGAGAGATCATTGCCAGTGATAGCGGCAAGACATATAGCTTCGTGCTGACTTCAAGGTTCTCGATCGTGCTCAAAGAGGCAGAGTACCCGGCGGCAAATTTGAATTTGAATTGCGCCCCCGGTGCAGCCCTGGGACGCATATCCAATATTGAGGGCGTCCCTCCCGACTATTATGAGATGCGCTATGAAGGCAGTGGTTTTGGGCAATGCATCATTCAAAATGGCCCATTTGAGGTGACGATCAATATCACCGAACACTCATAATAGCCTCGCCAACATCATTTAGCTGAGAATACTTGGGTTTTTACCTTCTTTTGATGCAATTTGGAGATTGAGGAAACCATGCTAAAAAAGACTTTGACCTTTTCTGCAGCAATAATCGCGATAATCCTACTCGCAGCCTGCCAACCACCGGCTGCCACAACCGAAGCCACATCAACTTTGCAAAAGACACCTTCCAGCTCTTCCATTCCGACCATTACAGCCGCGCCTGCTGGAAGCTTGTCCACTACCTTGCCAATGCAAAAATTGCGCATCATAAATCAGAGCAACATCCTGCTCCACAATCTGGTTGTGGTTTTCCCTGATGAGCGAATCGAATTTGGGGATGTTCCGGGTGGAACAACTACGGAATATCGAGATGTGCCGCAAGGTGTCTACCGCTATGCCGCATACTATGTTGAAGTGAACGGGCAAAGCTACGAGCAGCCGGTAGTCGATTGGGTGGGTGAAACCCCGATGCAGGGTGAGAATTTTACTTATATCATCGATGTGGATCCTGCCCGCTGGCAGAAGGAAGGCCAGGTGATCCAGCTTGTCAAGGTGAGTACAGATCAATCCGTGGAAGTTTCCCTCCCAGTGTTAAACCCCACTTTACGCATCGGCAAAGGCAGCCCGACTTCTCTGGCCGTCTCGCCTGATGGACAATGGATGGCCGTCAGTACACAGTTCGGGGTTTATCTGTATCGTGCCAGCACATTCGCGGAGTCCTGGTTCGCTCCGTTGCCGGAAAAAGCTGGGCATGTAATTTTCTATCCAAAAAGTGAACGCCTGGGTGTCGTATCAGGCAGTGCCATTGTCATTTTGAATGTGGATAATGGTGCAGTGTCGGCCAGGTTGGAAGGCGCGGGTGATTCGTTTGCCTGGTCGCCGGATGGTCAACGTCTGGTCAGCGGCGGTGGCTGCGAGCAAGTGACTGTTTGGGATGCAAATAATGGCGCCTCTCTGAAAGAACTCAGCGGCGGCAAGTGTTCCGAAGGTTACAGCGGCATAAAAGTCGCCTGGGCAGCGGATGGACGTATTTACGGTGTTTCGATGGGAACAGAAATTCTGGCCTGGGAGGGAGATACCTATGCACCGGTCACAGATTTTTCAGCCGAGGGTGCCAAAGATACCTGGATCAGTGTCCTCTTGGCCGCTCCTGTGGGCAATCTTCTGGCGCAGTATGACAGTATGGGCTTACCGGTCGTCGCGATCGTGGATACGAAGCAAGATCGCCAGATTCATCTGCTTGACCAACAGGTCAATGGACCAATTACTACCCTGACCTGGGCGCCGGATGGGCAACACCTGGCAGTGGCATACGGGATGGATACTGGTCTCATTCTTATCTGGAATGCCCAGACCGGCCAGGTGGAGCAGAAGATCGAGGGTTATTATACTGCCCCCGGCTTGGGGTGGTCGCCGGACGGGAAGTCCCTTTTCGGACTGCAAACTCCGGATGGTCAGATCAATGCTGTCACGGTAAGCACTGGCAGTGTGCTGCGCAGCCTGGGCGGTCATGCATCTGTGGGAGCTTTTTTGACCTGGACGCAGGACGGGTTGGCCTCTACGAACGGTGCAGCCATCACGTGGTGGAACCCGGTTAGCGGAGAACCCTTGCGTCAGGAAATGGTCGGTACCCCTCAGAAATGGGTAAACTCCTGGCCACCTACTGGTCCAGGAACCTATTTATTTACCGGCAGTGATCAAACTCATCAGGTGGGAAGCGTAAGTTCAAAACGCCCCCTCGAAAGTGATAACAATCAGTACCCATTCTCCACAGCATGGTCTTGGGATGGCAGCCGCCTGGCTGATCCCACCCATGTATGGGATACCGGCACAGGCAAACTCCTCTCTCAATTGCAGGACCCGGCTCAACAGCATACCCCGGACCAGGTCGCCTGGTCGCCTGATGGCAAACGTCTCGCCTCAGCGGATTCGTTGAACATGCAGCCCCCCGTTATCTGGGAGGCCCAGACCGGGAAGGTGCTGTTCACTTTACAGGTAGAGACCGGAGAACTCAGACCGTTATGGCTCGGGCTGGCCTGGTCTCCGGACGGTAAAAAATTGGCTGCGGTGGGAGCGCTGATGCATCCGGACAGTGGGGCAGATGAAGGCATGATCCTGATCTGGGACGTGGAGACTGGGAAACAGGAGCAGTTGCTGACCACAGGAATGAACGATTACCGGCTATGGACCGTTGCCTGGTCGCCGGATGGTCGCTTCTTGGCTGTCGGCTCGACCGGCAGCGATATATTCTTGTGGGATATGACCACCAGTCAACCTCTGGCAAAATTGGGCGGTCATACCGATATAAGCGATCAACTGGCCTGGTCTCCTGCCGGTAACCGTCTGGCTTCTGTTGCCCGTGACGGCACCCTACAAATCTGGGATCTATCTGCATTTACTTCAGGCACAGAGTAACTCCTGCCATGGCTACTCTGGAATCGTACGTCCTATATAATATTTAGCTGACCAGCATTTGACCCTCCATGATGAGCCAAATGGGTCAATTCCCGTAAACTACTCAAAAAAGCAATTGATTTGCCAAACTACATAAATAGAAATAAATTGGACAGGTAGTTGTACCAGGCAGGAGGAATTTATTATGACCAAATCACAGAAAAGAGGGCTATTCGTTGTAGTGACTGTAATCATCGCATGCTGCAGTTCAAACACTACATCGCGCCGGCGGGTTATGCCGAGGTCGTAAACAGCTTGACGAAACTTGATTAGTTTGTTAATGTTCTCTTCGGAAATTGCTTATTGGATTACCACATCTCTACGATTGATCGTTCTTTTTCGGAGAACCTTATGGAAAATACCATCATTGAAGTAAAACATGTAACGAAGTCGTTGGGAGGACACACCGTCTTATCAGATATCAATTTCCAGGTTCCAAATGGATCAGTATTTGGGATCTTGGGGCCGAATGGATCTGGGAAAACCACTTTATTACGCATCTTGTTAGGCTTGATCGTGCACGATACCGGTGAAGTTAAGGTGTTGGGGCAGAATCCATTAAGCATGACCAGAGAGGATAAAAATGGGATTGGTTTCGTTCTAGAAGATCATGGCCTAAATGAAAGACTTACTGCTTACCAAAATATCGATTTCTTCGCTCAGGTTTATGGATTAGCGAAAGAAAAGCGCAGAGACCGGATTCTTGAAATGCTCGATAAAGTGGACTTGTCTTCATACATAAAGAAACCAGTAGGTACTTTTTCCAAAGGGATGAAACAACGACTATCGCTCGCCAGAGCCTTGATACACGAGCCGAGGATTTTATTCCTCGACGAACCGACATCTAATCTTGACCCAGAGGGAACTGTCTATATCAGAAATCTGATCCTCAGATTGTCAAGAGAGGCGGGAATTACAATTTATATCAATTCGCATGACCTGGATGAGGTGGAACGGATCTGCTCCAGGATAGTGATCATGAAACATGGGAATATTATGCTCCAGGGGGTAATTGCTGATTTGTTAAGGCAAAACAATCAAACAACTCTTGAAGTTAAGTTGGAAGAAAATGAATCTTTTCCAGAATTAGAGAATCTATTAAGTTCTTTATCCTATGTCTCTAATTTTAAGATAGAAAAAGAGGTTGCCTTCATCGAGTTGAACGACGATTCTTCACGGCTCCTCCTTTTTAATGCACTTACGCAAAATTCTATCCCAATTAAAGAGATTACCCAAATTAAAAACAGCCTAGAGGACCTGTATATTTCAATTGTAAAGGAGGAGGAACATCATGAGGTTCAATGATATTGTCGCCGTAGCAAAAAGAGAATTGCTGGTGATTACTAATTATAAGTTTTTATTTCTCTTTACTTATCTCGTATCATTTTATGTCGGCACATATTTATCCATGGCGTACACAAACCTGATCCCTGACCCGCAAATCAGAATTGATACATACCTGGCTTTCTTTTTCCTGTCAACGGAAATAGTATTCAGTTGGGTTTTGTCAACTTTACAAGTCCAGGATTATATGCGGCAAAGATGTATGGAGACAATTTTAGCAACACCTTTATCTTTAACTTCAATCTTATTGGGGAAATCTCTGGCAATTTTTATTCTCAGTTACATTCCTTCTTTATTCTGTGTAATCATTGTTTTTCTTCAGGCAAATTGGCCATTGGGATTGGCAACTCTTATTCTTCCTTCAAGTGCCGGGTGGATTCTCTTTTTCATATCTCCAGTTCTGTTATTTGGAACAATCTGTGTAAACACATTGTTGTTAATGTATTTGAATCATTCTATGGGTAGCCTGATCGTAAACTTTAGCGTTTATCTTCTCATATTTCGTGCAGGTGCTCATTCTTCTTCTGGCATAAGTCCCGCCGTTTTGGGCGGTTATATTATGGGTTTATTATGTGTTTTTTTGTTATCGTATATCGGCTTAAAGTTCTTGAGAAAGGAAAGAATCGTGTTGGCACTTTGATACGCTTATAGCGATTTTTTCTATTACGTGGTCTTCCTTAGCAAATTTGATAAGGTTTAATAACAAAATTCATAAAGAACAATTCGCTTAGATGAATGTATTGAGGAATCAGTTTTTCAAAAACCGAACCATAACTATCGCCATGGCGTTACTGGCAGCGTTAGTCATGGTCACTCCCGTAATGGCAAACAGTAGCGACTCGTATTTTCTCGCCTATTACGATGGCCGAGTAGTGAATGGTCACGACAATGGGGTCTTTCACCAGATGAATGCCGGGCATTTAACCGTCGCTGGAACCCTTGAAACAACTGCAATATATGGATCACCTAATGGAAACCAAGGATGGACTTTCGAAGCCTGGAAAGATACCCTTATACATCAAAAAATGTGCGCAGTTGGAAAAGTCGCTGCTCCTGCAGGTTGGGGGGACACAGTCTCTTTTAGTTACAGATGCGCTAACGTTACATCGGGAAGCTACTTTATGAAAATTTGGAGAACAGAAACGGATAATCGTGAAGTAGAAGGGTCGGGTACACTAAGTACACCGTAAAAAGTATCTCATTTCTCGTGGGCCGAGAGCACAATCGGCCCACGAGAATCCTTATTTAGAGGATCAAAAATGTATATCTACACTGACAATCTAGGTATTCCATTATTCCCTTTAGTATCATTAGTGTTTATTGTAATTCTATTTACCCAATGGAGACGAAAGCATAATTTGCCTTACATTTTTTTCTTATCTCTGTTTGGTGTGTACTTGATGTACGGAATTGATAAAGTATTTTTTCCCATAGAAATAAGTGGATCATTCTCGGATGCAATGAGGAATTTACAGATATTGTCTTCTGTAAATTTTGTGCCGTTCTATTTTGGTCAATTTGGGTTGACCGCGGGTGGATTAAGATTCTTAGTTTACAACATTCTCCTGACTTTACCCTTTGGATTTGGCATAAATTTTTTAACTAGAATGAATGTCAAAAAAATAATTAGTGTTTCTATTTTCCTTGGATTAGGACATGAGATAGCGCAACTTCTCCTGTCTCTTGCATTAAGATACCCTTACCGTGTAGTAGATATTAACGATGCAATATTTAACGCATTTGGAGTTTTATTGGGTTATGGCTTATTCAAGTTGTTTGCATGGTTATACTTGTTGATAGCAGGACAAGACACAAATAACAAAGACACATTGTCATTATATTTCTGTGAAGTAGTCCATCAAAAAATAGGGGAAGAAGGCATTGATAATCTTGCGCTGAATTCCAAAGCTTAGCCCAACCCCTCACAAGATTTGGTTTAGGAAGACACAGCTAATTTTCAAGAAGATTACAGATGCCAACAAAATGGGTATTCCTGGCAGTCGGTGCAAACTTATTTTCTTTTCCCGAATCGCTGATACCAGACCAAAGCCCAACACCACAATAAGATGAGTTGCTAGAAATGCAAAGATAAAAATTTCACTGGGCCATATCAGGCAAACGGTAATTGCACTAACGGCATCCGCGCCACCCCACCACTTCAATTCCCAGGCAGCCCAGAAGGCAATGATTGCCATAGCTGAAAGTGGTGAAGATTGAATCGAGAGGAATGCCCCCAAAAATAGCAATGGGAGCCAGGTGATTATTCGGCTTAACTCTTCCCAGCCAAATGCTTGAGATATTCTATACCGTTCACTAACAGCTGCAACTAAGACAGCAAGAAGGACTAATGCCCAGTCTCCCTGCCAGATCCGATAAAGACCTGCACCAATGAGAGGAATAACCACCCAGGCGCTGTGGGGTATTTCATTTTTTCGAATATCGAACCAAGATACGATTCCCAACCAGGTTACAACAAGGCCAAAAATAATCCAATCCATAACACCTCTTTTTCTACGGCTAGATCTGCCCTTCGATCCGTCGAATATATTCAGCGCCACTTGCGCAACCGCTTGAAAAATTGGCTGCAATGCTATTCCAATTGTTCGGATTTCCGGTTTTTCGAAGAGCTTGATAAACACACCCAGCGCCGGCATGGTAATTTGCTAGAACCAGACGCCAGTAATCGTCATAACTTAAAAACGCAGCTGGTTGTTTGCCGGTTGCCAGATTGAATATCCTGGTCGATTGCAAACAACTTGCATTGAGGGTTTCAGTCAGAACTCGGATCGCTTGGTTTCCTTTTTCAAGATCAACACCCCCTGGACAATTCGGGCAGGTGGCCTCGATATCCCGTAAAACCATTCCGCGTAATAAGTATTGCGTTGAAGAATCCAGGAATTGATATTGGGTAGTACATCCTACTTCACCGTATGTTTGCCGGCAGATGCTTTGGAAATAAGCCGGCCGCCACATCAAAACAAGGTCTGCACCATATGTGGTCATCTGACCCAATCCAATCTCACCCAGAGTCCAACTTGCCGCTGGCCAGAATTGCGATTCAACGGCAATGACAGCTTTAACTACCTTTGGGGGTAACTCTGCAGTCTGAGAAGAAGAGAGAATCACCGAGTCAAATAGATTCTGCCATGTGTGCACTTGGTCTTTAGTAAGTTCGATTCCACAACCATTTGCGGAGCCATCAGGATTCAACCCTTGTGCTGGGCAGGAAATACCATCGACTAATCCGGATGACAATAACTCAGCAGCCAAAACATCATAACGATTGGCGGTGGCTAGGTTCGTGTTCCCGCTTACTGGCATTAACCAATCTGGAATAGATGTTGGGGTTAAGCCATATGCCACCTGGCAGGTTCCACCGCTATCAGCCTTCACAGATGTTATTTCCCAACTGGCAGTTGTCATCACGGTAAGGGCGACTAGTAGAATTCGGATTACGGGCGACCATGCACGGGATGCCATGCCACCTCCCAAACTACGCTGGGTGTTCGATATGTCTGGCCAAAATCATCCGACAAATCAGCCCATGCGGTCCAGATACCCTCTTCTGTGGTGCCAAAATTGAGATCTCCTGAATTTTCAGGAGTCACAGACCAGGTTGAGCCATTGCGGTTCAAAGAAAATTGAGCTCCCGATGGTGCCCGAACTTGCACCAAAATAGAATAAGGTGGAACACCACCTGTTACCTCGCCAGTTAGGGTCTGTGCGGGTTGATCCAGGCTAGGAGCAAACAACAGTAAACGCGCATATGTGACCGCTATTGTCCCGCGAAGTGGTGCAATCACAATAACCGTGACTGAATCGCTAGCAGTTTCATACTGATTAGAACAGGTGATTGTATAGGTGTGCGTTCCAGTCGGGACTCCACTCATAGGCTGATTTCCAGCTATGACCACATTCCCAACCCAGCTGTCATTTGAGCTGGCTGCTGAACAATTGGTCGCATCGCGACTGATCCAACTCAGGGTAAAGCTTGCGGGAGAAATTAATGTCAGAGGACCATCTGTGTTATTAACCTTCAAATCCACTGCGGGTGGATTGTAGATAATGACAGTGACACTATCTGATGCGGAACCAATGGGATTGGAACATGTCAACGTATAGGTGTAACTTCCGGTGGTGATGCCATTGTAATTCGTCGAGCCAGACTGACCCTTCGTTCCAGTCCAGCTTCCTGAGGCAGTACAGGTATCTGCATTACTGGATGTCCAACTCAATAAATATTGAGTTGGAGAAGTCAGGCGGATTGTCCCATCCTGGTTATTCGCTTTCAAATCCACGCTGGGCGGGAGTGAGCACCGAATCGTTTTATTTGTTCCTGACAGATCAAACCAGGAGGAATTATAGGGATTTTGACCCTGAACGCGTATGGTGTGTTGAATATTGGGCGAGATCAATCCCCATAAATCTTGAGTGAACCCACAAGTGCCGCCCGTGCATGTTCCGGTCAGATCCGCTCGATATTGGTTAGCGACTCCACTCGCTACCAAATTGCCATCTACCAGGATGCGGTAATTAATATCCAACCCTGGAGCGGCATCTTGCATCACCCAACCGTAAGCCCGACATTGGGATTGAGGAACCGTTCCAGAGGCTCCGTCATGGTAGCCAGTAAAGGTATCTCGAAAAGCCCAGATTAAAACGAAATCTTCAAAGTCGTGGTCATAACCGCCATTACTATTATCTTCATCCCAATCTCCCCAACATTGTGGAGTGCCAATTATGGTATCCCCGGAAGCGAGGAATGCTGTCATTAAACTGGTAAAGTCTCTACCACCAGCGCTTGGGTTGTAGTTTTGCGAATAGAAGTAATTTGGACAAAAGTAATCGTGATGAGGTGTTTTCCAACCCACATGCGGGTTAGCACACCCCCCTGAACCGCAGTTACCTCCATAACAATCACAACCTCTTATCTGGATCGTCTCACCCGCTGCAACCGTGATCGGGGTCAGCACTGTTTGATTGTTAATCACATCCATATAGGTGCAGTTCTGCCCTACCCTGCAGCCATTACGGATGAAGTAATAGCGCGAAAAATACCCCGGTGAGCTTGAGGTGATGACATTCCATAAAACAATTCTTCCAGCTCTGGGGAATGTGATCGAAACGGGATTTCGATTATAAGAAACGATAGGATGGCCATAATCCGCCAACACGGAGATCGTGATCACCAAACCAATCACAATGGCAAGGATAATTCCCAGAAGTGTTTTCTTACGCTTCATCAGATTTAAGATAAATTTTTTCATTGGACAACCCCAGCGGATGCAAATACCCGAACGGTTTTCAATTCGATTCCGAAAATGTTTAGAATCGTCCATTGGATTGGAACCTCCAAATAGACTCCAACAGCAGGTTCATTACTAGACCAATCACTCAATCCATTTCCCAAGCGAACTGGACGAGGCGGAAATCCGGAAATCGTTCCTCCAAAAGGATCAGGCAGAACCCGAATTGACGAGGTGTACCCAATAATTCCACGCGCTTGCATAGCAGAATTAACTACGTTTTGGGCTTCATTACTGGCCACGGCTTGATCCAGTTGAATAAAGCCAGTAGTGAGAACAGCATCCCAGTCCCTTCCTCGGGATGCTCCTGCAAGTGCAGCCTCTTGCGCCACAGAATAAGCCCAATTACGTGCCGCATACAGCCTGTAAATATCCACGAGCCCACCTGCAATCACTACAAGCACGAGGATGGATAATAATCCCCACACTGCGGATTGTGCTTTTCTTTCAATAATCATCCCATTTCCAGTAAAAACTTTTAAAGGGAATGGGATCATGGATACCGCTCCACGATTCCCCAGTGCTGAACTCGTATTGTCATGATGGGTTCAGAAAGGAAGGGAATATCTGCCTGAAATGGTGCAGAAGCCTCCAGGATAAAAGTAGTTCCAAATGGGCTGCCTGAAAGCCAGGCTGAACTCCGTGGAGTGCCGGCAGCATCAAAAACCTGAATGGTCGTAGCCTCAACCGTACCCATCACATTTTGGTTCGTCCCTTCTTGAATCAAGTTCTTTGCATAACTCCATTGGGTAGGATCTAGGGATAAAGCGCGAACAGCTGCGCCGGCACTGCTGTCCAATGCCTGCCTCATGGCCACTCCACGGCTGAGTTCAATACCACCAAAAATGACCAGCGCAAGCACCATCAGAACTAACAAGGCTTCAACTGCTGCCTGCCCCTTAGAATCTGATTTAAGACCCAATTTCGGCGTTGACATCATTGAACTTGACCTTTAAAGTGGAAAAGACTTCCCAGAGCGCGCCGCCAACCAGAGCGATGAAGATCGCCAGGACAAC
>Ga0208694_1003325_pt1 | contig 15639 bp, 8 predicted proteins | sample AD_UKC078_MetaG_FD_184442 | JGI IMG/M metagenome (GOLD analysis project Ga0208694, IMG submission 184442) | Active sludge microbial communities of municipal wastewater-treating anaerobic digesters from USA - AD_UKC078_MetaG (SPAdes) (version 2) | ecosystem: Engineered > Bioreactor > Anaerobic >...
CGACAGTGTTTCCATGAGCACAAACGCTTATCGCAAACCCGTCATCACCGCCGACTTCCCAGCCGGACCATACGCCGCGGGCGTGCCCGTGACCCTGCCGGTTTCAATCACCAATCCTGACGGCATCCCAGCACCCTTTGAACTGGTGTTCGATTTACCCGCGGGAACCGTGATTAATTACGGTGGAACGGATTACATTTGCGGGGCAACCTGCCCGCCAATCCCGGTGACTTTACCGCTTACATCAGAAGACTTCGTGATTACCTTTACCGAAGCCTGGACCGGGACAGTAGGTATCAGCTTGTACGACAGCGATTGGACGCCTGCTGACCGTCTGCTGGCAGATCTGACCCAGCCCGGTGTAGTCGTGAACGGCAACTTCGACATTACCGGCACCTTCAGTATGCAGGGCAACTCCAGCCGCGCGGGCATTCCTGTCACCCTCACCTGGGGCGGAACGCTCGTGCCTTATGCACCCAGCGCTTTAACCTCGAACCTGGTTAGCGGCAACTTCAGCCTGAATGTACTTTATGGCGGCTATTACACCATCACCACTTTGCAGCCGCGCTACCTGAACGTCATCCCGAGCAATGGCAGGGGATTCACCGTCACAGGGCCGTACGACATTCCGGCGCTCATTCTTCGGGGCGGCAACGCTTATTGGAGATCTTCTTTGACGGAGCTGGATAATATTATCGACACGAGCGACGCGTCACTTGTCGGTGCCCAATATGGCGGGCCTGGCTCGGGTGACAGCCTCGGCAACCACGGCGACTGCAATTTTGACGGCATCGTCAATATTCAGGACCTGGCGTTGGTTGGTGGCAACTGGAATCTGACCTCTGCCGCGGCTTATACGATCGCGACACCGTAAACCTGAACTATTCCTTGCAGGTCGGGCGAAAGCCCGACCTGCAAGGGCCTTTCGCCAATCGGAAAGAGCGAAACATCCGCTTATGAATGAGATGTCATTCACAATTTATTTGAGGGGTGAGATATGAGCAAAAAAAAGCTTACGGCAGTCTTAATCGGACTGCTTTTAACCTTGTTTTCGTCGATATCCGCAGCAAGCGCTCAAACTGGCGCCCATATTTCTGTGCTGCCCGGTCAAACAACGGTGGACCTCTCCATTGGCAGTACCGCACTTGTTCAAATCTATGTGGATGACGTAGAGGACCTGAACGCTTTTGAAATCAAATTGGAGTACGACAAGAATGTTCTCACGCTTACGTCCTGGTCGCACGGCGGCATCCTGAAAAACCTGTTTAACGTCATCCCGCCGGTGAACAATCCGGGGTTTCTCCAAATTGCTGTGACTCAGCTCGCCACGCCAGGTTACACCGGTGACGGCGTCTTGTTGAACCTGAATTTTAAGGCAATTGCCGAAGGAAGTACTCCCATCACGATAACCAAGGCAGATTTGGCGCGTTCGACCGGGCCCTTGCTGAGCCGTACCATCCACAACGGCGTCTTCAACGCGGTGCGCAAATTCACCGTCAGCGGGAACATCAGCGTGGAACACAACACTTTGCGGGCTGGAATTCCGGTCGCCCTGGTGGGCGGCCCGGTTTTCCATGCCGGCCCATACAGCGGGATAACGGGAGGGCAGGCGGGAAATAACTTCAGCATCCCCCAGGTCTGGCGGGATACCTACACCCTCACCACCGCCCAACCGCGCTGCCTGAACCTGACTGAAGCGCTTGGCAAGAGCTTTGGGATGACATCCGGGAACACGACGCTCGCGCCGCTGGCGCTGGTGCGCGGAAACGCTGCCTGGACGGACAACGAAATTAACGCTGGCGACGTCAGCGTGGTCGGCACATATTGGGGTAAAACCCCCGCGGACCTTTTGCCGGGCGAGAGCCTGGACGGGGACGTGAACTTTGACGGCGTCGTGGACCTGCGCGACCTGGCGATTGTGGCGGGCAATTTCGGCCTCACCTCCGCTTTGGTTTACGCGGGCTGGACGCCCTGAGGAAGGAAGGCGGAGGGCGGTTTTCCCCTCCGTGAAATGATTGTATGCGAATGAAAAGATTGTTCAGACAAACGCTGTTCTCGCTGCTGCTGGCGGTGGTTCTTACCAGCGCACTTTTTGGCGGCGCGAGCGCGCAGGCTGGCTTCGCGCTCAGCATCAACCTGCCCCGGACGGAAACCGCGGTGGGTGGGCAGGCAGCTGTGTCTGTCGTGGTGAGCGACGCGGTGAACCTGAACGCGTTTGATATCGAACTGACCTACGACCCGCAGGTTCTGACTTTGACGAATTGGGGCTTTGGCAGCTTCTTAACCCAACTGGCGCAAGTTGTCCTGGAAAATGAACCCGGGCGCTTTCACCTGGTGGCCACCCAGCTGGCGCAGCCCGGCAAGACTGGCAGCGGAGCTTTGATTGAATTGCGCTTCACCGGCCTGAAACCCGGCGAAAGCGCGCTCACGCTGACCAAAGGCGAACTGGCCGAACCGCAGGGCGCGCTCAGCTACCCCAGCCGGAATGGCGGCGTTGTGCGCGTAGAAGCTTCGGCAACGGCAGCCCCGACCCCAACGCGCACGCCCAACCCGACGCCCACTGCCACCTTAGCGGGCGGGAGAACCTACCCAACCGGCGCGGCGCCAACGCATACGCCGGGTACGGGCGGAGGTTTGCCAATCCTGACGCAAGCCCCGGAACCGACCAAGCGCCCCGATGAGGGAATGCCAACCTGGGCGGTAACCGAGCCGTTGGCAGGCACCTTGACTCTGGAACAGCCGACAGAGCCGTTCGCGCCAGGGGCGGAAAAGACCCGCCAGGCCGGGCATTACGCCACCCTGATGGCACAGGTGGCGCAGATGACCGCGGTCAGTGCTGGTTTGAATGCGCCAAAAGCACGCCCGGGCGGCACTTCGCCCGCTGCTCTGGTGACCGGGGTGGTGATTGCCGCTGGTGTGCTTGTTATTGCGTTAATTATTGCGCTGCTTATCCGGCGAAAAAAACAGAAACAAGAAGGAATTCATGGAAATTAATCGTTTTTGGATGAAAGCAATCGTATTGAGTATGTTTGTGGTATTGGCGGCTGGGTTGGCAAGCCCCGCTTTTGGTCAATCCGGCGGCGCGCAGGTGGGGGTATTTCAAAAAATCACAGGCAAACCAGACGCGCGCCTTGAAATCCCCATTGAGATAAAAAATGTTGAAAATTGCTACGCGTTTGACATTGAACTGCGCTACGACCCGCAGGTGTTGAGCGTGGAGGACGCGGACCCGATGCGAGACGGCGTGCAGCCGGCGCTGGGAACTTTTTTGGACGCCGGCATGGTGTTGTATAACACCGTTGACACCCAAAATGGCATCATCCGCTTTGTGATGTCCCAGATGAACCCCAGCGAGCCGAAATCCGGCAGCGGGGTTTTGCTTGTGTTGTATATGAAAGGGCTTAAAGAAGGCGAGAGCGCGCTCGAAATGACCCGGGCGGACCTCTCAACGCGCGAAGGACAGTTGATACCAACGGAAATGATTTCGGGCAGTGTGCAAATCAGCGCGAACGCTGTCCAAAGCGCTGCGACGGCAATCCCGGTGCAAGACCCCACGGCAATCATGATGATTCCAACGCTTGCGCCGACCAGCACGCCCACAACCGTCCCCACGGAAGCGCCGGCAGCCCCTGCCAGCACCCTGGCGCCAAAAGCCACAGAGGTAATTCAACCCCCGCGGTCCGCGGGTGAACAGGAAAGCGAAGCGAAGGTTCAGAAACCGGGGTTCCCGGCTTATGCCTGGGTTCTCCTTGGTTTATTTGTTGCTGCTGGCGGCGCAGGTTTGGTCGCGCGGCTCGGGAAAAAATCAAAAATTTCGAAAGATGAGGAGGAAAAATGAGAATTAATCGAAAGCTTGGATGGCTCGGCATATTGACGATAGTAGTTATTTTGGCTGCGGGGATATTTTCCGGCAGCGCTTTGGCTCAGGCTGGAACAAGTCTGAGCGTCAACCCCACGCCAGCGGAGGCACGCACCTGCAGCACCAGCACGGTGGCTGTGCGGGTGGCGGATGTGACGGATTTGACCGCCTTTCATCTGGAACTGAGCTTTGACCCAAGCAAAATTGAGGTTACAGCGGTGGCGCCGGGCAGTTTTCTGATTGGCACAGGTGAAACCTACCTGCCGGAACCTACCAACGCGGTTAACAATACAACCGGAACGGTGGTGTGGGGGCTGGCAAAGCAAGGCAGCGGCGGCAATCCGAACCCGGTGAGCGGAAGCGGAGATATCCTGGTGTTAACCATCAAGGCAAAACTGCCAAATGAGACCAGCGCGCTGACGATTGACGGAGCCAAAAGCATGCTCGTTGACTGGCCCGAAGCGCAGGCAATTCCTTTCACCGATACGGACGGGGTTATCAATACCCGGTCGTGCGCGCCGACAGATATCGCTTTGAGTGACGCAAGCATCGCGGAGAACCAACCCATAAACACCGTGATCGGGACCCTGAGCGCGACCGACCCCGACGCGGGGGATACGAGCTTCACGTACACCTTTGCCGACCTGGTGGGGCACCCGGATGCTCAGTATTTTAATATCTCCGGCAGCAGCTTGCGGGCGAACATTCCCTTTGATTATGAAACCAAATCCAGCTACTCCATTCGCATCAAAGTTACCGATCCCTGGGGCGAAAGCTACGAAGAAAACTTCATCATCAGCGTGACGGATATTAATGATGCTCCGGTTCTGGCTCACATCGGGAACAAGACTGTCGATGAACTTACGACGCTGAGCTTCACTGCCGCGGCAACAGACCAAGACTTGCCCGCGCAAACCCTCACGTTCAGCCTGGCGGACGGAGCTTCAGGCGCGGTACCAACAGGCGCGAGTATCAACGCGGCTACCGGCGCCTTTACCTGGACCCCAACCGAAGCCCAGGGACCCGGCGTATACACCTTTGACGTGTGCGTCAGCGACGGCGCTCTTTCGGACTGTGAAACCATCACGGTCACAGTTAATGAGGTCAACGTCGCGCCTGTATTGAGCCCGATTGGAAACTTCGATATTGAGGAACTGGTGCCCTTTACCTTTACAGCTTCTGCGACCGACGCGGATATTCCTGCTCAGACGCTCACGTATAGTTTGGAGGACGGCACAGCGGGTCTTGTACCAGCGGGCGCAAGTATCAACCCGGGCACTGGCGTCTTTACCTGGACGCCGACCGAAGCGCAGGGCCCAGGCGTATATACCTTTGACGTTTGCGTCAGTGACGGCGCGCTTCAGGATTGCGAGACAATCACTATCACAGTCTACGAAGACTTGCAGGTAACCGATCTCGATTTGCACAACGCGATCACACCCACTGGACCTTGGGCGGCAGTGCCCGGAAGCTATGCCAGCGGATTTGTCATGCAGTTGGACCCGGCGGTTGAGTATTACTACCTGGACACCAACAACATCACCAGCAATCGCCCGCTGGCAAACGGACTTTATCCGTTCTTTATCAGCAGTCACCCGGCAGATTTCTTTGATTACTGGGCGGCAAGAGGTGTTGTTTCCGGAGCGACTGGTTGGCAAGGTCAGATGTGGCAGATTATTAACGGCAACGCTCCCTTCTTCTATCTCAAGGTGGAAGGGACAAACTACACTTTGCTGGACGGATTGCAGTACGCGATGGGCAACACCAGCGCCGTGCTGCGCGTTAACGGCAGCTATCTGCTGGGAGATTATCGCTTCAGCGGTGTGGTGAAAGACGCGTTCGGCTTCAGCGAAACAGTGGACGTGGATATTCGTTTTATTGGTCTGCTGGAGTTGACGGACGCGCAGCTGCAATACTCGCTGGATCAAATCACCTGGACTGATCTTTCCGGCAGTTTTGGAGCGGGTTACAGCATGCTCCTAGACACCGCCCAGGAGTTCTATTATCTCAACGCGCCATCCGTGACGGTTAATCGACCTTTGGCGGAAGGGCTGCACCCCTTCTTTGTGAAAAGTTACCCGGCTGACTTTTTTGCATATTGGGCAGGCAAGGGAGTTGTATCCGGAGCAACAGGCTGGCAAGGCGTGATGTGGAATATCATCAATGGCAACGCGCCCATCTTCTATCTGAAGGTTAGCGCCGGTCCAGTCTACCAGCTGGTTGACGGCCTGAATTACCAGTACGCGGGCGCGGTCACTTACCTGCGTATCAACGGGTCTTATCTGCCGGGCGAATATAGCTACAGCGGAACAGTCACGGATATCTATGGTTACACAGATGATGCTGAGGTTGATATTCTCTTCAACGACATTCCGGTGGCGCAAGCCCAGAGCGTCAGTACTGCTGAAGATACAGCGGTCAGCATCAATTTGGGCGCGGTAGACCTGTACCCTGGAACGCTCACCTGGGAAATCGTCAGCTCACCAGCGCATGGAATCCTGAGCGGCACCGCGCCAAACATGACCTACACGCCGGATGCCGATTACCACGGGACGGATAGTTTCACCTTCCGCGTGAACGACGGCACAAGCAATAGTAATACAGCAACGGTGAGCATCACGATTACCGCTGTAAATGACGCGCCGGTACTTGACCCCATTGGGGATAAAAGCGTGGATGAAGGCGTTGAACTGAGCTTCACGGCAACCGCATCTGACGTGGACGGCGACACGCTTACCTTCAGCCTGGTTGGCGCTCCTTCCGGAGCCGCGATTGACCCGGCGACCGGCGTCTTTACCTGGACTCCCACCGAGGCGCAAGGCCCTGGCGAATACACCTTCACCGTCAAGGTCTGCGACAACGGCACGCCTGTTTTATGTGACGAAGAAGAAATCAAGGTCACCGTCAACGAGGTTAACGTCGCCCCTGTGCTTGGCGCGATTGGCGATAAGACAGTAGACGAACTGACCCTGCTCAGCTTCACCGCGACGGCCACGGATGCCGACATACCAGCCAACACCCTGACTTTCAGCCTGGTTGGCGCTCCTTCCGGAGCCGCGATTGACCCGGCGACCGGCGTCTTCACCTGGACGCCCACCGAAGCGCAGGGCCCAGGCGTATATACCTTTGACGTTTGCGTCAGTGACGGCGTGCTTTCGGACTGTGAAACCATCACGGTCACCGTCAACGAGGTTAACGTCGCGCCTGTGCTTGGTGCGATTGGCGATAAGACAGTTGATGAACTGACCTTGCTCAGCTTCACCGCGACGGCCACGGATGCTGACATTCCAGTCAATACCCTGACTTTCAGCCTGGATGGCGCTCCTTCCGGAGCCGCGATTGACCCGGTCACCGGGGTCTTCACCTGGACGCCCACCGAAGCCCAGGGCCCCGGCGAATACACCTTCACCGTCAAGGTCTGCGACAACGGCACGCCTGGGTTATGTGACGAAGAAGAAATCAAGGTCACCATCAATGAGGTCAACGTCGCGCCTGTCGCAGTCGATGACGCCTACAGCACCTTGAAAAACCAGGTATTAAATGTTGGCGCTCCGGGCGTGCTTGGAAACGACAGCGACGCCGACATACCGGCCAATACTCTAACAGCTGTTTTGGTGACGGATATTCCAAGTGGAGAAGGCACTCTGGTACTTGCGGCGTCAGGCGCGTTCAGCTATACACCACCTGTTGGCTTTACCGGGCAGACTAGCTTCTACTATAAAGTATTTGACGGAGCCTTATACTCCGGAACAGCAAAAGTTACCATTACCGTGACAGATTCCAACCTGGCACCGACCGACATTCTTTTGACAGACCAGACTATTCTTGAAAACCTGCCGGTAGGGTCTGTGGTGGCCTATCTAAGCGCGCTCGACCCGAACGCGGGAGACACTTTCACATTCAGCCTGGTAAGCGGAACGGGCGATACGGACAATGCCTCTTTCAGCATATCAGGAAACAAACTGCTCTCCGCGGTGGTTTTTGACTATGAAACCAAAGACAGCTACAGCATCCGTATTCGTGTGACGGACCAGGGCGGCTTGTGGTACGAGAAAAGCTTTATCATTAGTATTCTGGATGTGAATGATGCTCCAATCGCTAATGATCAGACTGTTTCGACGCCCGAGGACACCCCGTTGGCAATCACATTAACTGGTTCGGATCAGGATGGGGACCCCCTGACCTACGCGGTCATCGCTCACCCAACCCACGGCGTTCTGACCGGTACCGCACCGAACCTGACCTACACGCCAGCTGCTGATTACCATGGAACTGACAGCTTCACCTTCCAGGCAAGCGACTACGCCCTGGTAAGCAATATTGCCACAATTACGATTAATGTCACGCCGGTAAACGATGCGCCAGTGCTTGGAGCGATTGGTAATAAGAGCGTTCCTGAGCTCACCCTGCTCACCTTTACAGCCGCGGCGACTGACGTGGACGGCGACACGCTTACGTTCAGCCTGGTTGGCGCTCCTTCCGGAGCCGCGATTGACCCGGCGACCGGCGTCTTCACCTGGACTCCCACCGAAGCCCAGGGCCCCGGCGAATACACTTTCACCGTCAAGGTCTGCGACAACGGCACGCCGGTATTGTGTGACGAAGAAGAGATTAAGGTCACCGTCAGTGAGGTCAACGTCGCGCCTGTGCTTGGTGCGATTGGCGATAAGACAGTTGATGAACTGACCTTGCTCAGCTTCACCGCGACGGCCACAGATGCCGACATTCCAGATAACACCCTGACCTTCAGCCTGGTTGGCGCTCCTGCCGGAGCCGCGATTGACCCGGCGACCGGCGCCTTCACCTGGACGCCCACCGAAGCCCAGGGCCCCGGCGAATACACCTTCACCGTCAAGGTCTGCGACAACGGCACGCCTGGGTTATGTGACGAAGAAGAGATTAAGGTCACCGTCAACGAGGTCAACGTCGCGCCTGTGCTTGGCGCGATTGGCGATAAGACGGTTAATGAACTGACCCTGCTCAGCTTCACCGCGACGGCCACGGATGCCGACGTTCCCGCCAACACCCTGACCTTCAGCCTGGTTGGCGCCCCTGCCGGAGCCGCGATTGACCCGGCTACCGGCGTCTTCACCTGGACGCCGACCGAAGCGCAGGGCCCCGGCGAATACACCTTCACCGTCAAGGTCTGCGACAACGGCACGCCTGTATTATGTGACCAAGAAGAGATTAAGGTCACTGTTTTTGAAGTAAATACCGCTCCGACCGCGCGGGATCAGTCCGTTACCACGCCGGAGGACACCCCGATTGACATCTCACTGGATGTGAGTGATCCTGAAAATGACCCATTAACCACAACCATCATCACCGGACCATCTCATGGGCAGGTAAGTGTGAACGGCATTGTGGTGACGTATACCCCGGATCTGAACTACTACGGCGCGGACAGCTTTACGTATAAAGTCAACGACGGCCTGGAAGATTCGAACATCGCCACCGTAAGCATTACAGTCACACCGGTAAACGACCCGCCTGTTGCTTATGGGATGACGGTAGAAACTCCGGAGAACTTCCCGGTCAATTTTGAACTGCTCGCGACCGACCCTGAGGGAGATATTGGAACCTTTATCATTGTTACAACTCCGGCTCACGGCACGCTTGATTGCGACGGACGTTACTGTACATACACTCCGGACCCTAACTGGAACGGCGAAGACGGCTTTTACTTTAAGGTAAACGATGGCGAGTTGGATTCCAACGAGGCATTCGTCAAGATTATCGTCCACCAGGGACCGAGAATCTACATTCCCATTTTGTTCAAGTAAGAAAGGTTAGCCAGGGGCTGCTCAAAAGAAGAGCAGCCCCAATTTTTGTTAACAAAGTACATGTTCATTTCCTTTCTATTGAATGATGTTAAAAAATTCCGTGGAGGTAAGACAATAATTAGTTTATTTTCTTTACGCAAACAAACCCGGGTTTGTAACGTTAGCGATTGCGGCTTTGTCATTCAGATGAATGGATATCAATCCACTCTCTCTGACGGAAGAAATAATGAACAGAAACGCTGCCGTACAGAACCAATCATTTAGATAAGGTAACAAAAGTTTCGCATATATCATAAAGGGTATGGTTCAAAATCATTCGCATTGTTCTATCAGTCCAAAAGATCGAAGGTGAAAGAACCCTGTCAGAACAAATTGTTCGGTTTCTCTCGATAAACTGCAGGAACCCGAGAATAATTAGAACCACTTCTGACCAAATTTCAGCGAATTTTGACGGACTCAATGGTGAAATTTGAGTATGTTTAGTTTTCAGCGTATAGAGACGCTTCAGAGGATAGACAACTCTTAAAAAGGACTGGCATCCACACAAGCGAGGGCCGGTAAGCAATTTGGGTTTGTGCGCAGCGACTGTCCTATGCTAGGCAGGCTTTGCGCCTAGCGTGGTTGAGCGCATAGTTTTTGTGATCGCGATGAACTGCTTGGAAACCAGAGATGGTTCGCATTTTTTTAGGTAACACAAGTCCAGGCGGGTTATAACTGTTGGCTCAATACCCACGATGGCCGCTTTTGACTGCGCCGTGTATTCAGCCAACTTACGCATCAGCAGCGCAACACCCATGCCATTAATCACCATTTCCAATAAGTTTTCAAGCCTGTGGTCTGTAAAAACAATATGGGGTTCGAAACCACTTGCCTGGCATAACTGAACGCTCAGGCGATGCAGCATTGTATTCTCGGGGATTAGCACAAAACTCTCATGACAAAGCTTATCAAGCGAAATTACTTTCTGATTTGCCAGGGGGTGGTTGATTGGCAGGAGGGCTACCAGTTCGTCTTCGGTTATTGACAAATGCGAGAAATCAGCAGCAGGCTCTCCATAGGTCCGGATAAATGCCAAATCGCATTTTTTTTGCCTGAGAAGGTCTTCCAATTCTTCAGAGCCAGCCTGAATTACATTAATGGTTGCCTGGGGGTTCATTTTCTTAAAAGACACCAGCAGCTCGGTGATGTTATATTGCGCCAGAGCTGGGATGGAGCCGATAGTCAGCGTTTGCTGGCTCTCATTTTTGGCTTCCCGAACCAGTTCGGTGAGGCGCTCATTCAGATCCGTAATTTCCCGGGCATACGGAAGCAGCATTTCGCCATGTTTGGTAATGGAGACCTTCCGGGTGGTTCTGTCAAACAACTTTAATCCGAGTTCAAGCTCCAGGCGCTGGATATGTTTGGTAAGCGTTGCTTGAGAACAAAACAGGATTGCCGCGGCTTCCAAAAAATTCTGGGTTTCCGCGACGACCAGGAAATCCTTCAGGTATCTGATTTCCACAGATTTTCCTTTCGACGGATATATTCTAAATCAGAATATATTATAACGCAGAAACCATCACCGCAATGCAAAAATGAATAATCTTCTTTAACTTGGTGACTAAGTTCCAGGAGTGAAACTCACGATAATCCCCAATTTTGTTTCAATGAGTCCATCAACGACCATGGAAAACAATAATTTCCATATAGGAATAAATCCAAACAAAAAATGAATTGCTCTTATAGAAATAAACCGTATGATTATGTAAACTCATCTGATTAAATCTCGGCATTTAATTAATTATTCGGTTCGTGAAATTTTAAATCATTACCCTCACGCGGAGGTAGTTCAGAAAATGGAAAACTCAGTTTTTTCATCCCGGAAACTAGATGACAATACCTGGATAATTTTTGGTGAGGGCTGCACATCATATCTCGTTGTTGGAAACAAAATGGGCTTGATGGTGGACAGCGGTTTCGCGACAGAGAATATACAAAAATACGCGCAGACGCTTACCGACAAGCCGGTGAACCATGTTATCAACACGCATGGGCATTTTGACCATACCGGCGGCAACGGCTGGTTTCAACATGCCTACATGAGCGCGAAGGCGCTCGAAATTGCCAAGATCCCATATCCAAGCCTTGACCCGTCAAAATATCGCACCGATTATGTCGTCACCGTGGTTGGGGATGGTGATGTCATCGATTTAGGCGGCCGCCGTCTGGAGGTGCTGGAAATTCCAGCGCACGCACCCAGCAGCATCGCCCTCTTGGACCGAAGCGAGAAAATTCTTTTCTCCGGCGATGAAGTGGCAGACCTGGTGGTTTTGGTTTGGATGCAAGATGAACCCCAGCCGTACGTAGAGCAGCACGCGCTCAACATGGAAAAATTGCTCAGGCAGAGGGACGGGTTTGAGCGTATCTGTTGGGGGCATGCCGTGGGTTTCCTGGAAGGCGACCTTGTAAAGCGCTATCTTGAACATGATGAACTGATTATGGCAGGCAAAGAAACCGAACCATGGGTACCGTTGCCTGGCGGTCCGGCAGATTTCTTTATGCCCCAACCAGAATTCAAACGTAAGTCCGGATATCTTGACACTCAACTCGTTTTTGACTTGCGATATATCAAGTTTTAATGGAAATTACGGAGGTTTAACTTAAATCAGAAGAGATACCAAGCGAAACTAATTAGCTATACCTGGCAGCACCATTGAATATTAATTGATAAGGCTCAAAAGGAGAAAGAATATGAAACGCAAATTGATGTTAGTTATCCTCGCCCTTGCTCTGCTAACTTCAGTATTGTCAGGCTGCGCGAAGGAAGTTGAAGCGCCAACGGAGAAGCCGGCCGCCCCAGCCGAGACCGAAGCCCCGGTTGTGACTGAAGCCCCCGCGGAAACTGAAGCACCGATGGAAGAACCTGCTTTGCCCGCGGAAGTCGACATCGCGATTGGCGCGGATCCGGCCGACCTATCTCCATTTGTTGGGATGAGTATGGGCCGGATTGCAGTCCTGAAAACTATTTATGAGTACCTTATAGAAGTGGACTCGATGGGCGGCAAAGCGGTTCCGATGATCGCGAAAAGTTGGGAAAAGACCGGCGACAAACTGTACAAAGTTACCATTTTTGATAACGTTTTCGACAGCGCCGGAAATCATATCACCGCGGCGGATGTTGCCTGGTCTTACAATACCGCCAAAGAATTAGGAAACCTGCGTCCCTTGGGCGATATTGTTTCGTTTACCGCGGTGGACGATTTGATTTTGGATTTGGAAGTTAAAGCTAATTTCGGACCAGGCGGCCTCGAAAAGGTCCTTGCCGAGTGCCCGATTGTAAGCCAGGCTGCCTACGAATCCAGCGCAGATAGTTTTGCTACCAAACCGATTACTACCGGCGCATATGTGTTGACCGAATATGTGCCTGGTTCAAGCCTGACGTTTGAACGCCGCGCGGATTATTGGCAGACTGACCCAGAGTTCCGCACTTTATTCAGCCAGGCTAACGTTGAGAAAATTGTCTTCAAGGTGATTACTGAGGCTGCTCAAAACGCGATTGCGCTGGAAACTGCGAACGTGGATATCGCTGCCGGCGTAACACAGGATGACCTTCCGAATTTCTTGAATAACCCGGCCTTCACCACATTCAATTTCCTCGATAACCTGACCCAGAACTTACAATTCAATGGTTCCGATGGACACGCACTGACTAACAAGGAACTTCGTCAGGCTATCGCTTACGCGATTGATACTTCAGCCATGTGCGAAGCCGTTGCGCCTGGCGCTTGCACGCCCGCGCATACGATCGGGAACCCCAATTTTGGCGGCTACCTGAAGAAATGGGAATCCGAACCCTACTACGAATTTGATCTTGCCAAAGCCAAAGAGCTGTTCGCTGCTTCCGGTCATGCCGCGGGCGAGCTGACCTTCAAACTGCTGGCTCAAAACGACGCTCGCTCCGGCTTAATGGCCCAGATCATTCAGGCCCAGTTGGCCGAACTTGGCATCGCTGTTGAAATAAACCAGGTTGAGTCTGCTGTGTACAATCAGATTCAATATGATCCAACAGCATATGACCTGCTGCTCGCGATGTCTGCCGGTGGCGATTTCATCTTCAGCCCATGGCAGCTCGTGTATGACCAGAATCGCTACAACGGAACAACCTCGAACTTCTTCAAGGATGATGAATTGCAAGCGCTGCTGGTCACGGTGAGTTCGCTGGACGGCTTCAATGAAGCCAATGTGGACGCTTTCCAGCAGTATCAGAAGGAACAACTCTATGCCTATGGTATGCTTTCCTTCAACAGCATTATCGTGGCAGACTCTGGTGTTCTGAAGGTTGTGCGGGATACGCGCGGTCAGGTTATTCCCGGCGCATGTGAATATGCCGTGGATTTTAATAAGTAATTCAGCCGGCTAATCACTGACGTGACCGGACTGTAAGTGTCACAAATGCGCGGCACTGCTGGAAAATACTCGAATCGTATCGAAAGCAGTGCCGCAATTTATGCTGACATGGGACACAACGAACGCAATGAATACCCAGATGATAATGGGATAATCGAAACAATATGAGCGGCTGACAAATCGAAAGGGCATGTTTGATGGGACGATATATCCTTAAACGATTAATTTGGATGATACCGGTTGTGTTGGGCGTCACCATTCTGGTGTTCTCGATTATGTACCTGATCCCAGGCGACCCGGCCAAAATGATGCTAAGTCCGGAAGCCACACCTGAAGAAATTGCCGCAAAAAGAGAAGATCTGGGATTAAATGACCCATATTTTGTGCGCCTGGGAAAGTTCCTGGGTGGAATAATATTTCGGTTCGATTTTGGGGATTCCTGGGTCTACAATCAACCCGTTACCAAAGAACTTATCAGCCGCTTTCCGCGCACTCTGACGATAGCCGCGATTTGTATCGGTCTGCAAATATTAATTGGCATTCCGTTGGGGATTATTGCCGCGGTCAATCAGAACGGGCTGGGGGACCGAATTTCCATGTTTATTGCGTTGTTTGGCATATCCCTGCCCAATTTTTGGATTGCGTTAATGTTGATACTTCTCTTCTCAGTAAAATTAGGCTGGCTGCCACCTTTTGGGATTGGGAGCATCAAGTATTACATTCTTCCCTGCATCGCAAATGCCTTTCCGGGGATTGCGACCCAAGCCAGGCAAACCCGTTCAAGCATGCTGGAAGTGATTCGTTCTGATTACATTACAACAGCCCGCGCCAAGGGTATGTCTGAGACGCAAATCCTGCTCAAGCACGCACTGCCAAACGCCCTGCTGCCAGTCATCACGATTATCGGAAATGGGATGGGAATGCTGCTTGCGGGCACGGTTGTGATTGAATCCATATTTTCCATCCCGGGGATTGGGATGTATCTGGTGGGCGGGATAAATTCGCGTGATTACAATATCGTCCAAAGTTCCGTGATATTTTTAGCCCTCGCCTTTACATTTATTATGCTTTTGGTAGACCTTGCGTATGCCTTAATTGACCCGCGAATCAAAGCGCAATTTGCCCGCAAACACAAAAGGAGCCATCATGCTTAATCCTTCCGGAATGGCTGCAACTCCTGGCACGATAAAAAAACAAAACCAATTTTCTGTGGTCTTACGGCGGCTTTCAAAGAATTCCTCCGCGATGATCGGATTAATTGTGGTAGTAATCTTGGTTCTTATGGCGATTTTCGCGCCCCTGATCGCGCCCTATCCCTACGATAAGCAAAACCTGCTTAACACGCGCAAACCACCGTCCGCCGAGCATATCATGGGTACTGATGAGCTTGGAAGGGATATTTTCAGCCGCATTGTCTACGGCAGCCGTTATTCGCTCAGCATTGGCTTTTTGGCTGTGTTGTTCAGCAATCTGATTGGGATGACATTGGGCGCGCTAGCCGGGTATTTCGGGGGAATAACAGATGATATCATCATGCGTCTTATCGATATCATTCAATCCATCCCTGGAATACTGTTGGCGATAGCGATTTCAGTCGTTTTGGGTCCGGGT
>Ga0208694_1003327_pt1 | contig 15633 bp, 13 predicted proteins | sample AD_UKC078_MetaG_FD_184442 | JGI IMG/M metagenome (GOLD analysis project Ga0208694, IMG submission 184442) | Active sludge microbial communities of municipal wastewater-treating anaerobic digesters from USA - AD_UKC078_MetaG (SPAdes) (version 2) | ecosystem: Engineered > Bioreactor > Anaerobic >...
GGAAGGGAGGTGACAAATGAAAGCAAGTAAACGTGATAACTTAATCGGCAGCCTTTGCGCCGCTGCTGTGATTATCGGTTGCATACTTTTGGGGTTATGGCTGTTTGCCTGACAAAGCGAGACATTGCCCGGAAGGTACTTCAAGGCTTAGACCGTGAGATGATCTCGTACCGTGACGAAATCTGCTTACGGATAGATCAGTCCCAATTTACGGCAGACGAGGCAGAAGACTACATCAATCAGGAGGTGGAGAAGCGGATAGCCGAGAGGATGCCGAGCGAGGAAGAGATAAATAAGCAGGCAGAACAAGCGGCGCAACGTGACACAAAAGATGGAAGAATAGGTATAATCATAGATTCAACTTATTATGGCGTGTTTTGTGATGCTTTAGAGTGGCTTCGCTCCCGCCTGACCTGTTCGGAAAAACCGAACAACTCACAAAAGACGGAAGGAGAGGAAAATGGATAAGAATGGAAAGATATGGGGCTTTACGAGTAAGCTCTTTGCAAAGAACAATGTTGAAGTGCATCGCATCGTTGGTCGCAAAGGCGGTACAAGCTCCTTGCATCGACATACGGCAAAATGGTCCATGTTCTTTGTTGAACGAGGTCAGATTAAAATACATATTGAAAAGAATGATTATCCGCTAATGGATGAGACTATTCTCGCGTATGGACAAACCATTGTGATTAAACCAAACGAATATCATTCTTTTGAAATATTGACAAATGGCACAGTGGCCTATGAAATTTACTGGACTGAACTTGACCCTAATGACATTGAACGTAAAAATTGTGGAACAATATGAAAAACATATATTTCTTCGCTAATGGTAACTCTGCCGTTTTTATAAACGAAGAGCAAGTACCGCATCTTCAACAAGCATGGATACAACTTTTCTTTGACCACATGCTTAAAAATGGAGAGGAGCCGGACGAGTTTATAATAACACTTCCAAATGGAGATAAAGTATGTCCTATTAAACTGGAAGATGGTAGTTATAATATACTAATAGGATGAAAGCAGTAGCAATTATTCCAGCACGTTATGGTTCTACAAGATTTCCTGGAAAACCACCCGGATCCACGCATAGCAAAGTCAGATGGTAGCAGAATGTTGCCGCTGAATAGACTTGAAATAGTATTGAAAAGTATTTTAAAGATATGGAACGCAGTAAGGCAGTAGAAGCAATGATGCGCGACATACGAGATCAGGTACCAAGTTTACCACAAAGCCTTGCTGCTATTTTAGAAAATAGGTTTGATTTGATGTGGCAGGTTGGGTACGATCATCGAGGAGCTGAACTTACCGCTCATAATAAAAAGCCCGTACGATTACTTGATCATAACGGACTTCTTATTGAAACATTCCCAAGTGTGGTGGATGCCGCAAAGGCAACCGGATATGGCGCCACCGGTATTTATTCTGCTATCGAAAGACGATCACGTACAAAAGATGGGTACTATTGGGAATATGCTCAGTTGAAAGAGTAAGTGAGATTCAGCAAGAGGACGGGTTTCTGAATACCGAAGTTGTACCCAAACCCAACATTGATAAACTCCCATCCAGTAATACCTAATGCAGGAGTAATCTCTGTGAATGTTTGATCTTCTGAGGGTCCTACAAAGACGGATAAAGTAAATGCTACCGTCTGATAAGGTTCTCCATCTTGCATTTCAAAAAGACCATACCCAATCCCTGCCCCCACACAACTTACAAGTCGGGCAGTCTGCCCAGGACCAAGAGGTAATTGTAAAGCACTGGCTGTAAATGCCGGACGGGGTAACCACTGACCGGTGAGAGCTTTTTCACCTTCCTTACCAAAGGAAGGAACACGACCAAAGAAATGATCAAATTTTCCCTGTGCCATAAGCATCCCGCTGAGGCACATCATTACTGCAAAAATGATTAACTTTTTCATATGTTTATAAAAAATTCATTACTAATAATTGTTTGAGATCCAGCAGAGAACCCAATTCTGAATGTACTCCTTCCCGTCTTCACTGGCATATTCACTCCTGAAAAAGTCTTGCTGGTTTGTCCTGTAACAAAGGTAAACGATTGACTTCCAGAAATCAATATACTACCCGAAGCATTCCTTATACTCCAATATATTGTTATTACTAAATCTCCACCGGCTACTGTAAAATTGAATGTAGGTTGTGGTGACATGGCCTCTCCAACATTTTGAGAAGAAATATGCGCAATAGAAGTAAGAGTAACAAGAACGCTATCAAATTGATTTGATATAATTAATTCATCAGGATCATCTTCAAGATATATTACCATGTATTTTGCTGTAGATATAGGATAAGATAGACGAGATATTGATTCTGTGTGAGTACCAACACTAAATGTAATAGACACAGTCTGTTCTGCTGTTACTGCTACATTTCCCGCAGCATCAGATGAAAAATAATATTTAATATTTGCCGTTTTAGTAGAAGTTGCTGCATACTCAAATGAAGGAGATAAAGGAGCACCATATCTCCCATCTGCTATTGTATCAATATGATTAAGTGTAATACCAAAATCTTCAGATGACTCAACTGGAGTACCAGAACTTTCTTCTTCCCATCCTGGCTGTACATCAGATTCGTAAGAGGCACCAGACTCTTCCATTTCTGGTTGTACTCCATCATACGGTAGCAGCTCAACTAAATCCAAATCCCATGTACGATGTCTTGCATCAAACGTACCACGATTTATTACAAACTTACGATTTACGCCATTATCTTTAAATTCAGTATCAATAAGACTCCCGTTGATATTCAACCCACTCTTTACTCCAGTAATGCGTTCAATGATGGGCATTTGAACCATATACTTAGCACGACTATATTGTGCCATAATCTCATCTCCTATAATATGTAGTAATGGTTTATGTGGAAAAGCATCACTGCTATCATCCCCAGCACACCATTCAGCAGAAGGAGCAACAGTAGCAAATCCAAATGTAAAGGTTTTACTTCCTCCATTACAACTAATGACTGCTGTGCCATTCGTCCCAGTTATTTCAACACCATCAGTACGCCTGCCTATCGGAGAAGAAGATACTGAATATGTCTCTGTGGCAGTCAATCCATTATTACTTACACTATATGAGAAATTGCTGCCATTTGTATTTCCATGTATAAGTAGTGCACTTAAAGTAGAATCAATTTCAAATGATACTCCAAGACTGGCATAAATGTAATCATAAGAAGAAATCCAATTCATTATTGATTCTTCTATACTATCTATAAAAATCATGTTACGGGCTGTGCCTTCAATTGTGATTGTAACGTAACCACTACTACCAGTTATAGTTAATTCTACCAATCTTCTTGTTCCTGCCTGATTTGGAGTAACAACATAGGCCACTCCTGTTATATCACCTGTTATACTTCCTATCGCTGCTGCTGTAGTAAAATCAACTCCGGCAATAGCCGCCTTAAAAAGTATCATTGAAACTCCCGCACTATTTTCATCGTATTCAAGTAATACATTATAATCTTGCCAATACTCCGCAAATGATGCTATAAATGCTTGTATTGCATCTTCTTCAGATTGTGGGGCATTTACAGCAAATGATCCTGCAAATTGTTCAATGTTATTAGTAATACCCGTATCCCCTTTACGAGTTGGCACTGACTCCTTTACAATATCACCGAGTATAAAATCATAGTCTCTTACATCCCCATGTGCAACATCGCTTATTGGATTGTATGTAGTTTCCGTGATATTATCAACTATGGTGTACTTATCCTTTAAAATGTATTTTGCACCAAATCGCCAAGCAATGGGGATAAACGCCTTCATGAAATATGCACCACCAATCAACATTGGAGATGCAGCTCTTCCAGCTTTTATACGTTCCCAAATAGAACGTTGGTAGGTGATCTTGGATAACTCTGTTGATGCTGCTACAAACCGCACATTCCTAATGCAAACATATACACTATCTGAATATCGGTTTATAAACTGTATAGAAAGAGGTCGTGTATATGGTAAACCTTTAAATGTAAATGAAGCTGTCTGCCATCCAGTCCAACCATGCCCCACATCATCCATCGGCACGGTATTAGAATAGTTAGCCCTACCATACTGTAAAGGAACCCATGTCAACTCCGTAGCCTCCGTTGAATTCTTTATTAGGTATTTACCTTGTGCCCAAAATAAAACGTCAGAAGCCAATTGAACAACAACAAATGAAGCAATTACATTATCTTTATATGCAATTGCTGTATTATAGAATCCAAATTCAAACTCAAGTCTAAATTGTTCAGTATCTGGTGCAGAACGAGTATATTCTCCAAATGATTGAGAAACAGCTACTCCATTACGTAACGCAACACCTTCCTCTTCTTTTGGTACAATATCTGATACAGGAATTGCAGCGCGCCCATATATGGTAGAGGTAACCCAATGTTCAAATAGTCGGGTTACAATATCATAGGAATCTACATGAAAAGATGGATTATCAATCCAAGTATCCCTATTCCCATACTCAAAGTTTATATTGATGCGTTTTGCTGGGTTGATCCGAGTTTGTACTCCTCCCGGTATCTGAAGTAGTGCCGATTCTTGATGAGTTGTAGTTCTGTGAATATATTGAATTGGAGTCATTGAAATGGGCTCATGAGCAGTCTTACTTGTCCAATGCCTACCATACACCACAGAACGGTACTGCTCAACAGGTCTATATATTTGAAATATACCAAAATTCTGTCGTATTGTCGCCCCGTATTTTCGAAGTATTTCTGTTAAAGTTTCGGCACATGTCATATCATAAAAACGATCCCTCTCCAAAAGTAATTGATTAATAGGAGTATATACAGTACCCATTGCCATTGATTCCTCAAATAAATTGATATACTCTTCATATTCTGTTACTCCAATCTTACTAAGAATATCCCAAATTATTTCAGACTCCAATGCCCTATCTTCATAATAGGTAAATGAACCATCACTATGTTCTTCTTCTGCAAACATAATATCTTGCAGATATTTTAATCCGTCTACTACGGTAATAGTAAGATAGAAAGGAGGAACATCATACGGTTCTTCATATTGTGACGGATCAACCCACCCTTGAAAGAACAGCTCTCCATCAGAGTCAATCCCCTGATACACCTCAACCCAACAATACATAATGTTAGGATCAAATAGATCAGTGAACTTCCAATTCTCACCTGCCTGTATTTCTATCTTGACTTGAGTAGGCCGCCATGGATCGTTAAAGTCATCTGAACCATTTGTAAATTCTACTTTAAGCGGATGTCCACTTCCCTTCAATACTTCTACCTCTCCGGCATAAGAAGGAACAGAGAACTTAATGTACCAAGCACATCGAGCGGCATCCCAAAACTTCAGTTCATAAATTGCGTCCATACTACTGGAATTGATTCATTCGTCTTAATACCAGTCCGATATCACTTCCCTTGATTTTACCATCAATTGTGATATGAATCTTCTGAGGTTTCTGTTCAATATTACGAATATTCCTTTGAACATTCTTTGGAAGAACATACTCCCCAGAACTTAACATTGCCGGGAAGCTATCATTAGGATAACCAGAAGGAACCTGTCCTCCACCTGCCATTCGAGCAACCTGCGGATAATAATCAGCCCCAGCAAGAAGTTTCTCAGTCATTTCCGTACCACGAGAAATCTTAGTAAGGTAAGCAAGGGACCGGTCATCCACCTTCTTTAATCTGCCAAGTTTATCTACTAATTTTGTAGTATCAAAAACATTCGCCGCAGACTTACCTACACGATCCTTCGCCTTATATCCAATGGTTGCCTTGGATATCCTGTTAAGATAATCAAATGACTTATCTTTACCTTTTGATTCCTTTGATACTTGAGCAACCTTGCGCAGATAATCAAATGACTTATCTTTACCTTTTGATTCCTTTATCGTCTTGATAAGAGAAGCAAACTGATCACTTGATTTGTCTTTTATCTTTACACCTTTTACAGAAGCAGCTACCTTTGATATTTGCCCTATCTGCTTGGTCAAAGCACTACTTTTAGATGCTTGATCCTTGGTAATCTTTGTAAGACTATTTGTATAATTGTTTACGTTTGAAATCTTGGTTATATATTTCTTACGAGTATTTAATGCTTGTTCCGCTGGAATGGTAGGTCGTTTCATCAAAGGAGCAAACAATGATTTAAACTTCTCTTCAGGGAAATTTATCTCATAGGTAGAAAGCAGCAGTTGTAACTCGTCGCTAATGCTCCCGCTGGGTATAGATCCTTGCCGTGTAAGCGACGCAAGCATATCCGGCATATCCCGGTATTCCTTCGGTAGCACTACTTCACCACTTGACAATAAAGCAGGATATGAATCATTAGGATATCCGGAAGGAACTAATCCACCTTTAGCCATCTTACTTGCAATGCCAGTAAATATACCTCCGCCTAATCCGCCAAGTAAGAGCTGTAATATAGGACCAACCCCCGGTATCAATGATAACAGTGAAGGCAATATTGAACCAAGACTACCTACTGCTGCCTTTCCAACGTCACCACCTTGTATTGCCGTGCTTACCACACTTCCTATCCCTTGAGCACTTGCGGATACTACATTACCATATTTTCCGGTACCAGTAGCAACCTCTGCCGTAGCATCTGCTGTGGAAAGAGCAGTAGAATCTAATACCCCCAATGAGGTAATAAGTTGCTGTAAAGCATCTGCCGCTGATGTGATAGCTACCGTAGTATCAGTTGGGATTGGTTGTATATACTCCGGTGGAGTTGGTTCTGGAGTTTTGAACAGAGCAGTCGGTAAAGTAGGCTGACCATAACTCTTCATCAAACTCTCAACAAAGGAAACCAACTCCTCATTCTGCATGAGGATATTATTACGTACATCTTCTATCCGCTTACCATAAAGAGGATTTTCTTTCATTGAAATTCCTTCTTCCGGTATTTCAACTCCGTAAGCCTTTTTACCACCAACTGCCCCTTGGGTAAGTGTGCCCATACCATTGTACATTTGTACCATCTTGGCATAGGTATCATATCCTAACTTGTCCGCTAACTTGAGTTTCTGTCGAAGTATGTCAAGTGACGCCCCAATAGGATCGGCAATCAACTTTTCAAGTTGTTGCGGATTCTCATAGTTAACTGCAAATGGATTGGCAGAACCACTTGGTGTCCCACCTGTTTCTACATGTGGTATAGCAAGAGCGGTGTACGGATCAATTCCGCGGGCAAGTGCTTTCTTAACTACTTCTTCTACAAAGGTGGCGTCAAATGAACCATGTAGTTTGGAATAATCCGAAACAGGTTGTCCGGTTATTGAATCAATGTTACGCTGATCAACAATCTTAAATACTTCAGGGTACTTATCCTTTGCTTTCTCATAATCTTTTGCGGAAGCTTCTTGACTTGAAAGAGCAAGACCACCAGCAGTGAGGCCGGCTACGGCGGGGAGTTTGTTAAGAAGATTGGTAAAACCTTCTACATCTTTTATTAACTCAAAAAATCTTGATGATACTCCTGAAATATTTCCTTGAATTCCTTCCTGTATTTGTATGCCCGTCCACAAATTACCTACTTTCTGTCCTGGTTTCAATCCTGTGGAATGACGCATCTCCATCATTCGCGCATAAATCTCGGTAGGCTCTGTGTAATAATCCAAAATTGTTTGCCCTAATATATCATCAACCCTCCATGGTATTTTTTTAAGGTGTGGACTATCTTTTGGTAAGTCTCTAAAATCACTAAAAACTGAAGTCATTTCTTCCTTCATCCAATCAGGAATAAATTCATCAGCTCTTGTTACTCTATGTGTTCCTTCATGAATTGCCGTTGCTTTTATATTAGAACCGAATGGAGCAACATACGCCTTATCATATCTCTCATTGTATCGCCCAGCAACTTGCTCCCACGAACGCGGATCCTTCATTAATTCATTGTAAGGAAGAACTTGTGCCGTATATGCTCGTTCTCTTTTGATACGATCAAGCATATTTTCCCACTCTCCGGAAACTTCATATGGATGAGTAGTCTCAGTTCGTATTGATTGCTCCGCTATTAAATCATCAAGTCGTTTAAGGGTTGCCTCATCATTATACCAATTCTTCATCCATGTATTAGCTTCTCTAACTTGCGGGTCAGCCTTGATGGACAATTCATTGTACTTGGTTCTATTTGTATATGCTGGTAATGGTTTAAAAGGAGCTTCCGCAGCATATACCATTTCTTTAGCAGAAGGTATTGGGAATGCTTTTGCTCTTTTGACAGCTTGTACTGCATCAGGGATAAGAGATACTACTTTACCCGTCATCTCATCAAGCATTCCATAAGTAGCAGCTTCGGTAATAAGCGGTAAACGTTCTCCCCAACTGCCACGACCGGCTTCAATTTCTTCTGGATTTGGTCTACGGAATTGCATCCCCCAAGTAAGAACTCCTGTTGCCATATCGGCGAAGAAGTTATGTATTCTGTCACTGAGTGTGTCAGCTGCACGAATCGCTCCGGCAGTATCTCGTTGCATTCTTTCAAACCCAAAAGCAAACCCGGTAAAATCAAGTTTCTTAGGTAGGACTGTTTCACCTGAACTTAAGAATGCCGGATACGTATCATTAGGATACCCGGGCGGGATTTCTCCACCGTGTTGTAACTTCGGTATCAGGATGGAAGATATCTCGGTCTCAGGTGAGAATTCTACAAGCCGCTTTTTCTGTTGTTTCTCCTTAATTAATTTTTCAGCGTATTCACCGGCCTTGCCTTTCGGAATTACAGTTTCACCAGAAGATAGAAGTGCCGGGAATGTATCATTCGGATAACCCTCCGGAACAACGCCACCCGTTGCCATTTTTGTAACCATTGGAATAGGCACAGACAACGCCGCGGTTACTGCAGCCGAGTTCAGTGCTATTGCAACTAAACTGTACGGGAACGGCATCTTGGCGGCTTCTGCCACTGCCGATGCCAAAGCCTCCGCTGCCTTGGCGTTTGCCGCTACGATTGCTGTGGCCGCATTAACCGAGTTGGCAACTGCTGCCTGTGCGGAGGCCCCAGCATCGGCAACCTTGGCGGCTGTCTCTGTGGTTGTAACAGGCACTAATTTAGAGATGGCCTCAAGTTCTTTATTCTTAGACATAACCATTGCCTCAGACAACAGGTTTGCCTGTGCTCGTAACGGCAGGGATGCGGCAATGGCAATGTTCTCATTCTGTTTGGCAAGGGCAACCTTTTCAATTGATGCGGCTTCAAGGTTACGATTCTGAACAGACTTCTCAAGGATGGCTTGAGCTTTTGAATTGCCAAATGTTATACCAAACAATTCTCCGTACTTCTGCATAAAGGCCAACACCTGCGGAATGGCACGAAGTATGTTACCTACCCACTTGGCCCACTTCTCATCAGCCTCTCCGATTGAGTCCGTAAGTTTATCCCACAGATTAGCAATCCAACCAAGTGACTCCATTGCAAGTTGGGTCTTCAACACCTCTTCCCGAAGATCCTTGAGATTCCCCATCTGCTCTTCCATCTCAGCCGTCCAAGCCTCTCCACGGTTGGATTCAATAACTTCGTACAGGGAACGTATCTTAGCCTCCGTTATGTTTGTTGCCACATTTACCATATCCATGGCAGAGGCGTAGGAACCAAAGGCCTTAGCAACACCTAATACAACTTCGGCATCAAGTGAAGCCTCAAGGTCAATATAAGCATCCTTCAGATCAAGGAATGCTTTTGCGGCATCTTTAAAGGCCTGTGAGTTGATACCCTCTTTAGAAGCATTTGCCAGTTTAACCATTTCGGATCTGGTAACTTGCATTCGCTTCTTTAGAAGCTCAAGATATATATCAAGATCACCAAACGCTTTAGCTTGCTTTTCAAGTAAGTCAATTGATTTTTGTAATTCTTCCGAAGCACCTACATCAATGTACTTCTGAATAAGTTCAACAATCCTTGATAATGTTTCTTCATATGTCGTCGGAACATTCCCCTCAAATATATCAGCCCCATTATGTTTGACAAAGGCTTCCGTTACCTTATTTAAATCAGCTCCTGTCTTAGCAGCCTCAGTTGTCGTCTCAATAAATGTATCAAGCATTTCATTGTACATGGACAACTTCCCAGCGGTGGCGTCAAATCCATCACCAAGAGCTTTTTCTTTTGCCTCGATAAAGGACCAAGCCTCTCCAAATTGGTAGAGTTTATTCTTTGATGTTTCAACAATAAATGACAAGTTTTTAATTGCTTCCGCCATTGCTTTCGCGGCAGCATCCGCCCCGTGTCCATTTTCAATAAACTCACGTAAGGCATCATTGTACAACTCCAACCGTTCTTTATTGGCATCGTACCCTTCAACACCTAATTCAGCATAAGCCTTTTCCAATACTCCGATTTGCCTTAACTGCTCATTCATTAAAGCTAAAGCCGCAGTTGCATTAAATGTATCCTCTGTCTGGGTTCCTGTTTTACGTGAATTTTTTAACTGCTCTTGCCACGTCTTATACCAATTTTCAGCGGCAACACTTGTTTCATCATACTGTTTCTTTGCTAAAAGAAGATTTGGAATAAGTATTTTGCTCAAGTAATCATCCTGTGGTCCAGCTTCTTTCATAAGGAATTTTTGCCGAGTCTTCCCTATTGTTTCCCAACCTTGTACAACTTCGTCTGTATATTTCTTGGCAAGCTTTGATTTAAATGCTTCCTGTGTTTCCTGTGAAAAGTTTTTCAATTTATCTGTAACCCCGCCAATGGTTACTTCCATATTTTTAAGACTATTGTTATCCTCAAATCCCCGCATAAAGGCTTCCTGAATACCTTCAGTCAATTTCAAAACCTCATTACGGGCTTGAACGTTCATCTTACCAATAGCCTCTGGTCCTAAGATGGAATAGTCAACTGCGGTTAATTCTTTCAGTTTCTTAATTTCCCCGTTAACATCAACCAATGTCTTTTCAAATACATTGTTATCACGGGCGGCATCCGTTAACCGTTTTTGGTAACGTGCTAAAGCAACAACACCAACACCAAGTAATGTAATTGCGGCGCCTATTGGACCAGATGCCCCAATCGTTGCCACACGGAGTACACCCATAGCACGGGCCAATCCATTTACCCAAACGGCTACCTGGTGTATTGCTAAACCAAATGTAGATGCAATAAGCGAGGCAGGACCAATCAAAGCAAGGAACGCAGTAAAACCAAGTACTGTCCTTTTAGTACTGTCATCAAGTGCTATAAACCATTCAACAATATTAGCAAGTGTCTTGGCAAGATTCTCCAATATTGGAATAATTGTTTCCTTCAATGATTCTCCTAAGTCAATAAGGCTGGATTTCAATTCAGCGTTTGCTCGGTTTAAACGGTTCTTTGTTACATCGTAAACGGCTTGATAGGCCTTCGCCAAATCCATATTTGAGTTGGTAACCGATTCCATCACCTGTTGATTGTACTCAAGGTTCTTTCCGGTTAACATCAACTCTGCCAACATAGCACGAATGTTAGGTATCACTTTACCTAACATATCTTCTCCATATGTATTGGTGAGTTCTCGTATTTTTATCAGGGTCGGCATTAATCCTTGTTCACCCAACATATTTCGAAGCTCAGCCGTTGAGGATCCCATCGCTCGCAAAGCATCCTCACTTTGTTTCGCCGGCTTGAGTAATTTCATAAAGATGTTTCTCAGATACGTTGCCGCGTTGGCTGCGGACGCCCCTGATAATGTCATTGAGGCAACTGCCCCAGAAACCTCATCAAATGTGACACCTAATTGTGCGGCAAAAGGAACAACCGAACCAAGTACTTTTGCATACTGTGAAGCCTCTCCCTTACCTTCTCGAACGGCTGCCGTCAATACGTCAAGTGTCTTCGCTACGGATATGTTTCCTTGCCCGTAGGCGTTCATAACGGAAGTAACAAGGTCAGCTATGTCTTGCGTTTCTCCGAGGCCTGCGGCGGCGGCTTTCGCAGATTGTTCAACAACACCTAACGCAGCGGCCGTTTTATAACCTGAGGATGTTACATAGTACAAAGCATCGGCCAGTTCCAACGGTGAGCGCCCAATACTCTTTGACATCTCCTTGACGGAAACAGACCACTGCTCAATTTCAGAACGAGCAATCCCAACCAACCCCACAATTTTCATCATGGAGTATTCAAACTCAGAATATGATTTTAGAACAGTTTTACCAGCTGCAGCAATGGGTAAGGTGAATACAGTTGTTGCTAACCAACCGAAGCTCCTCAACCCCATTGCGGCCTGGTGCATTTTGGAAGATAATGTATCAAATGAGGCCGTTGCTTTCCCAACACCTGCGGCAGTAGAATCCCCAATCATACGATTGGCTGAGGCCGACGCTTGGCCCATGGCAGTCAACTTACCTGTCAAAGCCCCAACCTGCCCTTCAAGAGCATCCAATCTGTTATTGATTATGTTGACGGCTTGAAGAGTTGTTTTTTGCAGATTTTGCATGGCACGATTTGCCTCTACAAAACCACGGTTTTGCACTGCCAATGTTGCTGTCAATCGCCCGATATCCATCGCTTCTACTTGTTAAGAGGTTTCCGCACAGGCTTCTTGTTAAAAGCCAAAGGCGGTCTCTTCGATCTCATCTCATCCACTTTGTCCTGTTGTTCTTTCTGTTTCGCTGCTTTGGCGATACTCATAAGAACATTTTTCATATCTGCAACACTTTGCTTACGCTCAATCCGTTTTTCTCCTGTCCAGTTTGGCATAAACTCAGTAGGTAGTACCTCTTTTGGAGTATGCCCTTTCTTCGCATAAAGTTTGCTAACAATGTTTACAATCAATGATGCTAGAACGGCCATTCGGTAATCTTCCCTCCAGGTGCCTATTGGATCCATCTTGTCGTACGCTTCCCATTCTGAGAGTTGTGCCGATGTTAAATGGTCCAATAGGTAGTCTGGATGAGGATACCCTAATTCTCGGCAGAGTCGGAAGGCGAACTGGCGACTTGGTCGCCGCTTGAGTTTTTTGTTAAGTTCTCCTTATCCTCTTCCGAAATTTTGTTCATCTCCTGTGCCTTGTTAACGATCTTCTCCAATCGTGCGGCACTCATCATCTGACTGAGACGAGGGGCGTCAGGTGGAGTAAGTTGAAGGTTACCCTTCTCATCACAAATGGTACACACCGCAAGTTTGGCGCGGAAGTCATCCAGGGCCCTTTCAAAACCACCCTCGGCATTCTTGTTCTCTTTGATAAGAGACTGTTCAAATTTGTCACGTTCCCTGCCAGTCATCTGACGAACGTACACGAAGTCACCTTTACCCAGGTCAACTTTTACGATTTCCAGTTCCTCTTTTGTAAGGAGTGCTGTCTTGTCTAAAAATCCCATGATTAGTTTGTTTTTGATTGTTAATAATTTGTTGAAAAAATATTCCTTGATTAGGAATGTCTTTTGATTACACACCCGTGCTACCACCAGAACTGACGTAGACTTTTCCAGTTACCTGAATGGTGACGTCTGCGGTGACCTTGTCATCAGCAGGAATTGTCAGAGGCAATTCAGAAACCAGACCTTCGAAGTCCAAGCCAGTGTTTTCTTCGTCCGGAAGAACAATCTGGTAATTCTGGATAGTGTTGTCTTCGAAGTCATCCAGCATCTGTTCGTAAGTCTCACGAGTGAAGTTCATTGCGAGTACAACAGTTCCTGCATTACGGAAACCCGGGATGAATTCCCTGTACCCTCCAGTAGAGTCCAACGAGGTGACGTCAATCGTGTCCCTCGACATGCTTGGTCCGGTAATGGAATTGATCTCAGCGATGTCGACCCATGCAGAGCCGTTCCATCTCTTGAACTTTGTTCCTACACCGGCAATAGCTTTACTTGCCATTTTTAACCTCCTTTTTAAACAGCTCTTCGCTGCAGATTAAAGTTAATACTAAATGTTGCTAAATTGTTCTCAGTCCATTCAAGGAGAGCGGGATTTCCCAAACAGGTGAGAACCAAATACAAAGCTCCATTCCATGTTTCGTGCTTACGACCATGTAACGCCGCCTTGATATCTTGTGCTAATTGCATTCCAACATTATAATCGCGATTACGGACAATAATTTGAATTCCGGGTCTTTCGTAATCAGCCTCTGATAAACCCAAATCTGGTGGATAACCATATGTATCAATAATGACAACTACATCAGAAGGCTTGGGAGGGACTCTTCCGACGAATAGATTGCTATTAAAAGTTAAATTCAAATCACTTTCAGCAATCAACATATCTTTTACATCTTCACTTGGTGCATTCATTTTACCCTTGCATTAGCTGCGATTACACGTAATATCTTTTTTGCGTTACGGTTGAAGGCTGCTTCAAACCATTTTACCCCGGCCCCGGGACGCTTGAAGTTTGCCCCTAGGTTCCCCCGAGGACCTTCATGTACATGGACTGCATAGTTTGCACTATACCCCATCATCACAATATGCAGATCATCCTGTGCAGAAATTTCGGATTCAGCCAATGTCTTTACCATCTTGTGTTCTTTTTTCATTGTATCGGCATTCGGCCCACGGAATCGTCCTTCTCGTACAAGTTTTCCCTTTTCATTTCTTACCTCAGGTAGCTTTACCTTATCTTTATTTGACGTTACTACAAACCAACTGGCACGTAAATTACCAAGGTCAACCGGTGTCAGGGGTGGCGTTGTTTCTGTAGCAACCCGGATAGCATCTGCCGCTAAAACCAAACCACGGACAGAACCCCCCTCAATTTCTAATAGGGCTTTATTGAGCCGTTCCATTACCTGCTCAAATCCCTGTACACCAGTTAACGGGTATTGGGCTCTGTATTTCCGTGCGGATAATCTATTTGCCATTATGTGTTCAACCAAGGTGTTAAATAAGCTACTCTTACGAACGCCGTAGGTTTCCCCAATATCGGTATTTTCTCCGTACGCTTAATTGGGTAGGCCTCGGGCACATCTACCGGATCTATGTAAGAACCGGAACTGCTTTCCAAATAATCTTCCAATTCAGCAAGTGTACCTAACCACAGTACCCCATCATAATCAAGATCCACCCCGACATAAACAATCGCCCTTGACACAAACCTTGTTCCCTTCCCGTCGTTTGCCTCAAAGACTTGGAGACTGTTTTCCCAACGACATTTGATCTCAACAGGATCATCATAAAGATTTCTCCCATATCCATCATTTCTTGGGTTACCCCAATAGACAGCCGTTTGCTTGTAATTGCGATTCAGAAACTGTTCAAAACTGCTCATTCGTCAAAGTTTGGAATTGCATACATACTTGCTTTCGCCTTCCCTGCGTTTGCAATCTTACCTGTCGTATCCAAAAGAAGTACCATTTGCCCGTAAGGAGTTGATTTTAATAACTCCCCCCACTTACCTGTATATGTTACTTCAGCTTCCCCAACTTTTTCTTTTGAGGCCATCCGTGCCAACGTTGAAGCTATTATATGTGCCGATAGCCAACGCTCTAACTCAATTAGTTCCTCTGCTGTTACATCACTGTCATCGGCAAATATCTTATCAATCATTAAACTGGCGACACGGATCATGGCCGTTGCTTGTGTAGAACTGATGACAACATCACTGTCCATTATTTCCAAAACCTCTTCAGTTGTAACACGAATTGCCATATCAGCCTCCTTTCTTTTTACGACTTGTCCAAAGTAATGTATCCACAAAGTTATA